>Ga0207091_1137_pt1 | contig 17081 bp, 13 predicted proteins | sample Alteio_BWMinHeat_47_FD_153534 | JGI IMG/M metagenome (GOLD analysis project Ga0207091, IMG submission 153534) | Enriched cells from forest soil in Barre Woods Harvard Forest LTER site, Petersham, Massachusetts, United States -... | ecosystem: Environmental > Terrestrial > Soil > Temperate forest >... | reverse complement strand
TCATTTGTGTTATCCGTTTTTCGGATTTGTCAATTGTTTCTTGTTTCGTGTTGCGGCGAGATAAGGCTGCCTGCAACATTCTCTGGCAAATGTATTTTATTCGGAGACTGCGCCGACACGATCATGAAATTATTTTTTTCTCGGGCCTCTGCTTATCGTCGCTTCAGAGTTCCGGTCGGATAATGCGAAGACTCAGCTTTTTCACAAGCACGTTCCGGATATCGTCATTCCAGAGATACACGCTGATCTGATCATCTTCACGTGTGCTTTCCGGCAAATAATAACAAATACCCAATACCTGTGTTTTGCTTTTGGGGTGATGAATGGGTCTGGAAAGCTGATATTTTTTTACAATTCCATCGTTGGTAACAGCCAGGGCGAGTCCCTTAAAATCGTTCAGGTCGCATTCCGTTTCTGCTTCTACAACAATCAAATCATATTTCCGCGCCTTCGCTGCCTCAACCCCGACGGTAATAGCCGTACTAAAATCATGTCCCTTCTTCACGTCTGTTCCGGTATGCAGAGAATCCGCGAAATCCAGCACTTTTTCAAATACCAAAGGAGGCGAAAGTGAAGCGCGGTGATACAGGCAGACAAAACCGCTTTCGACAGGGATACGCGTTATTCTTTCTCCAAAACCGCTCCGGAGCTGTTCTTCCAGCTCCGAAGGATAATATCCCTTATAGGTAAGGCAACAGACATACTCCTTGTGTGTTTCACGCGCGCTTTTGACAAAAGCTGCAACGTCTTCGGGATAGATAAAATTGAATGCGCTGAATTTGTCGTTTATTTCCGGAGCAAAAGCATCTCGGGTGTTGACGGCGTACAAACAATCATCTTTCATTTTTTTGTTCGCGAGTATTTCCTGCTGCACCTCCTTCAGAGACTCCCTGCCTCTCCCACTTTTTTCAGCATAAAAACGGAACAAACACAAGCCTACGATGATAACAAATGCGGCCATTAGTGCGCTTCTTCTTTGGAACTGATATAAAATAAGAAGGACGAGAACCACGAAAACAAACAGAGATGCCCCCAAAGCCACCTCCAGATAAGGCACCTCATAGACAAATTCAATTTTGTGAATGCCACCCGGTAAGAGCAGCAGAGGAAACGAATAAAAACAGAAATCCGGTTTTATAAAAACACCGTCCAGTTTAACCTGCCACAATTTGGTCAGGTTTTGCTGAATGATAAATGCAATCGCCTCTTTGTTTTGAACCCGATAAATGACATGCTGGGGTTCGAATTTTTCACAGACAATCGTATCTGTGCTATTCCTCCGCAACAATAGATTCTTCTTTTCATGGAGCAGATTCCGATCGACTACGACCAATGTTTTGGGAAGATGTAAATTGAAGCTATCGATGTGGTTGACCAGAGAGTCACCGAAAAAAGCGAGGGTCTGTTTGGTAAAATAATTCAGCTCAATGGGGTTATCGTTGTAGAGCTTCATGTAATTGCTGAGCTCAAAGTTGTTGTCGCTCCAATAACACGGTTGTTTGAGGTAAACCGATGCATTCATCCATCTGCCCTGCCAATGAGCGCTAAGTGCCCGTACATCATCTGCCCGGATATTTTCGGGTGGGGCAAATCCTTTGGGGGCATCTGCAGTATAGCACTCCGTGAGCGCCGCTTTGTTCTCGCTGAATGTTCGAACGGTGGCGCCCAGATTGTAATTCAGAAGGATGTCGAACACGAGGACAGAAACCAGAATATAGCGCCAGTTTCTCCAATACGCAACGAGTGCTATAATGATAATACCGAGCGTGATGCCAAATGACAGGGCAACCTTGGTTGCCTGCGATTCTGTACTGAGAAAACTCCTCAATCCTGAATTGTCGACCAGGTCTTTTCCGCTGTCGTCATAGATGAAATTGAAATACCATACAGCGATGCCACTCAAGAAGAGGGCGGAAATGGCAAATAGCAGAAACCATTTCAGTCGAACCTGTCCCTCCAAAAAAGACCGGATTCCCAAAGAGGCCAGCAGCAGAATAAACAGAATGTCGTATAAGAAAATGAGTCTGGGCATCCGAAACACGTTGAAGAATGGCAAATGAAAAAACCAGCCAAACACTGGAGTACGCGAACCCAGACAAAGCAGGAAGGACAGCAGGGCCATTCCGAAAAAAATATAGATCCAGCGGGAGCGGTATTTTACAAAACCGACAATGGCAAAAAACAGCGTTAGAACGCCAACATAACAGTCGAACAGCGGCTGGCTCAAATTGGTCACGGTATCCCGTTCGAACGAGACTAGCGGAGTAAATAAAGAGAATAGGTTGCGCAACGCAAATCGTTCTTCTGATGCCCATTCGAGTGAAATACCTTTGGCCCGGGTTGTTTCCGGGATAATGTGGTATGCATTGATGAGCACGGGTGCACCCAGAATAACCAGCAAAAGAAACGCAACGGAAAACAGTTTGAGGGAAAGAAAGACCTCTGCCCGCTCCCCCGCCCTGAACCGAAAGGCAAACTGCAGAACCGAAATTGCAGCCATAAAATACGCGGAGACAATCAAAAACGAGGGGTTACCAGCTGTAAGCTGAAGAAAGAGGAAAACGGCAAACTTGCAGGAATCAAGCAGATTGCCCCTGGAGATGATCTTTAAATAATAATAATAAATCCAGGGCATTAAAGCGGCACTGATGTTCACATAGAAATAGGCGTTTCCAATGTTGTATCCGCAGATCACATACAAAACACCCGCAACAACAGCTCCTGTGGTATCACCAACAGCCCCTGGCTTTTCTGAAGAAGAACGCGCGAGCCCTGAGAAATAGAGCGAGAGCTTATAAAATCCATATGCCCCCACGATGAGATACCCCACATAAATATAATTCAGAACATAAACGGAGGCAGGTAAAAGAAGCGATGTGGCAATCGCCTCCGGATTGTAAGCCGGGCCCTGTAAATCGCCGTGAACCGGATATCCTGCCTGTGTGTAAGGATCCCAGAGAGGCACAAGCCCGTTCTTATAACATTCAGAAATAAAATACCGCCAGGGGTGCCAGAAATTCAGAGCATCCCACTGCAACGACCTGAGACCCGAAAGCAATTGCCAGTTCGCCGTACAGACGAGGAGGATGATGATGAATAGCGGCGATTTTACGATTTGTCTGAGCACCCGAAGATTCATACAGTTCAAAATAGTTTGACGAGGAGCGCGATGGATCTGTTTCTGCAAATAATGGCCTCTTGGCGCAAGATACGGCATATATACAGATGGATGACGACCGTGTTTCCGCTTTTTAGCGCTTGCTTTTGCAGGTGTTTCCTGCGGAAGATCCGATTTCGTCTCCTGTGGCGAATGCCCGACACGCGATTCGGCAATGAAAGATGCGTCAGGCCAACCGGTCGTTTCGAAACTCCGGATTGCACCTCGACGGTAAACGGGTCATAACCCCGGTTGTTTTGTTAGAGAACCCATTCTGTTTTTCCATACATTTAGCCGAATTTGCAAAAAACGCTTGTGCTGGAATAGGGTCTGGTATGGGCAAATAAGCAATGCCATTTAACCCGTATTGATTTATGAAAATGATTGTAACCAGTCTGTTTATCCTTATTGCATGTCTTGCCTGTAGCAAAAAATCAACCCCTGCAGCGGCGATGAGCCCCGAACAGGCAACATGGCACTCTGTTTGCGGCAAATGCCATAACCTCAGAAAGTCAGATCCAAAGAAACTCACGGCAGCAAAATGGCCTGCCATGGTTGATAAAATGCAGAACAAAAAAGGAGGCCATCAATTTACAGACGAACAGAAGGCTCAGATTTTAATTTATCTGACCGCCAATGCAAAACAATAATCCCCTCGCTGGGATGACCTGCCGATATCCCTTGATTCCACGCTGCATCCAGAGGCTTTCGGCATTGCTGTTCACCCGGAAATCAATGTGCTGACACAGTGTGCAGATTCCCGCAAACGCTATTTGGATTGGTGTATTCTGGCTACATTCAAGGCATTTGTTTGTCCTCAATGTTCATGTACTCCGCTGGCAAGAGCTTCTCCTATTTCTTTGTAATCGGGGATAATCCGTTCATTCATGCATGATATCGTATGAAAATCATATATTTGCTAAAGATTGTGTAAGCAGTCCGTCAATCCTAAATCTAAAATAAAAACCATGGCAAAAAAGACAGCAAAAAAAGCAGCAAAAAAAGCGCCTGCTAAAAAAGCGGCTCCAAAAGCGGCAAAGAAAGCAGCGAAAAAAGCTGTAGCTAAACCAGCAAAGAAAGCAGCAAAGAAAGCGCCTGCTAAAAAATCAGCACGTAAACCAAGTGCTGGTCTTTTGAAACCCTACACACCTAGTGCTGCACTCGGAGAAATCATTGGAAACAAAGCAATGCCACGCAGTGAAGTCGTGAAGAAACTTTGGGTTTACATCAAAGCAAATAACCTTCAGGATAAAAAGAACAGACGCATGATCAATGCGGATGCAAAGTTAAAGCCGATTTTCAGCGGACTGAACCAGGTATCTATGTTCGAAATGGGCAAACACCTTTCCAAGCACTTGAAATAGTCTACGTCATATTTTTTAAAACCCTGAAGCAAATCTGCCCTGGCCGATTACTTCAGGGTTTTTATTTTTCCCTGATCCGAGCAGGCTTGCCGTCTCGGCCGTTTACCGGAGATTCGCCTTCGCTTTGATTCTTTGAAATGAGCGCATTTTATTACTTTTACAACGATGCCTTTGAGAATTCCCCTTACCTCCCTTACAGCCCATAGTGGCATCAAATTGGTTGCTCGGTTTTTCATTTTCTTCTTGTTACTGGATTCACTTTCTGTATTTGCCCAAAAAACCGAGGATTCAGAAATCTCTTTTTCGGGAGCCGTCAAAGGAACCATCACGGATTTCGACACGAAACAACCGATCGAATTTGCAACCGTAACCGTTTTAAAAAGACATACCACCCTACCTGTTGGCGGAACGACAACAAATGCTTCCGGAAACTTTGTCGTCGATCAGCTTCCTCCGGGCAGTTACAATCTTCACATCGTATTTATCGGATACGAATCCATTACGATCGACAGCATCACGATTTCGCTGCAGACCCCGGAAAGGAATACAGGAATAATCCGTCTCACACTGAACTCAAAAACCTTGCAAGGTGTAACCATTTCTGCTGAGGCTGGGATTTTTCAAAACGGTATTGACAAAAAGGTCTATAATGTCGAAAAAAGCATCGTGAGCGAAGGAGGTTCCGCTACCGACGTTTTGAAAAATATCCCAAGCATTTCTGTTGATGTGGATGGAAATATAAGTCTTCGGGGGAGCGGCAACATCACCGTTCTGGTAGATGGCAAACCATCGGGATTGACTGGCACCAGCAGAGCCGCTGTTCTTGAGCAAATTCCGGCAAGCTCAATAGAAACGATCGAACTCATCACAAACCCCTCCGCCAAATACGACCCCGACGGAATGTCAGGAATTCTGAACGTGGTGCTCAAGAAAAACAAAAAACAGGGAATAAATGGAAGTGTGTCCATTTCAGCCGGTACCGGCGAGAAGTACAATACGGCCTTTAACTTGAACTACCGCGACAAGAAAATCAATCTGTACACCGCCTATAGCTTCAGATACAACACGCGCACAGGCAGCAACATCAGCTTGCGAAAAAATTTGTTTGCCGACACCACCTATTCGCTCAATCAATACACCAACAACAGGCTCGTATCTACAACACACATGGTAAAGTTCGGTCTGGATTACAGCCCGGACAACAAAAACGAATTTGGTTTAAGCGCGACAGGAAATCTCAACAACATGAAAGAACTGGAAAGCATTAAAAACAACAATCTGGATTCCAATGGTGTACTTACAGGCATCTACTTTCGTGACAATATCGAAACCAACGGTGGCTACTCGCTCGACCTCACCGGCAATTACAAAAGAACCTTTCGTATCCCCAAGTCAGAATTCCTGGCAAGTATCAATTATTCCGGCAACATGAATCAGAACAATTTTCAATTTAACCAGCAAGCTTATAACCTGGACCTTACGCCTGCTCCTGAAGCCCCTTTGCTTCAAAATACATATCTTCATAACACATACAAAATCACGACTATCCAAGCCGATTATACACGCCCGCTGAACGATTTTTCCACTCTCGATGTGGGCTATAAATCAACGATCCGGCAAAACGACAATGATTACCAATCAGAAAGCTTTAACTATGCGGTATCCGCCTTTCGAAACGACACGTCAATCACCAACCATTTCATTTACAATGAACAAATCCATGCCCTGTACGGGATCTATACCGGCGGCATCCGGAAATTGAGCTATCAAATCGGCTGCAGAGCCGAAGAAGCGCTTACGTCATCACACCTAATCAACACCCGACAGGAATTTTCGCACAACTATTTCAATTTGTATCCGAGCGCCCATTTACTGCAAAAGCTAAATAAAGACCAGGAGATCATGCTCAGTTACAGCAGGCGGGTAAACCGGCCAAATGCAAGAAATCTCAATCCATTTCCTGAGTATACCGATCCGCTAAATCTTCGTTTCGGAAACCCCTCCCTAAACCCCGAATACATAAACGCATATGAGCTGACCTATTCCAGGCTGTTCAGTAACTTTTCATTCTCCTCTACGGCCTACTATCGCGAAATACTGGGGATGATTCAACAGATCAGGACAGTGGCTCCTTCCGGGGTATCCAGTATCGTTTTTCAAAATCTGGCAAGCGGAACGAATTATGGGCTGGAACTCATCTCCAGAAACGATCTGTGCAAATGGTGGAACCTTACGTCCAATTTCAATTTCTTCAGAACAGTGATCATCGGAAACAATAACGCCGGCGAATTAAACAATGCTGGATACAGCTGGTCGGCGAAAATACTTTCGAACATGACCGTTTGGAAAAATATGATGATTCAGGTCGCAGGAACCTATCAGGCACCTACGGTGATTGCACAAGGGAGCCTTTTGGAAATGTATGTTTTTGATATTGGATTTAAAAAAGATTTGTTGAAGCAAAAAATGACCCTAAGCGCAAACCTGAGCGATATTTTTAATTCCAGACAAATGGTCTCTGTCACCTCCGCTTCAGATTTCTCTCAATATTCTCTTCGCAAACGAGAATCCCGAATCGCCTTCATAACCCTGACTTACCGGTTTGGAACAGCTGATCTGAGTTCAAAGATTAAAGCAGCCAAAATCAAAGATGCTGAGCCTGAAATTACAGACTAATGCCCCTACCCTGCCTCATCCTCTCCCTGTTCATTTAAACGATACATCTGCTCAGTTCACAATCGAATAATCCTTGTATACCGAATTCACACGGATCCTTTTCTGTCCTGCCGTTTAGAATGATATAGTCTAAACAAACGAAAATGAAACCATTTGAAAACATTGACCAATGGGTTGCCAGGCATTCGTTCTCCTTTGTGGATTCCATTCGGATTTTATTGGGAGCTATATTAATTTGGAAAGGAATTGCTTATGGAAGAAATCAATATGACATTCCGGTAATTGTTGATAATGGCCCATTCGATTTTCTTAGCCTCAGCTTGGCTCAATATATCGTTATGGCACATCTGGCCGGGGGATTCCTCATATTCATCGGTCTGGTAACCCGAATCGCCATTCTGTTCCAAATTCCCATCCTGGTCGGTGCCGTTATTTATACTCCAATGGCTGGTTCGCACTCATTCTATTCCAGCGAGACTTTGGCGGTTGCTGTACTGTTTCTATTGATCACATTCCTTTTTTACGGTTCAGGAAAGTTCTCAGCCGACGAGTACCTGAGACGCCATCCGAATGGATGATCCTATACCTCATTCATCCATATAAAGCATCAAACCTGCTTTAGGGCCTGTTCCAAATCTTGAATCAGAAGATCTGCGTCTTCAATACCAATGTAAAAACGAACCACATTAAACGGTAAGGGGTTTTCAAAGCTTTTGGAAGCCGCAAGTGCACACAGCGGAAATGCCAGTGATTCATATCCACCCCAGGAAGTAGCAATCAGAAACCTGGTTAGGGAGTCGCAGAACCTTTCCACTTGCTCTTCTTTCTCTGCTCTCAAGCGAAGGGAAAATAGTCCGCCGCCCTGACGCATTTGTTTTTTTGCAAGATTTAACTGGGGACTGGTCTTTGCAAACGGATAATAAACCCTTTCGACTTTCGGATGGTTTTCAAGGTAATCAACAATTTTCTGGGCGCTGTCTGCGCTTCGGTTCACCCTCAATTCAAGAGTTCGAAGTCCTCTTAGCAACAACCAGGAATCGTGAGGAGAGATCACGGCACCAAGAGTCATATATTCCTCGGCAAACATTTTCTGAATCCTGTCTCGTTTTCCGCAGACCGCCCCGGCAATCAGATCGCTGTGTCCGCTCAAATACTTGGTGGCAGAATGAACGATCAAATCTACACCCAAAAACACTGGCCTTTGATTGAGTGGCGAGTTATAGCTGTTGTCAAGAATGGTAACGAGATTCCGCCCTTTGGCAAGGTGTGTGATCGCAAGGATATCCTGCAACTCAAAGGTCAGGGAATTCGGACTTTCCAGATAGATCAGCCGTGTGTTATCGTTGATGGCCAGTTCAAAATTCTCCAGCGACTCTCCGGTAACGAATGTGGTTGAGACTTCGTATTTGTTGAGATATTTACTCAATAAGTTGTTCGTCCAGCTATAGGGCTTCGCAATGCAAACCACATGATCACCTGCTTTGACCACACTCATAACTGCTGCTGCCACAGCAGCGCTACCGCTTGAGAAGACCAAGGCGTCTTCGGTTCCTTCTAGTGCGGCTATTTTTTTACACAAGATTCCTGTCGTCGGGTTATAGCCTCGCGTATAAAACGGGTGCTCAAGCTCTGCTTCAAGTTTCTCTCTGAGCGCGGAAACGCTTGGTGAACAAAAATTACTCGATTGAAACAATGGGGGAGAGACGGCTCCATAATATTCTTCCCGATCTTCTCCAAGGTGATTTAGAATAAATGACAAATCCTTTTTTACTTCACTCATTGCTCTTGGGTTTATGTCCTTTTTCTCAGAAGTTCAAATATATACCTATTTGTTCGTGGCTTCAATTGATTTTCTATTTCTCTTAACAATATTCAGAAAGCGTTGTATCGTGTTTCAGAGGGCCGCCCAACGACACAACGTGCTGAACAACAACACATTATGAATGTTTTATCCGGTTTCCAGGAAAGAAGAACATTCTGTCGGTTAAATATTATTCAGAAAAGACGAAACGGTGCAGACGATCTTACTTTACGGAAAACAAGCTTATTGCATTCTTCATTTTATTCGAAAGGAATTCGAATAAATTCTCACCCTCATTCGACTCACGATAAGTTGACTCTATACTACCTCTAATTCCTTTCGAATGTTTCACGTGAAACCACGAATTAACGAATATTCGCATTAACCGGAAATAAACAGCATCAACAATTCACAAATCAATCCATTTTTCACAGGAGATCGCCTGGCAAGGATATTAACAATTATTCTGTAGCCATATAAATATTCTAAATGCAACTCCCTATTTATCCATCCTCCAATAAATTCTCTAACCAATAACATATGAATGGATAGATTATCTACCGAAACAAAGCTGAATGAATAGAAAGTCTCAAATGGAACCAGATGAAGATTGGCAGGACAAAAAGGGCGACCCAAAATACAGAGCGGCGTCAAGAGATTCCAGGAAATAAGCATTCTTAATCAAAACACAAAGGAATCAGAGCATATAGAAAATTGGTTAGATATATATTAAGCTGGTTTGTAACATATGCCATAGTTAAACATGCTATGCGTTAATCATCCAATTCTGGCTTATCTGCTTCCACAATACCGCCAGAATTTCAATACTGGCGGCATAGTGTTTAATCAGCTTATCTATACCAATTATAGGGATGTTACACAGTGAATTTCTTCGACAGTTCAATGCAACTGGCATTCTGTTTCACGTGGAACATCTTTAACACATTACCAAGTATACCACTTCATTATTGACAATAAAGAGCATCCCTACCAAATGGATCAATATAAGGAACTAGAGGGCGATTGTTGGTGTAAGCTAATCAAAGTGAGATGGTGAATCCTTACATGAATCCAGCTGTGCAAATGGTCAGAAGTACATTCAGAGCCTATACTCAAAGGTCAAAACATTTCCAAATAAGCTGTGAGGACTAGTATCCCAGGAGGGAAAAATAACAGATTAATAATAAGAAATGGGGGATGTGAAAAATCTTATCGGGTATCTTTCATGAAAGGATGAATGGATGCTAAACACAAAACGGGTTGTTTCACGTGGAACCAAACTATGAAATCAAATGCAGATTAAAACCGGAAGACTTTAAACACATAAATGAATCCAATCTGAGGAAGGAAGGTAATGAAGAAAAGAAGTCGGTTATTCGCTATTTCTTTTGGATCAGATAAATCTGACTGGAATAGGTCCCTGGATTGCGGCTAGCTGCCCGATTAGAAGAAAATCCATGAAAAAGGGCTTTCATGATATTGGGATGACCAGTCAAATATTTCTCACTGAGCATAGAAACATAGTAGGCATCTAGTTTCATTGGAAGCATTTTGACAACTTTCATGCCCAGGTCTTCGAAAAGACGCTGGATATCCATAGGCTGAAAATGATAAAGATGTCTTGGTAGATCATAAGCTGCCCATGCTTCCTTGTAAAACGATGCATCTGCAGAAGAACAGTTGGGTACAGCGATAAGGATAGTTCCATCCTGACTAAGCAACCGTTTGAGCTCTTTCACTCTCTCGCGCAGGTCATAGACGTGTTCAAGTACATGCCACATACTTATAACGTTGAAACTGCCGGTTTGATGTTCGGCTAGAGCCGATTCGGGATTGACCTGAAGACCGTATTGTGAAATCCCAAGATTCCTTGCTTCTTCATCAGGCTCAATACCTTTGGTGAGCCATCCATTTCGCTTACAGATATCCAGAAACTCTCCGGTTCCACAACCAATATCCAGAATGTTTTTCCCAACAGCAAAAGAGTTCACCAGACGAAGTTTTCGATTTAAAGTGTACTTCCTGGCCAGTTTATATATTTTATTAATCAAACCTTTGCTCGTGTTTGAATGAGAAATATAGTCTTCTGATTTGTAATAAGCACCTATCTTATTTGCTTCGGGCTTTGGATTGGTGAACAGAAAATTGCAATGTTTACATTTTACGATAGTGAATGTTTCACGTGAAACAGTAAAGTCCTTACAATCGAGAAAATGAATAAACTCAGAATTTAAACAAATCGGGCAAGAATCAATTGTTACCATGAAATTCGGGGCTTGGAAAAGAAATAAAAAGAAAAGCTAAAACAATAAAAACAAGAGCATTTATCTGTTAAGAATTTCGGATTAAATAACAGGAGCCACACAATTATACAAACTTATCGGCCGAGATAAATCATCAGGATGGAAATGTCAGATGGCGCAATACCAGAAATCCGGGAAGCCTGGCCAATCGTCCTAGGTTTGATACGTCCAAATTTTTCCCTGGCTTCGTTTGATAATGAAGTTAGCTGGCTATAGTTAAAATCCTCTCCAAGCTGGATGTTCTCTAAACGAATAATTTTTTCTGCCACTTCGTGCTCCTTCACAATATATCCTTCGTATTTCATAAGAATTTCTGATTCTTCAATTACTTCAGAATCGTACTTCATGATAAAATCTTTGAAGGGTGGATTGTTAAGAGCAAAATCGAGAATCGTCATTTTGGGTCTCGAAAGAACCCCAAACATTTTTACTTTTTGAGTTATGGGATTAGACCCGATAGAATCCAGAGAAGGATTTATTTCCTCCGGTTCGATACTAACCGTTTTAAAATAATGAATAATCTCATCGGTATCTCTCGACTTATTCTGTACACGTCGAACGCGTTCTTCAGAAGCCAGTCCAATTTCATTGGATTTTCGTGTCAATCGGATATCTGCGTTGTCTTGACGGAGCAGTATTCTGTACTCCGCTCTGGAAGTAAACATACGGTAAGGCTCATCCGTACCTTTGGTAACCAAATCATCAATTAAAACACCGATATACGCCTCAGAACGACCCAGAATGAACGGATCCTTCTCATTGATTTTTAAATGAGCATTGATTCCTGCCATAAGTCCCTGACAACCAGCCTCTTCATAGCCTGTTGTGCCATTGATCTGTCCAGCGAAGAACAAATTGCCGACTAATTTAGTCTCCAGACTCAATTTCAATTGCTGGGGTGGAAAATAATCATATTCGATAGCATATCCAGGACGGAACATCTTGCACTTTTCGAATCCAGGTATTAGCGTCAATGCCTTATATTGGACACTTTCAGGAAGGGAGGTAGAAAAACCATTCAAATAAACCTCAACAGTCTCCCAACCTTCGGGCTCAATAAAAAGTTGGTGTCTCGTACGTTCCGCAAACCGGGTAATTTTATCTTCTATACTTGGACAATATCTGGGACCAAGTCCTTTGATCCGGCCTGCGAACATAGGCGACTGCTCAAAACCCGTTTTTAGAATATCGTGTACGGCTTCATTTGTATAGGCCAGATAACAAGGCAATTGTCTTTCGAGTGGTTTTGTGGAATTGGAATAGGAGAATTTTCCGGGATTCACATCTCCTTCCTGAACCTCCATTTTGGAATAATCGAGCGACCGCCCATCAATACGAGGAGGGGTACCCGTTTTCATCCGTCCACTATCAAATCCCAAGCTGACCAGTTGCTCTGTAATACCGGTACTTGACTTTTCACCCGTTCTACCGCCCCCAAATTGCTTTTCACCGATATGGATGATTCCATTGAGAAATGTCCCATTGGTGAGTACAACGGCCTTAGATTTGATTTCTATGCCCATTCCGGTGACAATGCCGCAGCACCTGCCTCCTTCAACGAGCAATGCTTTAACCATGTCTTGAAAAAAATCCACATTTGGGGTTCTCTCAAGCATAAGCCGCCATTCCTGAGCAAAAAGCATCCGGTCGTTCTGAGTGCGGGGACTCCACATTGCGGCTCCCTTTGAACAATTCAGCATTCGAAACTGAATTGCTGATCTGTCAGATACGATACCGGAATATCCCCCAAGTGCATCTATCTCACGAACGATCTGGCCTTTTGCAATCCCTCCCATTGCCGGGTTGCAACTCATCTGGGCAATTGTCTGCATGTTCATTGTTACAAGCAGTACGCGTGAACCCATATTGGCTGCCGCAGCTGCCGCTTCACATCCGGCATGACCGGCACCAACAACAATGACATCGTACTGGGGAAACATGGCTTATAAATATTAAAGGAAAGCGAAATTACAAAAAAGAAGCAACAGTTGGTTAACTCCACGTCCGAACAACAGGCAGGGTGCTATAGGACTATCACTTTCAGCCGAAAATTCTTTTGAGTCAGAATGGAGTATGGGGCCGATGAATAGGTATCTATATACAAGATATCAAGTACTGGTAAATCTGCAAGACAGGAAGCCAAAAGACCAATATTTCCACTGTAGGCCAAGTCTAACTCCTGCAATTTATCCAGATTGCAAATCTCCTTAGGTATTTGTTGCAGGGCATTTTTTCCGATGTATAAGTATTTAAGTTTTTTGAGTTGACCGATTTCGACAGGTAAAGCACCCAGCACATTGTTGTTCATGTATAGTTGTTCAAGCATTTTACACTTGCCTATCCCGGGTGGTATTTCTGAAAGGTAGTTGAATGAAAGAAACAATTGTTCCAGGCTTACCAGTCCTCCGATTTCTTCCGGAAGTACTTTAAGCCTGTTGTCTTTTATAGATAATTCCTTTAAAGCATAAAGCTTACATAAACCGGGACACAATTTTTCAAGCCGGTTGCTGCTCAGCAATAATTGCTCCAACTCGGAAAGTTTTTCTATTTCGTCTGGGAGGACCTGAAGCTTGTTACCAAACAAGTTTAATTTTTTCAAATGTTTTAGGTTGCCGATTTCAGCTGGAAGGCTTTTCAGATTGTTATTGTTCAGCTCCAGCTCTTCCAGGTTGACAAGTGATCCAATTTCAGCACTGAGGCTGTCCAATTTATTGTAAGATAACTTGAGGTGATAAACCTGCAATGGATCTGATAAGGCTTCGTGCAGATTTTTGTAAATCCGTTTATTCCGCTGCCCGTATACGCAGAAAGAAAGCAGAATTAAAATGGTAGAAACGACAGATCGTATCATTTGAATTCAATTTAAAGTGATCTGCGCGATCAGAAAAAAAACGTTTCCGTTTAAACTTGTTTGCAGGTGCGGATAAAAAACAAAAAGACATTACAGGCCTAATTTGGCAGATAGATCCAGCATGCGTTCAATTGGTTTTCTCGCATGTTCAATCAGGTCAGGCGCAATAATCAATTCCGGTTGTTCATATTTCAGACAGAGATACAGTTTTTCCAAAGTATTCAGCTTCATATGCGGACAATCATTGCAAGCACAATTATTGGTGGGTGGAGCAGGAATAAATAATTTTTGTGGTGAAGCCTTTTGCATCTGATGGATGATTCCGGTTTCCGTTGCAACAATAAATTCCTGATCCGCACATTTGGTAGTAAACTGGAGAAGCGCTGTGGTAGACCCAATGAAATCGGCGATATCCAGAATATGCTTTTCACATTCGGGATGTGCAATAAACTTCGCTCCTGGATGCCGGCTTTTAAGTTTTGATATTTTCTCCAAAGAAAATATCTCATGAACCATGCAGCTTCCATTCCAGAGCACCATGCTTCGACCCGTTTTTTCAGAAACGTATCGGCCCAGGTTTTTATCAGGAGCGAAGATAATTTTCTGATCCGGAGGTAAACTATTTACAATTTGAATCGCATTGGAAGAGGTACAAATGATATCGGAAAGTGCCTTAATTTCTGCACTGCAATTGATGTATGTGATGACCAGGTGATCCGGATAAAGGGCTTTGAATGCACTGAATTTTTCGGGTGGACAAGAATCCGCGAGTGAACATCCGGCCTTCAAATCTGGTAATAAAACTTTCTTTTTCGGGCAAATTATTTTGGCTGTCTCGGCCATGAAATGAACCCCTGCAAAAACAATGATATCGGCTTCTGTCTTAGCGGCCTGTTGGGATAATCCTAAACTATCACCGATAAAATCAGCCACATCCTGAATATCGTTTTCCTGGTAGTAGTGGGCAAGGAGGATTGCATTTTTTTCACGTTTGAGTTTTTTTATTTCCTCAAAGATATTCAAGCTTGGATCTATTTCGACATCCAGGAACCCATTTGTTAATAACCCAGTATTCATTTTGTGTACACTATATATTTATATTTTATTCTTTTAAAGAATTAATAATAGTAATAATAGCGTGTTGAAACGGTTGTTAAAAAAAGTGCCATATGCTTGCTCAATCGGTTATTCACATTTCAAAGACAGTTATGAACTTCTTATAAGATCCTAACTATTTGTAAAAGAATACGATCAGATGTTCTTAACATGTTTTACAATTAGAAAGAAACCAACGATTGTTATTTCTTTGTACGCTAAAATACTTAACAAAGGTGTTCATTTTTTATTGAATAATAATGCTGAACTTTTGGGAATATATGGAAACCTTTTATAAGCGTTTCTCTTTTTGAACAAACCAAGATATTTTTACATTTTATTAATAACAGATTTACAAGTTATTCACACATTGTGTGTTCATAAAATTAAAACCATCAGATTTACAGCCACTTGCCAAAAAAAGCTGCAATTTTACATCAGGAAAATCAGTTCAAAACAGAAGCAATGAAACCACTCAGACTTGCATTGGGAAGCGACCACGCCGGATTCTTATTAAAGGAAAAACTAAGCAAATATCTTCAGGAAAATGGACATAAAGTAATGGATTTTGGTTGTTATTCGGAGGAACGTGCAGATTATGCTGATTTTGGACATATAGTGGCACACGCCCTTGAGAAAGACGAGGCGGATTTCGGGATCTTGCTTTGTGGTAGCGGCAATGGAATTAACATGTCGGCAAACAAACACAAGGGCATTCGTGCCGCTTTGTGTTGGAAAAAGGAAATAGCAGAGCTGGCCCGGCAGCACAACGATGCAAATATCATCACTTTGCCTGCAAGATTTATCACTGAAGAGGAGGCTGTACGATGCCTAGATGTGTTTCTTAATACCCCTTTTGAAGGAGGTCGGCATGCTGACCGGGTGGCTAAAATAGACTGCCAATAGCCGTAGAGAATGTATTATGACAAAAGCAGCGTGTCGGAAGCAGATGAATTTGGTTGTAAGCAACAATTCTCGGCTCAATTTTAAAGCCCGGCAAATAAGCTTATTTTTGTGAATTAGACTTCTTATGAAAAGCAAAAACCTCTTGTTTTTTCTTATTCTGTTGCTCCCTGCGTTTTTAGATGCACAGGTTCAGGATTCTGTTGCCGTTCGGTATTCTGCACAGGTAAGTGCAGCAATCCTGAAACAACATTTAACTGTGATAGCATCTGATGAATACGAAGGAAGGGAAACCGGACGGAAAGGTCAGAAAATGGCTGCTCAATATATTAAAGAGGAATTTCGCCGGATTGGACTCAAACCCGGAAATGACACATCGTTTTTTCAGAATTATCCCCTTGTTGTCAGAAAACCCGGAAATATCGATTTTCTGGTTAATGGTATAGGATATGTGTACCGGAAGGATTTTTATACGCCACCACAACCCGAGTTCCATGACCAGACATTCGAGGCCCATGAAGTTGTGTTTCTGGGTTATGGCATTCATGACTCAGTGTCGGGCTATTCAGATTATAAAAAAGGAATAGATTTGAAAGGAAAGGTTGTGCTTATTTATTTTGGTGAACCACAAAAGAAGGATGGAAATTATCTGATCAGCGGAACAACCGAACAAAGCGCCTGGTCAACCACCACGGCAAAAAAATTGAGTGCAGCAAGACGAGCAGGGGCCTCGGCTGTTTTTTTTGTATCCTCTGAAGACCCTGCATTGATGAAAAAGAATACCCGGGGCTCGGCTGAAAGAATACGAATTCCTGCCGAGCGCCAGGACAAACAAGAGGTTCTTGTTTTCCAGATTTCGAAAGAAATGGCTGATAAAATAATGAAAACCGATTTGGCGGAACTGATCAAAAGGAACGCCGAGAAGCACAAA
>Ga0207091_1136_pt1 | contig 17122 bp, 15 predicted proteins | sample Alteio_BWMinHeat_47_FD_153534 | JGI IMG/M metagenome (GOLD analysis project Ga0207091, IMG submission 153534) | Enriched cells from forest soil in Barre Woods Harvard Forest LTER site, Petersham, Massachusetts, United States -... | ecosystem: Environmental > Terrestrial > Soil > Temperate forest >... | reverse complement strand
TTTTGGGCATCTTCCTCGTCATTTTAGCGGTCGCGATGATGATTCCGGCCCTCATGGACCTTCTCTACGGCGATCCCACCTGGATTTATTTTGGGGAAGCAACGGGCATCACGGGGTTTGTGGGAGTTTTACTCATCCTCTCCTTCAAGCCTGAGACCACGCCCACCCTTGAAGTGCGCGAAACATTCATCCTCACGGTCTCAAGCTGGATCACCATTTCCGCCTTCGCGTCCCTTCCCTTTATCCTCTCCAGCGCCGCCCCCACCCTGACCGATGCTTTTTTTGAAGCCGTCTCAGGGCTGACAACAACAGGGGCCACGGTTTTCAAAGACCTAGGCTACGCCCCCCCCGGCATTTTGCTATGGCGTGCCCTCCTCCAGTGGCTCGGCGGGATTGGCATCGTGCTTATGGCCATGACCATTCTCCCGGCCCTCAAAATCGGAGGAATGCAGCTTTTCAGAAGTGAATTTTCCGATCGCTCTGAGAAGTACCTCCCACGCGTCTCCCAAATTGCATCGGCAATTTTATTCACCTATTTTCTCATCTCGACCCTGTGTGGGATCGCCTACTGGCTAGCGGGAATGGCCCCTTTTGATGCCATCTGCATGATGATGTCAACCGTCTCCACAGCAGGGTTCGCCACCTCAGACCTCTCCATGGCCGCGTTTAATAGCCCCTGGATCGAAGCCATCGCCATTCTTTTCATGACCTTAGGGAGCATTACTCTCCTCCTCTGCACACGCTTCCTCCAAGGCGACACAAACGTCCTATGGAAGGACCCCCAGGTGCGCGTCTATCTTGGCTTACTGATAGGTGCGTCAGCCTGCCTCACAGGGTGGCTCTGGATCACCCAAAATTACGATTCCCTCACAGCCCTCCGCCAGGGAACTTTTGCCGCCGTTTCCATTGCCTCCACAACCGGATTCACAACTGTTGATTTCAGAGCATGGGGCGGGTTTTCCCTCGTGTTCCTTTTTCTCCTCATGTTTATTGGAGGATGCACAGGGTCAACCGCGGGAGGGATCAAAATATTTCGCTTCCAAATTCTCTTTAAAGCCGCCCAAATGCAGCTCCGCCAGCTGCGTCGCCCCCACGGCATCTTCATTCCCCTTTACAACACCCAGCGCCTAAAAGAATCAGAATTTATGTCTGTTCTCGCCTTCTTTGCCATGTATATCTTTTGCTACGCCGCCCTCGCCTTAAGCCTTGCCCTCTGCGGCATTGATATTGTCTCAAGCCTTTCAGGAAGTGCCACCATTCTCGGGAATGTGGGCCCAGGCCTGGGCAATCAAATCGGCCCCCATTGTGGCTATGGAGAGCTTCCAGATCCTGCAAAATGGATTATCATGGTGGGGATGCTTGTGGGACGCTTGGAATTGCTCACAATTCTGATTCTTTTCACGCCGAGTTTCTGGAAAACATAACAGGAATCAGGAAAGAAATCCTGTATCCTGATTTCTGTTTCCTGCAATTGGTGCGCCCGAAGGGATTCGAACCCCTGGCCTTTGCCTCCGGAGGGCAACGCTCTATCCAGCTGAGCTACGGGCGCCCAGTGGATTATTTTCTATCAGGGTTCAGAGGAGAAGTCACGGGAATTCGGTATAGCGGTATAGCGGTATAGCGGTATAGCAAAAAGCAAAAGAAAATCAACGCGTCAAAACAAATTTAGTATTGACATCTATTTTTACAGTCTACCCCCTCCTGCTACACTGCTACACTGCTACACTGCTACACTGCTACACTGCTACACTGCTACACTGCTACACTGCTACACTGCTACACTGCCCCTTACAGTTCCACCTCATCCTCATCTTCAAAAAGATGAATGGGACTCAGAGGCATCACCGTTGAAATCGCGTGCTTATACACAAGCTGAGAGTGCGCATCACGGCACAAAAGCATAGAGAAATTATCAAACCAGGTCACGGTCCCTTGAAGCTTCACACCATTCACCAAAAAAAGAGTGACGGGAGATTTGTTCTTACGAAGCTGGTTTAAAAAAATATCTTGTAAATTATTTTGTTTTTCCAGTGTAGACATGGGTTTTCCCCTTTCTTTTTATATATTATTGCAGAGGCGACAAGGGACACAAAAAATATCTTGGGCCCTATAACTCCCATGCGTCATTTTTCATTTATAACAGAGAGGGGGTTAAAATTTCGTTAGCGCCCCCAGGATAAATACGCTTTTCCTTTCCTCCACCTTGTCATCCTCGGTTCTAAGAAATTCTAATGTTTTCCAAGGAAAACAAAGAGTTTCTAAGGCCGAGGATGACAAACAGAGGAAAATTAAGGGCGATAAGATAAAAGGCACGACTCTTCTATAAGTAAGAAATAAGCTCCGCAAGCTCGAAACAGTCTGCCACATGGATTACATTCGGCTCTTGAGAAGCCACCCCATGCCCCACCACAACAGGAATACACCCGCTGGCACGCGCACATTGCACATCCACAAGGGAATCCCCCACGAACCAGACATCATGGCCAGGAACAATCAGGCTCTCATGCAAAGCAGCCGCCACAGGATGATGAGACGGTTTATCGGCTGCTGCGTCCCGCGATCCAATCACACGATGAAAATGCGGACCCCAGCCAAGATGTTCAATTTCCCGGCGCAAAACATCCCCGTCCTTATTACTGACAACGCCGACATAAACATTTCGCCGGCGCAGCTCTTTCAAAAGAGGCTCAACCCCTTCAAAAGCAATCATTTCTTCCAGGTGCAACCGCCGTACAGCCTCATAAAACAACTTCTCCCCGCCCTCAGCGTGGACCTCTCCAAAAAGCGTTGGCGCTGCATCCCGAATCGACAGATGGGGATTTTTCCAGAACTCTTCAATCGTCAATGCCCGACGACCAATTCCTTCAAGAGCCGCATTGAGAGCCTCATAGGTCACCCGCCATGTATCAACCAGTGTATTATCCCAATCAACAAGAACAGCCTTTGGGAGGCTCTTCGGATAAAGCTCAGGGATTACCGATAAGGGATGGCGTGATTCTGGAATCATGAGCGAGCAACCAAATAGTCAGCCACACTTTCTGAAGTTGTCTCAATAGCCTTTCCGCCCTTCTGCCAATTGGCAGGACAAACTTCACCATATTGTTCTGTATGTTGAAGCGCTTGCAGCATACGCAACGCCTCATCCACACTCCGCCCGAGGGGCAGATCATTGACCACCTGATGGCGAACAATCCCTTTTTGATCAATGAGGAAAAGCCCCCGATAAGCAATCCCATCTGGGTTCAACACATCATAACGGGTGGCGATATGCCCGCCTAAGTCGGAAACCAGACCATACTGCACCCCTTGAATGCCGCCCTTTTCCTTAGGGGTTGCAAGCCACGCTAAATGAGAGAAATGACTGTCAACGCTACACCCAAGAACAACACAGTTGTTTTGCGTGAAATCTGCTAGCCGTTCCTGAAAAGCATGCAGTTCGGTGGGGCACACAAACGTAAAATCGAGAGGATAAAAAAAGAAGACAACATATTTTCCACGATATTCAGAAAGATCAATATCTTTTACTTCATTTTTAAAAACGCACTTCGCTTTAAAATGAGGTGCTTCTTTTCCGACAAGAACGCTCATCGTCTATTTCTCCAGTAATTTACTCTACGCTTCACCCTAAAACAGTTTTTCTGAGAAGTCAAACACCCCGCATGGCCCTATCGAGACAGACCTCCAAAAAGCAACCCAAAAAATACTTACACAGTAAAAACAGCTATTAATTACTTTAATTAATAAAATATTAATAATTACAGTAGTATTATAAGTCCATATTACTACATTAAATTGAGGCAATCATGAAGGTTCTTACACGCGCACTTATGCTTACAAGTTGTTTGGTCAGCACACACATTGCCTATGCTACTTTTCCAGAAGATGAGGTGGGAAGACGTTACATCCCCGCGCGGGCCGTTATAAACCAATGGGAGAAAAGAGAAGACGCAGCAAAAACCAACTCCCTATTGGGTCGCTTAAAAAACGACATCGACTCCCTATTAACGGGCGGCCAACCTTTCCAAACCATCACGACGACATTAAGAAAAACCCTTGAGGACGTCGAAAATGGTCTGCACCGTGCCGCAAGACGTCAGGAAGAAAAGGACATCCGTGCCGCAAGACGCCAAGCTCTCCTCCTTCGTAATCAAGAAAAAGAACAAGAAGAGAAGGAACACCGTGCCGCAAGACGTCAGGAAGAAAAGGACATCCATGCCGCAAAACGCCAAGCTCTCCTCCTTCGCAACCAAGAAAAACAACAAGAAGAAAAAGAGAACCGTGCCCCAAAACGTCAAGCATTCATCCTGCGTACTCAAGAAAGACGCCAAGAAGAGAGAGAGCATCGTAACAATAGTCTTCCCCTCTCCATGAAAACACCCTCTCCCGCTTGGAAGACAGAAGCCAGAAAAAAAGTTGCTCTCGTCTCTGCCGCTAAACAAGAAAGAAAAGAAAAAGAGGAAATTCCTACGCCGGCTTTTCCGAAACCAACCCTTGAAGACGGCCACGCACTGAGAGAAAATACCCCTCCCAAACCCCCAGCTCCTTCTGTAGAGGTCATGGGACAGACAGAAATACCTTTTACGCCGCCTTCTATTCCGACAGTGGCTGCGAAGGCAAGCGTAGATTCTCACGCAGAACCAAGCAGATTAAGAGAGACCCCAGCAGCCTCTCCTACACCCACCCCAGTCGTCTTTCCTACACCCCTCCGATTTTCACCTTTGAATATTGGTGTTCCCTTCTCAGTATTTTCTTTTGCAAATCCCCTCACTTTCTTACAAACAAACCTTACAGGTGAAAGGACGGCAACACCTTCTCCTCATAACCTTGCTCAGTCAATTCTTCAACCTGGCGCCTACCCTTCTGTTTTGCCAGGAGAAAGAACGCCTTTAGGCAGATCGCGCCAAACTTCAGCTTCTGCAAGCAGCCCTCAGCCTGGAAGTAGCGACCTTGACACGCACGAAGAGGAACAAGAAGGATGGGTGGGCGTACACCTGCCACTCCCCATCGTTCCCTCAAGCGCCTCGAGCCAGGAGGGTTCTACAAGCAACCCTCATTCTGGAAAGAGCGCCCTTGAGACGAACGAAGAGGAGCAAGAAGGGTGGGTGGATGGTTCTTTACTTCTCCAATCCCCTCCTGCAGGAGCCCTGAGCAAAGGCGGACCAGCAGCTTCTGCAAGCAGCTCTCTTGCTGGAAATAGTGCCCTTGAAACGAACGAAGATGCACAAGAAACACAGGAAACCACTCCTGTCCCACACCCCACTTCTTCTCCTGTCCAAACCACTTCTTCAGGAGCTCCAGTACCATTCGCTTCTTCAAGCAGCTCTCTTGCTGGAAATAGTGCCCTTGAAACGAACGAAGATGCACAAGAAACACAGGAAACCAGTCCTGTCCCACAACCCCCTTCTTCTCCTGTCCAAACCACTTCTTCAGGAGCTCCAGTACCATTCGCTTCTTCAAGCGGCCCTCATGCTGTAAATAGCGCCCTTGACGTGCACGAAGAGGCACATGAGGAGTGGGAACTCATTCCTTCGCCACAGTCTTCAGATGGCAGACCTCATACTAGCGCAGATGGTAAGCCGCATACTGTCGCACCGCTCCTCTCAAGTGTCGGTGAGGCCGTCTCTTCATCAGCTTCTGCGCCTTCTGATGATATTCCCCCACCCTTAGAAAACGTTCCCTCTTCGGAAAGTGTCCCCCTAGAGCAGCCAAGTGTCAGGAGCACACCCCCTTTACCGGAAGATGAGATCCTTTCAAGCGAAGAGGATGCCGCACTCGACGCACTCGTCGTAGATCTCTCAGATGATGAGATGGGAAATGGAGGAAGAAGCCCTGTCGCAACGAGTCCTGTCGTTACCCCTGTATCAGGAAGTGGCTTACAAGGAGCTGGCGGAAACCCGCAAACGGTGTTGTCTTCTCTCTCTGACACGGACGATGATGATTTTACCCCAACGGACTCTCCGCGTCCTATTGATTCTGGAGAAAGTATTGCAAATTTTCCAGCGGTCAATGAATCTGCAGCAGCAGTCCCATCAGCATCAGCAGCAGCCGCCCCGTCGCTTTCTGCATCCGCACAAGAGAGCTTGGCCACTGAATTTGAGGCCAATCTAGGGCGTCTTCTCACCCAGGAATCCCACGCAACAGATGAAGAAACCGAAGCGCTTTTTACTTTTTTAGAAAGTGCCTTAGAAAGGGGTTTTCAAGTTTCCGATCTGAGATTCCCGCAGAGAGGACCGGTCAATAACCCTGAATCGGCTCATGATCAAATAAATAAATTTAAAATGTACGTAGAACATTTTAAACGCAATAAAGAAATAAGACCAATGGCTTTAACATATTTGAGGATGTATATATCAGCCATGTACAGGGAGAATCACAAGGCTGATACTCCCCCTCTCATGTCCTCCTCAATCAGCGCTGCTGCAGCACCAGAAGAGTCCCCTTCACCAGCGACGGTAGGGAAAGGAATCCCTCCTGCCGCCTCTGCCCCCCTCCCGTCTTTAGAGGAGGAAGACTATTTGCTCAGGGCTACCCCTCTCATACCCTCCTCAATCAGCGCTGCTGCAGCACCAGAAGAGTCCCCTTCACCAGCGACGGTAGGGAAAGGAATCCCTCCTGCCGCCTCTGCCCCACTCCCGTCTTTAGAGGAGGAAGACTCTTTCATCAATTTTACGGACCTTCTCAGTCGTCTTTTCACCTCTCAAAACGAAATACAAATTAACGATATGGTGCATTTTATAGATGATCTTAGAGATTCTGCGGGCCTCGAAGTTTCTTTGGACTTAGAACCCTTGTCGAACTCTTCTGATCTGAGGTTGCCTCAGTGCGCCGCACACAAAGCCAGCAGTTTTGAATCGAAGTGTACAAATTGTATAGCAATTAGTGAATTTAAAAGACGCTTAAAGAATAATAGTCCCGACGACAAGGCCATATTCGCAATGACAATATGGAAATTGCGAGAAGAGATACGCACCAGAAAGGTGCTCTGGGAGCCAAACGCTGAGCAGCGCTCCCTTGCCAATCAAGACCTTAGGGATCGTCTGACATCTTCCTTACCCGAAACTGCACTTAAGACACATCATGCCCCCGCAGTCACCGCTAGCGCTAGCGCTAGCGCTAGCGCGAGTACAAGTGCGAGTACAAGTGCGTCTGCAAGCCCTGCCGCATCAACCAGGAGAGCACCTGACTTTAAATCAAGTCTCCTCACCCTGCTCTCGCCAGCAACAAAGGAACCAAACGAGACAGACGTAGAAAGGCTCCTCGCTTCTTTGCAAGGTCAAGGGGCTAATATGGATTTTCTTGAATGTGTCACACACAGGAACAAACATTTCGTGAACTGTGACTCATGCAGTCCGCTTCAGAAACTTAAAGACTCCATCCATAAAAAGAGCGTTCCGGACATTTTAGCATCTGCGCAATTACTCCGACATCCGAGAGGCGGTCAAGTCGTTACTGAGTCAGTGACTTCCCTCCCCCGTTCCCCCTCCACAGTGGTAAGAAATGGCACAGGCGGGATGATGAGCCCTAGCGTGTGGCAATCATTCACTAGGAGTATATCTAAGGCGAGAGATGTGGCTTCTCGTATGATAAATTCATAATAAGATTTCTCCTCCCCTCTGCAGCTCGGGATTTTTTCCTGAGCTGCAACTTTTTTTAAGCGTGACGAGACGCTCCCCTTCCCCTAAACTATCCCCATGCGCCCAACCATTCTCTTTCCGCTCTATGCCCCCCTTGAAACCCTGAAAGGGGTCGGTCCCGCCTTGCAAAAAACCCTCAAACGGTTGAAGCTAGAGCGGGTCATTGATCTCCTATGGCATTTACCCACGGGCATATCCCACTTCCCCCTCAAAACCTCTTTAAAAGAATGCCGGGTGGGACAACCCATCGCCGCGGTGGCCACCATCATGGACTATGAGTCCGCAAGTTTCAAAAGATCTTCTGGCCCTTTCCGGGTCATTTGTGATGTGGATGATGCCCCCCTCCTCCTCACCTTCTTCAAAGCGTCTCCCCAAAGTCTTGAGACCCGCCTCCCCCGCGGTCAAAAGCGTCTCGTGTGCGGCACATTAGACAAGTACAACGGCACCTGGCAGATTACCCATCCAGAGCAGATTGCGCCTGCAGAAGTGGCAGCCTATTGGAAGGAAAAAACGCCCACCTACCCCCTCACAGCCGGCCTCTTCCAATCTCAAATCCAGCGGTTTACCAAAGAAGCGCTCCAGCGCCTTCCCGCCCTTCCAGAATGGATCCCTGAAGGATACAGAAACAACTGGGAACCCTGGCACATCGCCCTGAAACACGTGCATGACCCTCAACAAGAGAAAGATCTCGATCCCACCCATCCCTATCGCCAGCGCTTGGCCTTTGACGAGCTCTTTGCCAGTCAGTTAGCCCTTGGCGTCATGCGCTCTCTCAGGCCTCCAGGGCGATCCTTGAAAGCTTCCGGAATTCTCAAAGAACAGGGTCTTAAGGCCTTCGGACATCCCCTCACCCCCGGCCAAACCCAAGCCTTGGAAGAGATTGAAGCGGATTTGACCGCCCCGACGCGAATGGTCCGCCTCCTCCAAGGGGATGTGGGATCGGGGAAAACCCTTGTGGCCTTTTTGAGCCTACTCCATGCCATTGAAGCTGGAACCCAAGTGGCGCTCCTCGCCCCCACAGAAATCCTCGCCAACCAACATGCCCTTACCCTCATCCCTCTCGCAAAGGCCCTGGGCCTTGAGGTGGCCCTCCTCACCAGCCGCCAAAAGAATAAACCAGAGATTTATGAAGGCTTAAAGCAGGGTACAATCTCCTTGGTGATTGGGACCCATGCCTTGATTCAAGAGGCGGTTCAGTTCAAAAATCTTGGATTTGTAGTGATTGATGAGCAGCACCGCTTTGGCGTCGAACAACGCCTCCAGCTCACAGGCAAAGGTCAGGATGTGGATGTCCTCGTCATGACCGCAACCCCCATCCCCCGCACCCTGTGCCTCACCTCTTACGGGGATGTGGAGGTGTCACGCATTTTGGATAAACCACAGGGGCGCAAACCTGTCCAAACCCACGTCATGCCCCTCACCCGGCTAGGCGAAATCTGTGAACGATTAACCACATTGCTGGCCCAAAACCAAAAAATCTACTGGGTCTGCCCCCTGATTGAAGAATCAGAAACCTTAGATCTTTCCGCCGCCACCGACCGCTACACTCACCTCAAAGCCTTGTTTGGAGAAGAGACTGTAGGACTTGTGCATGGTCGCCAAAAAGGAGAAGAAAAAGAAGCGGTCATGGCCGCCTTCAAAGACGGGCCGTGCAGAATCCTCGTGGCCACAACGGTGATTGAGGTCGGCATTGATGTGCGCGATGCTAACTATATCATCATCGAACATGCGGAACGTCTCGGTTTGTCCCAACTCCACCAGCTTCGCGGACGGGTGGGACGCGGCAGTGAGGACGGCCATTGCCTCCTGCTTTACGGTTACCCTCTATCCGCCATCGCCAAACAGCGCTTAAGTGTGATGAAGGAATCTCAAGACGGCTTTTACATCGCCGAACAAGACCTAAGTTTGCGCGGTGGAGGCGATGTGCTAGGGACAAAGCAAAGTGGCCTCCCCTCCTATCGCCTTGCCGATCCTCTCATCACCCCTGGCCTTCTGGAGGAGGCCCACCAAGCCGCCCGCACTTTATTGAGCGCCGACCCCCTTCTCACCTCCCCTCAAGGCCAAGCAGCTCGTATCCTGCTCCATTTGTTTGGGCAGGACCGCGTGTTGCATACACTGAGGTCGGGGTAATGACAAATCGAGGGTAGTGCAGTACTTTTCCAGAAAGCTCTTATATTGCAACCCTTTATGCTTCTTATCTTTTTACACCGATGAATTTCTCAAACTGTTCCCATGTTATGGTAAGCAGGACCGTTCCTGCGTCAATTCATCTCTGCATGATAGATGCGTGTACATTGTCGATGGAAGGCCTTGAAGCTGCAGCAGCTGCTTCGGCTTCTATTTCTCTACTAACAGCTATACCTCTGGCCCATTTTATACGCTCTTCTGCCACTACCGTTGGCTCTCCCACCCTGAGGGCTTTGGAATACGCAGCTCTTTCTTCTTTGCTCGCTTTGTCAACTGCATCTCTTGCCATTCTCAATGCGGCCTCAGCATCTTGTTCTTCTTGCTGTGCTTTTGCAGATGCATCTGCATCTGCATCTGCATCTCCTAATCGGTTTATTCTTATTGTTTCACTTCTTTTGTACTCAGCAAGTTTCCATGATTCTTCTTCAACAGCTTCCGCGCCTGCAAGCGCTGTCCGAGCTCGTGCCAGTCTTTCTCCTGCTGCAACTCTTTTTTTGCCAATACTTCTTCTCTTGCTTTGCCAGAAGCTTCCGCGCCTGCAAGCGCTGTCAGAACTCGTGCCAGTCTTTCTCCTGCTGCATTTGCCAATACTTCTTCTCTCGCTTTGCCATCTAAGCGTGCGTCTTCATCTGAACCTGTGTGCACGTGTACATGTGAAGGAGTGGCGGCGGCGGCTGCAGAAGTAACGAGGTCCTCCTTTGTAATCAGCTGAGAAGCCCAGAGAGAATCTGAAATACAAAGGAACAAACTGAGCGCAAGAACAGAAACAGAAGAAAAAAGTGGTGGCTGAATCATGATCCAAGTCCTTTGCAAAAAAATATAGACAAATAATTGAAACACAAAACACCAACAATGACAATAAAAATTCTTAGAAGGACATCACCTATCAACCGTTCAATCTAATGAGAAACCTCTGCAAAAGTGGTGTTCTCCTCCCGATTGTCATCCCCGCGAAGGCGGGGACCCAGACTTGATCGTTTTTCTTTCATAAAGAGTAAATATTAATTGTATATTATAAAATAAAAAGACTTAAAGTCTGGGTCCCCGCCTTCGCGGGGATGACAGCATAGGGAGTTTTGCAGAGGGTTCTAATGACTTAACAGAAACCAAGAGAACAGAAATCAGCTTTCCTGACTCCTGATCCCTGACCCCTGACTCCCGTATCCTGCCCCCTGTTACCTACTTCGCCTCGATAATCTTCCACGTCCCATCAGGCTGGCGACAGGCTGTGCCAAAAGCTTTTTCTGTCTTGCCACCAATCGTAATGGTCTGTTGGAATTCACGGCAATAACCTTGAGCGGTCTCATACGTCCGCAAAGGGGTGAAGTTGCCTCGGTGGCCGTTATCCGGGTTCACCCATTCGGAGGTCTTACCTGAAGGTGTCGACTCAAGGCAGGTCTGTGCCGTTTTTGCGGCAGCAGCTTTGTCTGCCTTATCCAATTGGCCCCCAATGTAACTCCCTGCAAGCGCTCCTAAGACACCGCCAACAGAGGCCGCAACAATGCGACCCGTTCCACCGCCAATCGTGGAGCCTGCCCAAGCACCTAAGGCGCCGCCGCCGATGGTGCCGATCGTTTGCTTCGGATTTTCGCACCCGCTCATCAAAGAGGTGGCAATGAGCAAAGAGGCAATGACTTTCGTTTTCATGAGAGGGTTCCTTTCAATTAATATTACCCATTCTATTACAGCATATTTTGAGGCCCATCAAGCGGTTAATCAAAGTGAAAGTCCAGAATACTCCCTGCCCGTTCCTCCGTACGCGAATTCATAATATTTTCCTTAAAAAGAGGATCATTGGCTTTATCCACTTTTGGAGGAGAGGTTGCGCAGCCACTTATACAAACCATGCCAACTAACGAGAAAGCGATAATTTTCGTTTGCATGATACAATCTCCTATGCTGAACATTATCATACCCTATTTTTAGACTTATCAAATCTCTTCATCAATGGAAAAATTCATGATACTCTGTCAAAAAAAAGGATTTCTTTATGCCCACGATCAATCCTGCCGACGCAAAGATGATCCAACGCGCGACCTATGCGTCTGTTTGTGTTGCGACGATTCTCCTGGGCATTAAATTCTTTGGCTGGTGGGTGACCCACTCCGTGAGTCTTCAAGCCTCCCTGATTGACTCCCTTCTGGATGCTCTTGCGTCCGTCATCAATATGGTGGCAGTCCATCATGCCCTTAAACCCGCCGACAAAGAACACCGGTTTGGCCACGGTAAAGCAGAATCTTTAGCAGCTCTGGGACAAGCCTTTTTTATTGCCGGCACGTCTCTATGGCTTCTCTTTGAAGCGCGGGAGCATTTTTTGATGCCTCATCCGATTGAGGCCTCTGGCACAGGACTTGCGGTCATGAGCATTGCCATGGTGATGGCGCTTATTCTGATCGCCTATCAAGGAGCTGTTGTCAAAAAAACAAACTCCGTGGCGATCGCGGCCGATCGCGTGCACTACCAATCTGATCTTCTCATTAACCTTGCCGTTATCATTTCCTTGTTAAGTGCGGAATTTTTCAACTTTGATATGATTGACCCGATTTGTGGATGCCTGATCGGCATTTACATCCTCTGGACGGCCTGGAAAATTACCCTCCATGCCTTTAACGTCCTGATGGACCGGGAGCTCGAAGATGGAGAACGGGAAAAAATCTTAAAAATCATCAAAGCCCATCCTGATGTTATCGGGGTGCGCGACTTGCGGACGCGGAGTTCAGGTCTGCAACAATTTGTGCAACTGCGCCTCTTGGTGGAACCGACCCATTCCCTTTCCACCGCCCACGAAATTGCTGAAGCTGTTGAGAAGGAGATTGTCCAGGCCTGCCCCGCAAGCCAAGTGATGATCCGCCTTATCCCCGTTCATCACGAGAAACATACGTCGGCCACTTGAAGATAATCGCCAAAACCGCTCCAATCCCAAGCAAATAACAATAATAAACATGGGGAATGATGCTTAAAGGGGAAACCCCTGCGAGGGAGCCAGCAAGCAACACCTGAGCCCCATAAGGCAGAAGGCCTTGGAACACACAGGAAAAGATCGTGACCAACGAGGCCGTGCGCGCAAAGGCAATCTTGTAGCGCTGGGAGAGTTCCAGGGTTGCCTCTCCCCCGAGGATAATCGCCACCACATTGTTGGCGGTACAGATATCACAGAAGCTCACAATAAAACTGATCGCTCCTTCCACAACACGCGACCCATGCGCTTTGGTGGCCCATTTCCGAATAAACCCATCTGTTTTTTCGATAAGATAGCGAATGCCGCCCCCTTCTTTTGCCAGTTCACTGAGGCCCCCAATCAAAAGGGACAAGATCAGGATTTCGCTCATTTCCTTATATCCCCCCAAAATATCTTTTGTAAAATGGAGAAAGGAATAATCCGGCGCCCAGACAAGGCCGACGATGCCACCCATCATGAGACCGAGGGACAAGACAACAAAAATATTAATACCGAGAAGAGCCAACACAAGAACAACGAAATAAGGCAACGTGAAGATCAGCGCAGGAGGGGCAGCTTCAGGGGGAATGTGTCCTTCTCCCTGCCCTGCCATGGCAAAAAGCACAAGCGTGAGGATCATAGGACCCATTGCAATCAAAGCGTTCAACTTGAACTTATCCTTCAAGGAACAGGGATGGACTTGGGTCGCAGCAATGGTTGTATCGGAAATCATCGAAAGGTTATCCCCAAACATCGCACCGCTGATGATAGCCCCTGCCATCAACGCAGGATCAATGCCTAAAGTCTTCCCAATGCCCAACGCAATGGGGGAAAGAGCCGCAATGGTTCCCATGGAAGTCCCAATGGCAGTGGAGAGAAAGGCGCCAATCAGAAACACACCCGGCAGGGTGGCTTCCTCCGGAATAAAATGAAGAGCCAGGTAGGTCGTTGCTTCCACCCCTCCAATTCCCTTAAGAACCTCAATATAGGCCCCCGCCAGAAGATAAATCATACACATAGTGACGATATTTTTCTCCCGCACCCCTTCTAAAAAGACGCCGATATTCCCCTGAAGCGACTGCTTCCCTAAAAGAACAGCCATCATAATCGCAGGCAAAATCGCAACACTGGCGGAGACTTTGTAAAAAGCAAACTCAACCCCTTGAAGGGTAAGATAAGTTCCGCTCCCAATGAAGAGGAGAAGAAATGCCCCAATGGGCAGCAGGGACCAGGGACCACGCAACATCAATTTTTTTACCATTTTTCCTCTTTCATTTTATTTGTAATAAACGTGACAAAGGCTTCAATCCGTTGCTGCCCTGAAAGATGAGCAGGATAGACCACATGGCGCATCAGGGCAACGGGCGGATGGTGAGGCAAAATCTCAACAATGTCTGGATCATCCTGCACGAAATACCGATGGAGCGCTGCAATGCCAATCCCGGCCTTAACAGCCCCAAATAGAGCCTGTCCTGAATTTGCCACAAGATACGGCACCCGTCTTTGCCCCTTCAACAGCCAATTAAACACATTCTCCCGAGGAGGAAGTGACTCCCCAAACCCGATCAGGCGGTGATGATCCAAATCCTCAAAGGTTTCTGGGGTGCCATACTGCTGCAGATAGGCCCGACTGGCGTATATCCGAAAGCGCGTTGCAAGGGGCGGTGCTTGCAGAAGATCCGACGTCATGAGGGGAAAAGACGTAATGGCAATATCCGCGTCCTGAAGAGGAAAAGCCCCTTCCTCTTCCCGAAGGGTGAGGGTCACTTGAACGTCAGGATACTGATCCAAAAATTCTTGCAACCGAGGCGCTACCCATAAAGATCCAAAGGAAAGGGTTGTCACGATATGCAACGGCCCCCAGGGCTGGGTCTTCAGATCCATCAGGGTCCCTTGCACCCCATCAAGCTTTGCCGCAACACGCAAAACAGTATTCTGCAAGGTTTGGCCCGCCTCCGTCAGCACCACCCCCCGTGCCACGCGTTTAAAAAGAGGCGCTCCTAAGTCCCGCTCAAGAATGCTGATCTGACGCCCGATGGCCGACTGGCTAATATTGAGAATTTCACTCGCCTTCGTAAAATTCCCTGCCAGTGTGACCGCATGAAAAACCCGTAATTTATCCCAATCCAAAAGCTTTAACCCTTCCTCATCCCTGTTATGAGGGGAATGGTATCATTAAGGACTGTCAGGGGAAATAGGGAATAAAACGCTTACTGTGACTAAGAAGCAAATTCATACCCACAAAATAAGCCTTCCTGAAAAGCAAAAGCCAGCGCTTCCTGGATATCGAAATCCGAATCGTCAACCTTTCCAAGAGCCTCAATAAGAGAGTCTCCTTTGTGAAGAGAGGTGAAAAAGGAAAAATAAGCGTCCACAAGATAGTGGGTCACAATCGTCTCAAAGGGACGAATCACAAGCGTATTCACCTTGTCTTCCGTCAAATCAACAGTCTCCTCCTCTCCTTTCGCCACAGCCAAAACCTTATTGAGGGGATAGACAGAGGCGAAAAGGGACGCGGAGGGGTGCAGTTTTAAAATCAGCTTACCATAGTTTTCGGGAGGGATCTCTTTGAAGTCCTGGGCTGTTAAAGGAACGCGAGCATCCGCATGGTAAGCCCTCTGTTTAAGCCACTCAAGATGGGCGAAATCAGCAAGATAGGGAAGTGTTTGCGTTGCAGGATAATGCTGAAGAAAGTCCGGAAATGAATAGCCCCATTCATCAAAATCGAAAGAAGGTGCTGGAAGTAATATTTCGTCTTGAAGAAAAGCGTGAGCTGCCTGATCCGCACACTCTTCCCCCACGAGTTTCCAGGTGAGAGGATAGAGGGAGGCTAATTTTTTGACAAAGGATCCCCTAATACTTTTTTGGTAAATCTGGAGGCGATTCTGAGGAGAGGCCCCTTTGACTTCAATGGCGTTCACATACTCACTTTCGCCACAGAAGCTTTCCAGAAAGGCCTGTTGAAGCGCCAGAAGACTAGCCATAGGCCACCTGCCGGGTATCAAGGTAACTCTGAGCAATTTTCGCCTCATGGGCGAGCCCTTCAAACTCAGGAATCTCATCGTCCCATTCAATCAGGGTCGGAACAACCATGCCTCTTGCGATCGCGTACGCATAAAGCTCCCAGACCTCATCACAGACGCGCGAAGAGTGGGTATCCACGAGGAGTGCAGTGCCATCGTCAAAGGTCCGAAGACTATGACCTGCCAGGTGAATCTCTTTGACAAGCTCTGGAGGAATCGCATCGAGATAGGCTTTCGCATCCCACTCATGGTTTGAAGCGGAGACAAAAACGTTGTTAATATCCAGCAAGATTTTAGCCCCTGTTTTTTGGCACAGGGTCGTTAAAAAGTCTGCTTCGGAAAATGTTGATTCCTTATATTCCAAATAACTGGAGGGATTTTCAAGGAGCATTTCCCGTCCTAAAAAGTCTTGGGCTTGCGCAATATGGTCCGCAAAAAGCGCAAAGGACTCATCTGTATAAGGAATCGGCAGAAGGGTTGGGAAAGCCCCTCCCTGAACATTAGACCAAGAAAGGTGGTCAGAAATAAGAAAGGGAAAGAACCGGTTCATAAACTCCTTAAGGGAAGATAAATACCCCTTATCGAGCCCCTCTGCTGATCCCAAAGAAAGACCAATTCCATGAAAACTGAGAGGATAATCAACGCAAATTTTATCGAGAAAGCTGAGGGACGGTCCGTCTTTTTTAAAATAATTTTCACTAATGATTTCAAACCATCCCATGGGCGGCTTGTTTTCTAAGATAAAAGAATGGTGGGGGCGACGAAGCCCAACCCCCACTAAGGCTTCAGGATTTAATGCTTCGAGAGAGTCCATTGGGGAAAGCCCTCTTAATCCGTAACCGTATCTATTGCAAGATTTGCATTTTCAGCGATTGACCCAGGGGCGATCCCGCCGTCATCTGAAGAATTCTCCAGAGGCCTTTCGGGCTCCTCCTTTGCCTGAGCAAGCTCACAGAGAAAGAAGTTAAAAGCCACCATAAGTATCAAATTGAGATTTTCTTTTTTCATGTGACATGTTCCTTGTTTGGTGAGCATTTATCGTCTTATATCACCCTTATCTTAAGGAAAGCTTAAGGCACTGATTTTCTAAAATGAAAGGCGAGTGATCCCATCAATTTTCTAGAACATCTAAGTATGACAGCCAGTACCATTACAACCACTACATCCGCCTGTACCACAACCATCATCTTTAAGACGCACCTCCTCAGCAATCGCCCGATCAGCCCTTGCAGCAATTGATCCAGGGATGGCTCCTGCTGCATGCACGCGATGAGGGCTCGCTCCTTCATGACCATGTACATGAGAGTGGCTCTTTTTGGCATGCCACTCAACTGGCCCCT
>Ga0207091_1135_pt1 | contig 17143 bp, 17 predicted proteins | sample Alteio_BWMinHeat_47_FD_153534 | JGI IMG/M metagenome (GOLD analysis project Ga0207091, IMG submission 153534) | Enriched cells from forest soil in Barre Woods Harvard Forest LTER site, Petersham, Massachusetts, United States -... | ecosystem: Environmental > Terrestrial > Soil > Temperate forest >... | reverse complement strand
CAACGGGGTGCTGGTCCTTCCAAACTGCCTTGCCACCGCCCCCGCCCGCATTGTAGGGGTCAATAATAACTTGCCATTTGCCGTTGAGGCTTATAACATGCCGCCCGCCAGGGTTTTGCAGAAGCCCTTGGGCATCAACACTGCAATACATCCATGCTATTGAACAAGCAATAAACAGTATCATTTTTTTCATGGCGGCGGTAGTATTTGTTATCGGGTAAAATTATGCATTAAGAGAAATGCAATTTACTCCCAGATACAAATACAAGGAATTTTGGATCCCGGCTATCGAACAAGAATGAAGCATCCTTGCCCGCCCGGCTGGCCCCGTTCGGACGGGCGTCGTGCTCTTCAACGGTTGTGTCTTTATTGAGCTAATAAAACCACATCGCGGTATTAGGACTGCCACCCGGCAGCCATATTTCAACCTTTATGAATAAAAACAACACGTTTTAGTGCGGTTTGCGAGGTTTTTTAACACAGAGGGAATACAGGAGTTTAAGAACCACAGAGGGGCACAGAGTTTTTGAATGCAGTAGAGCTAATCAGAATCAAGACGGATAGCATCGCGCCCATTTTACTTGCGAAACACTCAGCAGAGCAGGGGGCTACCCTTTATTTGCCTTTAACCCTCATACTTGTGAAATTCAGTTATTGTCAAAAAGTATCCGTCTGGATCCCTGAGTGAAAATTCCTTTTTTGTGGAGTTTGGGTTTAAGTGGATATCTTCTACTACAATGCCACCTATTTTTTCCACATTTTGTCGTATAACGTTCATATTGTCTGTCCTGAAGTAAAGGATCAGCCCATTGCCAGGGGTAATACTTGGATTTGTCATTGTGGGGTGGTGGTGTTCTCCCCATTTATGAAGACAGATTAAAACTTCATCATTTTCAGAGACCAAAATATCAAACTCTTTTCCCCCGTGCATACTTCTACAGCCAAATACGGATTGATACCATTTAGAACTGGCTTCAACATCTTTTACAGCTATTATGGGGTCAATTTTTATCATCGTATTATTTTTTTGCCAACGCACTTGTTTAGGTGCGTCATTTTTTATGTTTATATTTTGTCGCGTTCTTCTTGTTTGCCCTTAACGTTTCGCATTGGCGCTCATTGTTTCAAGTACCTGAGCGCAACAGTGCCCGACTTAAAAGCCTTCGACTCAACAAGTTTTAATTGCAAATTCTCTTGCAGGTTTATGCCTTCAAACAAACGTCTGCCTTCGCCTACAATTATCGGGTGAACCAAAAAATGATACTCATCAATCAGGCCAAGCCCTGCAAGTTGCGAGGCAAGGTTTACACCACCGGTAAAAATATTTTTGCCTTGTTCGTGTTTCATTTTAAGCACTTCTTCCTTAAGGCCGGTACGAACAATTCTCGTTTTTTCTCCCTCAGGGCCGTCTAATGATCGCGAGAAAACAACAATTTTCTCCACTGCGTCAAATGCCTGGGCAAATTCGTAGTCTTCATCGGAAGGGTCTTTTGCTATATCGGGCCAATAAGGAACCATCAACTGGTAAGTTATACGCCCGTACAGGAAAGTGCCGGCACTTCGCGTGAGGTGCACAAAATACTCCATCGTATCTTCAGAGGGCCTGAATTTGGTATGGTCGCAGCAGCCATCCAAGCTAATGTTGATTGCGAAGACTAGATTTCTCATTTTGATTGTTTTTAGTTGTTGAGGTTCCTAAAAATAATAAATTTTCAAAAATAGTATCATTTTGTACGATGGGTACAGTTTACCACAAATATAGTACCCCAAATGCGGCCTTTTTTTGTTCAAAACGGTACAAAATGAAACAAATTGGAACATCAACAGTTGTTGTGGCATAAAGCCAAGTTGACGGGCAGCATCGGGAAGAGTTAGATGAACGTAGTTCAGTTGTTTCAGCCTCATTCATTCAACGCTGCCACGCTTTTTAGCAATCCACAGCTTTGCAGATTTTTTAAAACATCCTGTTTTGACAAAGGTGGGTTCCGCAGCAATTTAACTTGGTTCTCCAATGCAAGAAGAGCGGCATCCCAATCTGTGGCGATTAACTGTAGCACAAACTCATCTGGGCTGATGGCTCGAATAAAATGTGGAGCCAATACATCTGCTGGAAAGTGTTTTAAATTGTTGGTTACAATAAAATCCGCATTGGCGGCGATGGCGGCTGCCAATACATGCCTGTCGCCTGGGTCGGGCAAGCTGAGCGAATTAATAAGGTCTGTGTAATCTTCCACATTGGCGCTGGGAAATGCCGCATCCATTGCATTGCGTGTCTTTTCTAAGTCAAGCCTTTTCAGGTCAGGCCGGTTTAATAAAAGATTTCGTATCCACTCCTCTTGTATCTCTGCCGTCCAATGCGGACTAAACAAGCCCACGGCGGCCAAATGCAACAAATAATCCCGCAATGGTGCAGGGTAAAGGGCGTTGGCATCAAGAATAGCTGTTGTCATGTATTACATTATCGCTTAATTGTAGCCCAAATGTAGTTCCTGTGCCTGTTTGGCCAAAAATTCCAATTGTTTTTCCCGGTTTTCAATAAGCCTTTGGGCGTACAATTCTACATCGCGCAAGGCAATTCTGCGGTGTGTGCCCACTAGGGTAAAAGGTATCTCGCCCTTTTCAACCAGTTTTATCAAGTAGGGCCGGGACACATGCAGATAATCCGCAGCCTCCTGGGTGCTAAGCTGCTCATCCGTGTCAACCAATTTTACGGTGTGGCCTTCCGCCATCCTACTTATGATTCCGGCAAAAAGGTACATGGCTTTTTTGGGCACTTTTACAACGTCATCCGTACCCCGGAACACTATTTCCGTAAGGTCGTCCTGTGAACCGTACTGCAGGGCTTTCTCAAATAAACCAAGGGAGTGCTTTGCCAGTTCGCTGTCTTTTTTCGTTGGCTTTTCCAATACGGTTTCCATAAAACTTCTATTTGCCCCAAAGGTACATAATCGAAATATACGAAACAAGCGAAATAATCGAAATGGCTGTTTTGTGCGCCGCGGACTCCAAATCGGGCTTTATTGTATGCATCGGCTGGGATGCTTTGAATTCCTGACCAACCCGAGGCATCAGGCAGGCTGGGAGAGCCGGGGATTAGCCCAAAACCCTCCGCAGTGGCTATTAAATTCTTCGAAGAAACTGCGAGAAGATGACTTCGTGTTGGCTCTCATAGGCTATTAATGCCCAGCTAAGCAAGCTGCCAACTGCCAGAAAATATAATTAGTTACCACAATTTGGGAAATAAAATATTTATATATTAAAAATAAATATATAACTTATAGGTTAATATTGGAATATTATTCTTACCTTTGTATTCAACAAAATTTATAGACAAATCTCAATGTAACGGACACTAAAATTAATTTAAATGAACAAATCCGCTATCCTTGAGATATTTTATGAGTACGATTATGTCACTTATTATACAGTAAGGCTGCTGGGGGAAGACGACGAGCCTGAAGCATTGAGTGAAACGGATAAGTTCTATGAGCAGTTTGATGATGCAGGAAACGCCAGTTTCGGTGAATTTGACACGATCTTAAGAATAATTGATGCAATAGGGTATTGGGAAAGGGGTGCCGAAGATTTTCTTTTCCGGTTTGAGGACGCGGCACATGCGCTTCCTTCTAATAGAGGCCACGCAAAAAAGGCTCTTGGCATAAAAGTGATTGAAAATTCAAGGCTTCGCCTCTACTGCATCAGGTTGACAAACCGTATTGTGATACTTCTTAACGGGGGTGTGAAAACACATGGCCAAGCACTTGCCTGCCCAAATGTAAAAGAGCATTTCAGGTTTGCGCAAGCAGCAGCAAAATCAATCGATATCATGCTCGTTGAAAAGAGTATCGTAATAGATGGTAAATACCTTATAAATAACACCATGGATGATCAAATAACACTGAACGTATAAAACTAAAATATGCCTAGCAAATTTCATGAAAAGGCGGTCTCACGCATTACACCGGAAGCAAGGGCCCTAATGGTTAAATCATTAGAGATTATTTCCCAAGTACAAGCCATCCTATACAAGCATAATATTACCCAAAAACAACTGGCAGTAATGCTTGATATCAGCCAGCCTGCTGTAAGCAAAATGTTAAGTCCCGGCGGCAACCTAGAGATCAACACTATTGTTAAGTTGGAATTGCTGTTGGGTGAAACTATTCTTACAACACCGCAAAAAGATGCTGGGGATAGGGTCAGGATGGCATCAAGCCTGTTTTTACCTGCGAAACATTCAGCAGAGCCGGGGGTTTAGTGGGCATCACCGGTGCCTTATTGCGTTCGAATGGATTATGCTCGGGCATTCAAAAGCGGCCATGCTATAGCCATACTGGCGGCTGAGGTAGTTTTCTTCGTCCTAGCTTTTAAATACCCTTCGCATAAGGGGTTTAATCAGGAAATCCAAGTGACCCCTTAGGAACACTTGGATTAACCTAAGTATAACGGAAAAGGTTTTTTCAATTATTTAATTACCGGCAAAACAACACAGATGATTTTTATTAATCCACAATGGCAGGGCTCAGGAGTAACTGACGTGTTAAAGAAGGGTGCGGAGACATTTAAACAGTATTTCAAAACGGGGTTTGTTGAAATACCGCTTTCTGACGGGGGCCTCGATACCATGAACAACATAGTGGCTTATGAAGCAATTATTGAACAGGCAAAATACTTTAAAAAAATTATTGAGGAAGCCAACCTTTCAACAATTACAACAATCGGGGGTGACTGCGCAGTAGAGATCATGCCCATTTCTTATTTAAATAAACGCCTCTCTGGTGATTTATGTGTGATCTATATTGATGCACATCCCGATTTGAACACCCCGGAGTCATCCCCAAGCAAAGCCTTCCATGGCATGCCGCTCCGCACCTTGTTAGGGGAGGGCGACAAACAAATAAAAGATCTTCTATTTTCATTCCTTCATCCACAACAAATCTGCTTTGTGGGATTGAGGGATGCAGACGATCCTGAAAAAGAATATATCGAGGCTAATAATATCACTTCCCTGCCATCAGCAGAATATTACCCTGTTGAACAAGCAATAAATGTCAAAAAATTTACCAATATTTATATCCATCTCGACCTCGACGTTTTAGACCGTGAAGAGTTTGGGTTTGCGATGTTTCCCACGGGCAATGGCCTGCCCATACAGGAAGTAACACAATTAATAAAAAATTTGAAAACCAATTTTAAGATAGCAGGTATTTGCGTTACAGAATCCATAGCCACAAGCCCGGACTTATTGACACCCATTAAAGGTATCCTGGACCAAGTGGGGCTTTAAAGCAATTGCAAATAATCGTTAATACAGATGTTCCGAAGGGCATCTGGATTTCTTGATTAAAGCCCTTCTGTGAAGGGTATTCAAAGTACCGCTGCCTAAGTTTTGCTTCTTGCCCAACAGGATTGAGATTTGGCTCCGTGTTTGAATAAGAATGAGGCATCGTTGCCCGCCCGGTTGGCCCCGTCCGAACGGAACGGGCGGGCGTTCGGACGGGCGTCGCGCTCGTGTACGGTTGGATTGCTATGGAACTGAGAAAGCCCTTATTTATCATGTTTTACTTTGGCTGCGCTTAGTTATAGGCGGCACGAAGGCCACCGGGCTTTTTGGCTATTGGCGGCTGTAAAATGGCTTTTTTGGACATTTGGTTTTTCAAATACCCTTCACAGAAGGGCTTTAATCAAAAGTTCGCGATGCCCTGCGGAACATCGCGAACAACGGGGTTTGACACGATTTTTAAGTAATTGGCAATCAGTGTAGGGTATTTTTTATTTTCCCCCTACAAATGAGCGGGCTTGTGTTATCATAAAATACTTTAGCTCAAAATTTCTTACAAATAGCGTACATTTGCCCATATGGGTGAAAAGGAAATAAAGGCATTGCAGCAGGATTTACAGCGTCAGCATTCAACGGTTAGCAAATCAAAGAAAGCTGCGAGAAAGCTATTACTTGACCTTGGCCTGATTACCCCCAAAGGCAACCTAACTACCGTATTTAAGCCGGTGAAATAATGTATCCCGCCAAACTCCGAATAGCACATTGTCCCTAACTCATACAAATAGCCAACAGATTTTTGATTACTTGCAAAAACTACTACCAGCCACATACCCCATAAAAATATATATTTGAGTCAATAATTTTTATGGGAAGACCTTTTAGCGATATAACCTTATATACGCCGACGCCTCACAAATCAACAACGCCTGAATATTGGGAACAGACTTCACTTGAAAATTTTGTAAGTGACTTGTATGTACAAAAGATGAATGGATACAAGCCACCTAATACAACCAGGATAACTATTCAACCTGGCTTTCACGATATTTGGAAGAGAACATGGAAAAATGGTTCGATAATCGCAATCGCCCCTTACTATGACTACAACGAATATGCAACCCTTGACAAACGGGGTAAATACCAATATATCCTTGACCTTATCCAAGTTGCAACACTTCAATTAAGTGAGGAGTATAAATGGGATAAGACTGTTTTTGAAAATGCATATAAGGATGTGATAGAATGTGGCTTTAAGTTCAAAATTAACTACCCTTCAAAAATGACGAGGGACAAAAAGAAGTCAGCAAATATAATTATAGAAAAAACGGAGATAATTACCTCGGTTTATGCCAGCATTGGCGTTGATTCTTCACCGTTGAAAATAAAATTGCTTGACAAACAGAATGAATGGTGGTACGACTATGTTTACATACTGGCAAGATACAGCAAGTGGTTTGATAGAGACAGATTTGGTATTGGTTATCGCAAAGGAAGAATAGACATTTGGTACTCAATAGAAAAAAATGAAGTTGCGCTTTTTGAAAACGGCAATCGTGTAACAGAAATTGATTTTAAAAACCTCTTTTTGTTTGGATAAGGCTACGCTATCCAGGGAGTTAGTGCAACGCTCTCTGTAGTAAAAGCCTCCCGACGCGTCGGGATTGTCTGGAATTCAAGGCACCACAGCCACATGTAATATTCGTAGCCGTGGCCATAGGCGGTCGCCAAAACCCAAGGCAAGACGGGCTTTGCAAACTCCCATTTGGCTTTCTAAGCCATCTATGCGATAGTTTTACAAGTTCCAGACGGAGTCCGAAGCTTCGTTCCGACAATTTCGGAATGGCTTTTATCTAAAATCCTTAGAGCGCAAGCTAACTCCAAGGATAGCATCACGGCTGGTTTGGTTGCGGAACACTCGGGATAGCCGGGGGAACACTTGGGAGAGCAGGGGGAAGGATAGCATCAAGGCTGGTTTGCTTGCGGAACACTTAGGAAAGCAGGGAGGTTTTTCAAAAAAATACACAAATATATTATGAAATTTCAAAAAATATATCTACATTTCTAAATGTTTGAACCGTTAAATTAAATCGCAAATTCAAAATACTACCGTATACAATGGGAACACCAAGAAAAGGAATAAAGGCTATACCCGAAAAAATACACGAGGAACCAGTTGTAAATAAAACAAATAACTCTCTTGTATTTATTAGCCACGATACAAGAGACGCAGATCTCGCGGAAGAATTCAGCAATTTGCTCAAAAGTGCAAGTGCGGGGGCCTTAAAATCTTTTCGATCTTCCGACAAAAAGGGAACACAGGGAATTGAATACGGATTAGACTGGTATCCAGCTATTATGGACAAGATTGATGAAGCTTCGGATGTTGTATGCCTTCTAACTCAACGCAGCGTTGAACGGCCATGGATTCTTTATGAGGCGGGAGTAGCAAAGGGGAAGCTTGGTAAAAAAGTAATAGGTGTTGCTATGGGTATTCAGCATAGCGTTGCTTTCACAGGCCCATTCGCACAATTTCAAAATAATGACGGTTCAGTAGAATCTATTGCAAAACTCGTTCTTGATTTGGTGCGTAAAGTGCCTGGACTTGACCCTGACCAGCATCATGTGGAAAGTCTGGTTCAAGAATTTAATAAAAAGGCGACTGAAATTCTATCAAAAAGTCAAACACCAATTGAAACAACGCCTCAAGAAACAAGCGAAAATATCGTAGCCAAATTATTTGAAGAGGTTAAGATAATGTTTGAAAGTTTACCTTCAAAAATAGAAAGCAGAATTGAGCCGGATTTCAAAAGGAAAAGGCGAAAGTTTCACCCAATGATGTTTGAGGAAATCATGCACATTGGTTCAGAGTCTAAAGACACAAGTATTGCTTTTCTAATGGCAGTTAGTATGTATAAAGAAGATTTTCCTTGGGTTTATGAAATTGGTTTGGAAACATATAGGGGACTGAAAACTGCTAAAACTAATATTGAGAAAAAGAAACTTGCCTCAAATTTTGAAAAGGCACTTGATATGATGCGACACCCGGCAATGAGGGACATTTATGGAAAATCTGATGACATGTATTTCTTTTTGAACGAATCTCGTCACTTTATGCGAAATTTTATTGACAGGTTTTATATTGATGAGAAAGGTGGCGAATAAATAATAAAAGACACTGTGCTTGGATAATACGCACTCTGCAAGGCCGTCACATAAATTATTTTTAATCAAACACGTTTCATATGAAAATGGGACGTTTTCAAGTAATGCGAGGAATGTAAGTAACACTAAAAAATGAATGTCTTTATCACCAACTATTAGGAGGCCGACCTTTAACTTAATTTACCCGACAAACAGACCTTTAACCAATGAAATTAAAAACATGAAAACAAATATCTTTCTTAACTCTTATCAACAACCAGAAAATAAACTTACTTATAATTTTCTATCACTTATAGAATTACTAAATAACAAAAATTTGTGCGAGTTCCTCACTGGGCTGAGCTTAAGTAATAACCCTGTAAAAAATGTGCGAACTGTGTACGGCGGCGGTGAAACCAACCCTGACGGAAGCTTTGATCTTACTACCTCTGCTGGCAAAATGGTAACAATATATTTTGAAAATAAAACGAAAAGGAGGGGCTTGTCACCTGAACAGATTATCTCTCACTTAAATTATTGTAAAAGTGATGAAATACTGCTTGTTGTAACAACAAGAAAATCGGATATAGAAATTATCAAGAATATTGACAGCTCCAAAATTAAATTTTTAACATGGACTGAAATAGCAACGTTTATAAAAACGGGAATTGAAAGTGAAGTAGCGCAGCAGTTTGTTCATTATGGGAAAATGAGTGGCGAATTTGAGGAACTTGGAGAATTAACCAAAGAAGATATTCTCCTGCGCTGTGAATATCAGAAACTTAATTATGATAAGAGAATTAATAATATTTTAAATGATTTCGTTTATGAGCTTGATTTTTCAAAATATGGTTTTAATAATGAAAAAATCATAAAAGTAAGGCGGAATACATGGGGTAGAAACGGAGTTGAAGTAAATTGGGACCGACAAGGATTTAGTTATGGTCAATGGTGGTCTTTTGGGTATTATTACGACACAAATGACCACGGAATAAGTTTTTCGAAGGATGTGCCAGAAATCGTCGCGTTTTTTGATGTAAATCCAGAAAATAGACAAACACTGGAAGATGATCCGGAATTCAATAGTATTATAGAAGAGCTTGTAAAATTGGGATTTGAAAGTAATCTAAGAGGCCAATTGACAAATAACAGATGGAGGCTGTTTATTTATCGAAAGTCAATATTTGAGTTCAATATTATCAATGCGAGTGAAATGCTGAACTTTACAGATGAAGTCTTTAGTAAATTACTTCAGACAAATGCCAAAGAACATAGATATTTTAACGAATTTATATAACGGAAACTTTAGATTCCCTTTTCTTTTCATCTCATTGTCTTTACAAAGATACTGTGCGTGACAAGGTACTACGGGGAAGGCAAACATTACAATTGTGCAAGTGCCACTTGCACAATTGTTGCCAATGTAAGTAAATAATGTAATCCCTTTTTTCAACTTTTATTCTATGTCACTTACAGAAGCAGACAAAACACTGCAGAACTATCTTATTCCATTAATCAAAACAGCTCATGAAGTCGTTGTGGGCGCGTTTGCTGGGAATGAAATCGCCCTGCAGTTTGAAACCGAGCAACATGTAACTATGCAGGGCTTTGAATATACAACGAAAGGCACTTTTTATACTGGTGCAAGCTATCAAACGTTATTCAAACCATTATGGATTAAAACCGTTTTTGGAATACAAAAATCAGTTTCTGCCACAACTGAATATACATCGACGGCATCTTTTATTGAAAGTAACTATCATCCTTACGCCAAAGCATGGTTTGAGCAATATGTGTTCCAGTTGATACATATCATTCTCGACCACCGAGGCAACCCAGATATATCATTGTTGGAAGATCACAAAAGAAAGTTTATTAATGATATCAACATGCGGACAAGAACAGGGTCTGCTAAAGTCTATGTGTTTGGCATTTTAAGCCAGTCTAAGACATTGGAAATTGAAGCAGGAGTAATTTTGCGACAAACTGTAAGGGAGGATATTGAAGCACGGCACAAGCATTCAGGAAAATACAGCTACTTTGCGGATCCATCTGCGATACTGGAAATCACCATGCAATTGCACAGGGGAGAGACCCTGATTTTACAAGAAAAAGTCAACCGCTTGGTTACATTACTCAGGCTTTACAATACAGGGAGCGTACACTTCGATTGCTTCGAGATGACTTTTGACAGTGCCGTCGACGGCTCACAGCAATCAGGCATGCAGGCTAACATGCCTAATTCATGGAAGGTCTATGCCCTTGCCGAAAATGAACACAAGCGCTTTTTGCATTTTATTCATCATTTACCCCTTCCGGAACAAATATATGCGTATCAAAAAAAGCCTAATTACCTTACAACGGCATTTGATAGATATACGGAATCGTTGCTGGAGAAAGCACACATAGAAAGACGGATTGCTAACGCCGTGATGGCGGTAGAGGCTCTTTTATCAAGCGACACTGTTGAATTGTCATTTAAAATGCAGACGAGAACCGCAAAACTTTTGTCGTTTTTAGGCTTTCAGGCTCTCGAAGTACGCAGGAAAGTGAGTGAAGCTTACAGTATCAGGAGTACATTTGCGCATGGCGGCTACTTAGACGATGCGAAGGTTGAGAGGCTGGAAAAAAAATTCGGCAAAATTGACGACTTTGCAGCTACGATTATTAATTATGTACGGATATTACTGATTATTTCAATTGTGTTAGGGTTAGATAAAAAAATATTGCTTCCACTCGTTGACGATGCTCTGATTGATGAAGGGAGAACAGGTGAGCTCGTTGAAAAAATGAAGCTGGTTATGCCTTTTATTCACTTGTGAGCGTGGTACCCGAATGCTGAAAGGCTCTTTGGATTTCCAATAGTACCCAAGTCCGAGATTCGGACTATGTCTGTAATTCAAAGCGCATCAGCCAGTAATTGATTAGCACTAAAACAATATTTCACAGAAGTTGGAGCGCCCTTAAGAAAGATGGCACTTTTTGAAAGCGAGCAGGGTGGACTTTAATGTAAAAGTTTGTTACAGGCTCTCCAGAATTAGGTTGCCGTCCAACTGAAACTTTGAATGGAGTTGTCGAGCCACGTCGAGGTTTGGCTTTTTCTTCCCGTTAAGTATATCAGAAAGAAGTGAGCCGGAGATTTCCAACTGGTTGGCAAATTCCGTCTGTGACAAGTCGAGGTGCGTCATCAGATAGGTCAGAAGCTGGACCAGGGATGGCTTCAGGGGCATGGGATACTCATTCAGTTCCCACACCTCTGCTGCCTTTGCTAACTCGCCGAACCTAGTGTGTTCCTCAGGCGAGAAGTTAGAGAGACCTTTTGCCACCAGGTCTTCCAACGCAGCCATTGCTGTAAAATATTCGGCTTTTGTTTTTATGTTCATAGTTTATTTTTGAAACGAGGCACTTTACAAGTCCTTAAGCTTCCCGCTTTTGGTGGCCCTGTCATATTCGTCGTGGGTCATAACGCCACGTATGTATAAAGTCCTCTCCGAAAAATGAATTAACGCTATCAAGCGATAATTGTTACCCATAATGTCGAAGACGTAGCGGTCATTACCAATGTAGTCGCAACTGTTGAAGACCTGTTTGATGTCATTAAGGTTTTTCCAGTCTGCCGCTTTCGTCTTGAAATACCAATCATTCAATGCACCCGCAGATACGGGGTACAAAGAATTAAACTTGTGCAATGCTGCACGTGAGATAATCACCATTTCTAAAATGTTTTAAATTAATGTCCATGAGTGCCTCCTTCCATTTTTGATGTTTAGAATAAAATAAATGTACCTTTAAAAATAGATTCGTGTATTTACGTTTCGAGAGCAAATTTAAGAATTTTTTTCTTAAATAAGAAATTTTTTTTCAAAAAATAAATATTTTCTGCACCGAATGTCTTATAACCACAGGGCGTTGCCTGTGCTATTATATGTGGCTCCGCGGCGGACTAAATACATATGGATTGTTTTATGGGAAAGCCCTGAAAAAGCGGCATGCAATGGCGATGGGTGCAGAACAAGGTCATACGCATTGCTCCCCATAATTCCAACCGATGAACGGACTGCGACGCAACGAACGATTCCATGAAATACCACAGTTGGTACCATAAAACCCCATAACCCGGATACGACACTGACAGATTGCCACGGCTTTTACCCTCGCACAATGCCCTTAAAAGCCTCGCAATGACGAACAACTCACTCTTCCCAACTAAAAAAGCCCCGCACTCGCAGGGCTTTTTATTCGTACGGAATTATTTTGCATGGTTTTCCAGAGAAATAATAATATGGGGCGCTACACCGCGTCGGAGAGGGACGAGAATGTAAAGTCCCGGATGCGCATGGGCGGCATCATGGCGTTGATGCCCGACTCGGTGCTTACCGCGCGCTCGGGCTTGCCGAGGGCGTCCAGGTTGTTTAGCATGATTACCGGGCTTTCGTTAAACCGGAAATTTTTTACCGCGAACTGTATCTTGCCGTTTTCTATGTAAAAGGTGCCGTCGCGGGTTAGGCCGGTTTGTAACACGGTTTGCGGGTCCACGCTGCGTATGTACCACAGCTTGGTTACCAGTATGCCCTTGTCGGTGCCTTTTATCAGGTCTTCCAGGGTGGCGTCCGTGCCGTTCATGATGATGGCGTCGGGGCTGGGCACGGCCTTTTTGTTCATCTTCTGCGCCCAGTACCGTGAGTAGTACAGGTTTTGTATAACACCCTTGTCAATCCAGGTTATTTTTTCCTGCGGGCGGCCGTCGCCGTTCCAACTGCTGGTGGGCAACTCGGTGTTTTGCGGGTCGCTGTAAATGGTTACCCTTTCGTCAACCAGTTTCTCGCCAAGCTTGGTGCCGCCGCCTGCCTTGCTTAAAAAGCTGCGGCCTTCGTCGGCACTGCGCGCGTCCATGGCAAAAAACATGGTCTCCAGTAATGTAAGCGCGGCGGTGGGTTCCAGTATCACGGTGTATTTGCCCGGCTCGATTGATTTTGCCAGTGCCGAACCTGCTGCTTTTTGTGCGGCCACCCTTGTTGCGGCGGCAACGTCAAGCTTGTTAACGTCGTTATAAGCCTTGGTGGCATAGCCGCTGCCTTTGCTGTCTTCGGTGCGCAGGGTAACATTAAAGTCAACATTGGTGCTGGTGCCGTAGGCAAACAGGCCGCTGGTGTTCATCATGGCGCTGTAACCGGCGGTGTTGTCCATAAAGCCAGCGGCGGTAAGCTTGTTGTCCTTGGCTATCTGCAGGCTTTGCGCCACCGCGTCGGCACGGAATTTTGGTGTAATGTCGGCAGTTGACTGCTCAAATGTTTTTGACGGCGGGCCGTATTGCTGCGGGCCGAGGTTTTTTACAAACTCGGGGTTCTCCGGGGCAAGCTGGGCGAGTTCCTCGCTGCGGCGCACCACTTTCTCGAGGGAGGCATCGTCAAACTCGTTGATGGTGGCGACGCCTACTTTTTTGCCGTACGACGACTGCACCACCAGGCTGCTTTGGCTTACGCCGCCGCTGGTTGACGCTGCGTTGCGGGCATAGCGTATGTTGCCGCCGTCGCTGCCGCTTAGGTTTACTTCGCATTCGTCAGCCTTTGAATAGCTGAGTACTTTTTTCATTAAAGCCTGCGCTTCATCTTTGGTAAGTATAGGCATAAGTTATTTTTTGTTATTGCTGATTTTGGGATTTTGAGATTTGGTGATTTCATTAAACCCCAACATCTCCATTACTCTCTATCAGCGTTTAGTTTAAATTTTTGATTTTGAAATATTGGGATTTTAAATACGTCACCAAATCTCAAAATATCGAAATCAGAAATCAAATTTTTATTGCTGATTTTGAGATTTTGTGATATTGGGATTTTCTTAAAACCACACATCGTGCAATTCGGCAATCAGCGCTTAGTTTAGATTTCTGATTTTGACATTTTGTGATATTGAGATTTTAAATACATCGCAAAATCTCAAAATGTCAAAATCAGAAATTCTGTATTTCAAATAAATCACCAAATCTCAAAATCAGAAATTGTATTTAGATTTTCCTCGCTGTGTTAATCACATTTACACCGTTGAACCTTGAGGTGCTGGAGCCATGCGACACGGCGCTTACCTGCTCGGGTTGGCCCTTGCCATCAAAGAAGGAGCCGCCGAGGCGGTAGTCGTCCTTGTCTGCAACCGCCACGCAACTGTTCCAAAACTCCTGCGTGTTGCTTTGGTAAGCCACGTCGTTTAGCATACCCACAATCGCGCCGTTCTTAATCTCATAGTACATCTGCCCGCTAAACTGAAAATTGTACCGCTGCTGGTCAATGGAGAACGAGCTGTCGCCGATAATGTAAATGCCTTTCTCCACATCCTTTATCATGTCGGCCACCTTCAACGGTGTTTTGCCCGGCTGTAAACTCACGTTTGGCATGCGTTGAAACTGCACGTCGCTCCAACTGTCCGCATAGCAGCAACCCTGCGATTCGTTAAGGCCGATGATATGCGCCTGGTCCCGAATGGCCTGGTAATTGACCAATATGCCGTCTTTTATCAAATCCCATTGCTTGGTGCCCACGCCCTCGTCATCGTAACCCACAGCGCCCAGGCTGCCAGGCTGCAGTTTGTCGGCAACGATGTTTACGTTCTTGCTGCCATAGTTAAACTTGCCCGACTTCCATTTGTCGAGCGTCACGAAGCTGGTGCCGGCAAAGTTGGCCTCGTAGCCAAGCACGCGGTCAAGCTCGGTGGGGTGGCCCACGGATTCATGTATGGTAAGCCACAGGTTGGTGGGGTCCAGAATCAAGTCGTACTTGCCCGCCTCAACCGATTTTGCCTTTATCTTCTGCTGCACCTGCGCGGCGCCCTGCTTGGCATCCTCCAGCATGTCGTACCTGTCGCGGTACAGGGTGCTTATGCCTTTTATTTTCTCGCTTTCGCTTGGCACAAGGTACTCGTAGCCCATGCCACGCGGTGCGCTTAAGGCGCTGCGGGTTTCAAACTTGCCGGTGGCCTTGTCAATAACCGTAATGCCAAAGGTTGGCCATATACGGTGTATGTCCTGGTCAATATATGAGCCGTCCGTGGACGCAAAATATTTCTGCTCGTTCACCAAAAACAGAATGGAGTTTACGTAGTTGCCGCCGCCTTTCATGGCCGCGTCGTTTACGGAGAGCAACAGGTCAACCTTTTCCTTTATCGGCACGTCGAAGGCATTTTTTTCGATGGGCGTTTTCCAGCTAACCTCGCCATAGCCCTTTTGCGGGGCAAGCTGCACCGGCTCGGTAAGCAGGCGTGCATTTTCCTTGGCTATCTGCACGGCAAGCGCAGCGGCCTTGGCAATGCTGTCGGTGGTAAGCGCGTCGGTGGCCGCAAAGCCCCAACTGCCGTTGGCAATAACGCGTATGCCCACGCCATAGGTTTCGGTGTTTACAATGTTTTCCACCTTGTCCTCACGGGTAACCACAAACTGGTTAAGGTAGCGGCCGATGCGAATGTCGGCATAGGTGGCGCCCTTGCTTTTTGCGGTGTTTAGCGCGGCGTCGGCAAGTTGCTTTTTCATGGCCGCGTCGCCGGGTGTCCAGGGCGCATCCAGGGGTATGGCACGCGCAAAGGCATTGGTTTTGGGCAACAGTGTGGCGCCCACGCCCAGGCCCGTCATGTAAAGAAAGTCTCTCCGTTTCAAAATGTGGCTTGTTTACGTGATTGAATAGTGTAATGAGATACAAATTAGGGAATAAAGCCCTAATTGAGTGTTTGTAGTAAAGAATTTTGGATGAGTGGTTGATTTGTGGGACGGGCTGTGGGAATGCTATGGGGCGTTCCTTGTGTCACACACTGGAACTGGGGGAAGTGTCGGGGCTGTGCGAAGCTTTTGGAAAGTTTTAGAACTTTCCAAAAGCTTCGTACGTCAAGGCTGCGCTCTTTTTTTGTATTGGTAGAAAATTTTTCCATAACTTACCACAGAATATCTCCCAATGCTTGTAAGATTGACAGGGATTTACGCAGAATATTTTATGTACTAATGAAAATGCCCCAATGACAATAAATAAAACCCTCCTTGTTATTCAATGCATATTTCTGACGCATTGCAGTTTTGCCCAAAGCGTACCTAACTATATTATTTTTCATAAACCGTTTACAGACAGTTCTGAGACTAATCTGTACAACGATACTGTTATAAAATTCAATTATAATGTTCAGTATACAAACATTAAGAGTGCGGACATTAAAAAAGATGTCGAAAATGCAATCAGGCATAACGATCTTAGGATTGTCGCAATAAGTGGGAATTCGTATTTATATCCTGGCTTAGAAGGTGGCTACGAAAAACTTAAAGATGGAAGGAAGGCTTTTATTGGCCTAAGCAAAAAATACGAAGACCATTTAACCAAATATAGTTTCAAGGTTATAGAGGGAACCAGTGATGCTATCAATGAGGGTGATCCGCCTTTGCAAAGCGTTGCTTACGACTATGCAAAAAAATATAATATGCTATTATTTAAGAGAATTGCCAAGAAAGAAAATGTGAGTCAATAAAAGGTATGAAATTACATTCGTCCGATAGGTTAGCGCCCCTTCTCACTTGATTTCACCTTGTCAATGGCGGCTTGTTTTGTTTCTTCCCAAGTATATGTTTTAGCAGTACCATCAACAAAGCTTTTGCTCCTGCGCTCCAATTCTTTCACAAAATCTTCATCCCAGTCGTTGGCCTTCGATTCTATTTCATCTTCAACCATTGTATAAATGGCTTTTATCTTTTTTCAT
>Ga0207091_1134_pt1 | contig 17186 bp, 6 predicted proteins | sample Alteio_BWMinHeat_47_FD_153534 | JGI IMG/M metagenome (GOLD analysis project Ga0207091, IMG submission 153534) | Enriched cells from forest soil in Barre Woods Harvard Forest LTER site, Petersham, Massachusetts, United States -... | ecosystem: Environmental > Terrestrial > Soil > Temperate forest >... | reverse complement strand
GGCAGCAGGATAGAGCAGGTAAAGCTGTTTGCCGTTATTGCCGCTTTTATACTGTTGATTGCCTGCATTAATTTTATGAACCTGAGCACTGCCCGCAGTGAAAAGCGCGCAAAAGAAGTAGGCATTCGCAAGGTGGTTGGTGCGCAAAAAACATCACTAATAATACAATTTATCAGCGAAAGCATCATATTGGCCTTCATAGCCGGTATTATTGCCATAGGGATTGTTGAGCTTTCATTGCCAGCGTTTAACCAACTAACCGGTGCTATATTAAAAATAGATTTCAGCCAGCCAGCCTACTGGTGTCTGGGCTTGCTTTTCGTTTTGTTTACGGGCTTTATCGCCGGAAGCTACCCGGCATTTTATTTGTCGTCTTACCAGCCTGTAAAAGTATTGAAAGGCACGTTTAAAGCTGCCAATGCATTGGTAACACCGCGCAAGGTGCTGGTGGTATTGCAATTTACATTTGCCATTGCATTAATCATTTGCACCATTATAGTTGAAAGACAGATAAAATACGCGCAGGACAGGGATCTTGGCTATTCGAAAGACCACCTGGCCTTTGTTATAATGTTTGGCGATGATAATAAAAATTATCATTTAATAAAGCGTGACCTGCTGAACGGCGGCGCGGCAACGGCTGTTGCAGCAACAAGCGCGCCGATGACTGAGCACTGGAGTGACAGTTGGGGTTTTGAATGGCCCGGCAGCAATGCGGGCGATAAGAAAACTGATTTTGATATATTCAGCAGCGAAAAAGATTTTACCAAAACTATGGGGCTTACCGTATTACGGGGGCGCGATTTTGATATAGAACAATACCGTTCTGACTCTGCGGCGGTATTACTTAACGAATCGGCTGTAAAAATTATGCGGCTAAAAAGCCCGTTGGGCACAGCTATAACCGGCAATGGCACCAACCTGCATGTAATTGGCGTGATAAAAGATTTTATACTTGAAACGCCCTACGACCCGGTGAGGCCGATGATAATAGCCGGACCGTCTTTTGGGTATGACGTTATTAATTTTAAACTCAACCCTGCTGCGCCTGTTGATGTAAGTATTGCAAAAGCAGAAAAGGTATTTAAACAATACAACCCGCAATACCCTTTTAATTACAGGTTTTACGATGCGGAGTATGCCAAAAAATTTGAAGATGAACAACGCACCGGTACGCTTGCCGCTTTATTTGCCGGTCTTACTGTTTTTATTTCATGCTTAGGCTTGTTTGGGCTCGCTACTTATATGGCTGAAAACCGCATAAAGGAAATTGGCGTGCGAAAAGTTTTAGGTGCAAGTGTTATTGGCATCGCGGCATTGCTATCCAAAGAGTTTTTGAAACTGGTTGTCATATCTTTTGCAATAGCATCGCCCGTTGCGTGGTATGCCATGGTTGAATGGTTGAAGAGCTACACATACCGCATAGATGTAGAGTGGTGGGTGTTTGCGGCAACGGGGTTATTGTCGGTGTTTATCGCTATAATAACCGTGAGCTACCAGAGCATAAAAGCGGCGGTTGCCAACCCGGTGAGGAGTTTGAGATCGGAATGAGGAGGATAGAACGCAGATTTTCAGGGTGATCATGATAAAAAGGAATTTATTCATTTTATCAGCGTTAATCCAGTCAATCTTAAAAATCTGCGTTCCATCAAATAAACTATAAACTGTAAACTGTTTTCTATGTTCAAGAACTATTTTAAAATTTCGTGGCGCAACCTTGTAAGGAACAAGGCTTACACAACCATTAATGTTGCTGGAATGGCGCTTAGCATGGCCTGCGGCATACTTATTTTTGTACTGGTTAGCTTTAACTTAAGCTATGATAATTTTCACCCAAACGCAAACCGTATATACCGCTGCGTTACGGAAGCCCACAGGGACGAGGTGAGCTATGTTGCCAGCGTTCCACCACCTTTTGGGAGTTCCTTCCGCAGAGACTATACTTTTGCCGAGGAAGTTGCACGTATTGTAAATGTTTACGATGAAACGGTGACTATAAAATTGGGCACGGAAACAAAAGCATTTAAAGAGCCGGCCGGTATTAATTTTGTGGAGGCATCTTACTTTAATATTTTCAACTTTCCGTTGGTGGAAGGCAATAAAAAAACTGCTTTAGCCAATCCCAACACCGCAGTTATTACACAGAAGGCTGCAGAAAAATATTTTGGCAACCAAAACCCTGTTGGCAAAATATTTACTATAGCCAGGGGTCGGAATATTACCGTTACCGGCGTACTAAAAAACCTGCCGGCGAACACTGATGCAAAGGGTGAAGTATTTATATCGTACGCAACATTAAAGGGGTACAGCGATTTTTTTGTGGACGATAATTCGTGGGGCGGCATTGGCACCTCGTTGCAGTGTTTTGTAAGGCTACGCCCCGGTGTTTCACCAGCCAGTGTGGAGAACGTCTTGCCGGCATACGTAAAAAAATACAGGCCTAAAAGCAAAAACGTTCACCACTATAAACTGCAACCGCTCGCTGATGTGCATTTTGACGCGCGTTATGGCGGTGCCATGGAAAAACGCACGCTTTGGATATTATCATTCATCGGCATTTTCATCATCGTAACAGCCTGTGTAAACTTTATAAACCTTGCCACCGCGCAGGCATTAAAGCGCAGCAAGGAAGTAGGTGTGCGCAAAGTGCTGGGCAGCATGCGCAGCCAACTTTTTTGGCAGTTTATTGCCGAAACGGCTATGATCGCCGTATTCAGTATTGTGGTCGCGCTGTGCATATCGTATACATTGTTGCCCTATGTAAATACATTGTTTAAAGCGCAGATGAATATTAATGTGTTTACCAATATAAAGCTGCTACTGTTTTTACTGGCCCTTGCTGTGGTTATTACCATGCTTGCGGGCGCGTACCCGGGCATTATTCTGTCAAACTTTAAGCCTGTGGCCGCGTTGAAGGGGAAGATATCACAACAGCATATCGGTGGCTTCAACACCAGGCGCGGGCTTATTATAACACAGTTTGCCATATCGCAGGTACTTATAACCGGCATGATTGTAATCGCGGTGCAAATGCATTATGCCAAGGACAGCGACCTCGGGTTTACCAAGAATGCAATTGTAATGGTACCAATGGGCATGGATTCGACAGGCACTTCGGTAAAAACATTCAAAAGCAGTTTGGCAGCCATACCCGGTGTACAAAAAGTTTCAGCATGTTATGCGCCGCCATCATCGAGGGGCGACTGGGGTACCAATTGCAAATACAATAATGATGCGGAAGACGAGCCATTCCAATTAAGCATGAAGGCGGCCGATGAACAGTATATTTCAACATTCGGGCTGGAGATGGTTGCGGGAAGAAATTTATTTCCATCGGATACTTTGCGTGAGTACGTGGTGAATGAAACATTTGTACACAAGCTCAATATAAAAAACCCGCAGGATGTTATTGGCAAAAAACTTTCTGCAAACGGTGGTTATTTTAATGCGCCAATTGTGGGCGTGATGAAAGATTTTCATGACAAATCTTTCAAGGCGGATATCAATGCAGTGTGCATATACGCAAAGTGGGACAACTACGAACAGTTTGCAGTAAAGATTGATATGAAAAATGCCAGCCAGACGCTTGCCGCCGTCGGCAAAATATGGAACAATGTATACCCAGACCAAGTATATGACTATAAATTTTTGGATGACCAGATTGCCGATTTTTATGCAACAGAACAAACCATGCTTACGCTTGTGCAGGCATTTACATTCGTAGCGATCTTTATTGGCTCTCTGGGCTTGTACGGCCTCGTTATGTTTATGGCCGTCCAAAAAACAAAGGAGATAGGCATACGCAAAGTGCTGGGCAGCACCATAGCACAAATATTGTGGATTTTTGGAAGGGAGTTCGCGCGGCTCGTTGTAATTGCGTTTGTGGTGGCGGCACCCATTGCATGGTGGCTGATGAACAGTTGGCTGCAGGATTTTAAATTTCATATTTCCATAAGCCCGCTATTTTTTGCAGCGACCATTTTGTTGATGTTCACCATTGCTTTTGTAACCGTGGGGTATCAAAGCGTAAAGGCGGCGCTGATGAACCCGGTAAAGGCGATAAAGAGCGAGTAAGGACGTGAATGGTGGATGGTGAATCGTGAATACCGTGCATGATGACCGCGAGTGATGGAACGCAGATAATCAGGATTATGATGATTGCCGCAGATAATGAATAAGAATCCTTTTTATCTTGACAATCCTAAAAATCAGCCCGCCCGGATGACCGTTCGGACGGGCGTTCTATCATTCGCACTGCTGAATATAGAAAAGAACGATGAATTGTGTGACACACCGAAGGAGTCCTTTGGACAAGTAAAGCCAAATTGAAATACAACAGCTGGTAACAAAGACAATAAAACACTGAGCAAAGAACATAAAACAAAGAACATTTTATTGTAAAAATGCTGTAACTAATACGCGTTATATTCGTTGAATGGTTTGCCTCAACCGAAAACTGTAAACTGTCTCCATATGTTCAAAAACTATATTAAAATTGCCGTGCGGCAACTACGCAAACAGAAAATGTACTCTGTTGTTAAAACAGGTGGCTTTGCCTTGGGCATTGCGGCCTGTTTATTAATTGCATTGTACATAAGAGAAGAACTGAGTTACGATAAATCGTACCCTGATGCCGCGCACATTTACCGGGTAGTGGGATGGTCAAAAGACAACGGCACATTTGAAAAGTGGATATCCTTTCCCGCGCCTTTGGCGAAAGTTTTACTGAAAGATTTTCCGGAAGTGGAAAAATCCGGGCATTTAATGCCCAACCCCCTTTTTCCCCGGGCAGGCGGCAACGAAGTAAAGCCATCAAATAAAAATGAAAACACCCATGAGGAGGGCTTTACATACGCCGACCAAGGCATGCTGGACATATTAAAAACACCTTTTGTATATGGCGACAGGGCAATAGCCCTTACGGAGCCAAACACAATGGTGATATCAAAAAGCAAGGCAGATAAATATTTTCCCGGCCAAAACCCTGTTGGCAAATTATTATACCTGAACAACGATAAAGATAGGCCTTACAAAGTAACGGGTGTTATGCAAGACCCGCTTGCAAACAGCCACCTGCAATATGATTTTCTATTAACCCTTGCTGGTATTGAATGGTGGAAGGGCGAACAGAATGACTGGGATGCCAACAATTACCCGACCTATGTTTTACTGCGGCAGGGAACGGATGTTGCCAAATTTGAACAAAAATTAACAGCAGGTATTCTGCATAATTATTATCTGCCTACCATGCTTGAGGATGGCGACAAGAATGCAGAAAAAGAATTGGCCAATTCATCGCTGCATTTACAGGCAATTGGTGACATCAACCTTAAATCATACGATATACAGGATGGTCTCACTCACGGCGACATACGCTTTATTTGGCTTTTTGGTGCCATTGCTTGCTTTATACTCATCATTGCCTGCATTAATTTCATAAACCTCTCCACCGCGAAATCTGCCAACCGTGCAAAAGAAGTGGGGCTTAGGAAGGTAATCGGCGGCTACCGCAGCAGCCTCGTAAAACAATTTCTTACAGAAAGTATGTTGTTCAGTTTCTTTTCATTCAGTTTGGGCATACTGCTGGCATGGGCGCTGCTGCCTTATTTTAATATGCTTTCTGCAAAATCTTTAACAATCCCATGGGCGGCATGGTGGCTGGCCCCAACCATGATATTGTCTGCAATTGTTGTTGGGGTTGTAGCCGGTTTGTACCCGGCGCTGTATCTCTCTTCCTTCAGGCCGATAGAGGTGCTTAAAGGGCAATTAAGCAGGGGGAGCAAGAGTTCTGTGCTGCGCAACGGGCTGGTTGTTTTCCAGTTTACTACTTCTATAGTGCTTATCATAAGCACGGTTGTTATTTATAACCAGATGCATTTTATACTCAACAAAAAACTTGGTTATAATAAAGACCAGGTTGTTTTGCTGCATGGGGCCAATACATTGGGCGATGGGGTAAAAGGCTTAAAAACAGCATTATTAAAACTGCCGCAGGTACAAAACGTATCCATCAGCGATTATTTACCCATTGCCAAAACCAAACGGAACGGCAATAGTTTTTGGCTGGCAGGCAAGCAAAACACAGACGAGGGTGTGGATACGCAGGTGTGGATTGTGGATGATGATTATATAAAAACACTCGGCATGAGGATAGTTGCAGGACGTGATTTTAACCCTGCCATGCCAACTGACTCGCAGGGCGTAATTATCAACCAAGCTTTGGTAAGAAAGCTTAATTTAAAAAAACCTGTTGGCAAACAGGTAGCCAACGGAAACACCACCTTCCCAGTTATTGGCGTGGTGGAAGATTTTAATTTCGAATCTTTGCGCAGCGAGGTGGGCGGCCTTGTTATGCGGCTTGGCCACAGCCCTTCCATTGTATCAATTAAGGTAAACACTGCGAATATGCAAGGCACTCTTGCATCCATTTCAAATGTATGGAAAACGTTTTCGCCCGGCCAGCCGATACGGTACAGTTTCTTAGATGAGAACTTTGCAAACATGTATGCGGATGTACAAAGGATGGCAAGCATATTTACCACATTCGCAATACTGGCAATCATTATAGCCTGCCTGGGTTTGTTTGGCCTGTCGGCCTTTATGGCCGAGCAACGCAGCAAGGAAATTGGCATACGCAAAGTACTTGGCGCAAGCATAAGCAGCATCACCGCACTAATGTCAAAAGATTTTGTAAAGCTTGTTGTAATAGCCATAGTAATTGCCTCACCCATCGCGTGGTGGGCGATGACCAAATGGTTGGAAGATTTTGCATACCGTGCGCCGATTAAAGCATGGGTGTTTATACTGGCAGGTGCATCGGCCGTAATGATAGCGCTGATAACTGTAAGCTTTCAAAGTATCAAGGCCGCCCTGATGAACCCGGTGAAGAGTTTGAAGAGCGAGTAGGAGGATAGAACGCTGATTAATAGGATTGTCCGAAGGACTCCCTTGGAGAGTGGATTTTCTCAGATAGAAGAAATCCTTTTTATCCTGATAATCTTTATAATCTGCGCTCAATCAATCTGCGTTCTATCATTCGCGCGACTATAAACTGAAAACTGAAAACTATAAACTGTAAACTGTTTTTATATGTTTAAAAATAACTTTAAAATTGCTTGGCGCAACCTCATTAAAGACCGCCAGTTTACCTTGCTTAACCTTGTTGGTTTGGCAACGGGCTTGGCTTGTACTTTTCTTATTTACCTATGGGTAAGTGATGAAATGGCGGTGGATAAATTTCACAAGAACGGCGCGCGGTTATACCAGGTTATGCAAAACGGGTCAGCTGGCGATGGTGGCATAATGACTATGGAACATACACCCGACCCGCTTGCTGCGGCCATGCTAAAAGAACTGCCTGAAGTGGAAGACGCCGCTATCGTAAAATCGCCCGACGACGATGAGAGCGCAACAGGTATTTTGTCAAGTAATGGGGCGAGCATAAAGGCAAGGGAGTTGTATGTGACCCCTAATTTTTTTGATGTGTTCAGTTTTAATCTTTTGCAGGGCAACAAGGGGCAGGTGCTCTCAAATAAGAACTACGTTCTGTTGTCTGATGATATGGCCACGAAATTATTTCATACCACAAAAAATGCAATTGGGAAGACGGTGCAATGGGATCGTGGCGAACCAGGCCCTAAAAGTGTAACAGGAACATATACTGTTTCAGGCATTTTTCATACACCACCTTCAAGCTCATCCATGCAGTTCGACATTTTGTTTACGCACGAACTATATGTTGAACGTAGTGTGCAGGACATAAATTGGGGTAGCAGCGACCCAGCGACTTATGTGCTTTTGAAAGACGGTACCGACATCAAAAGGTTCAACAGCAGAATCAAGAATTTTATTAAGGCCAGGTTTGCAAAAGGTTCGGATGACGAAAAATGGTCAGGTACTTTATTTGCTCAAAAATTTGCAGACAAGTATTTGAACAATCATTATGAGAATGGAGTTCCTGCGGGTGGAAGGATAGAATCTGTAAAATTATTTTCTATCATAGCCATTTTTATATTGGTGATAGCCTGCATTAATTTTATGAATCTGAGCACCGCAAAGGCATCCCGCAGAATAAAGGAAGTTGGCATTAAAAAAGTGGTTGGTGCCACGCGCTGGGCGCTTATATTACAATACATAGGCGAGTCGTTGCTGATGGCTTTTATGTCACTCGTGTTGGCCATAGTGCTTGTATGGCTTTTGTTGCCCGCCTTTAAGGAAGTAACTGGGAAAACCCTTTATCTTAACCTTACGGGCAGCCTGATTTTTTCTGCGTTTGCTATTACAGTCATTACCGGGATAATTTCAGGCAGTTATCCTGCTTTGTACCTATCAGGTTTTAGGCCTGCCATGGTTTTAAAAGGAAAGTTAACAGCCTCGGCGGGTGAATCATGGGTGCGCAAAGGTTTGGTGGTATTTCAATTCGCCATTTCAGTTATACTTATCGTGTGCGTAATAGTAGTGTATAAGCAAATGGCATTGATACAAACCAAAAACCTCGGGTACAATAAAGACAACATCATCCATTTCGCCAATGACGGGAAATTGCAACAAAACGAGCAGGCATTTATTGCAACGGTCAAAACTGTACCAGGCGTTTTAAACGCAACAGACATGGAAGGGGACATGGTTGGAAACCACAGCGGCGGCGGCGGTATACAATGGCCCGGCAAGACGGAAAGGATTGAGTTTAGCGGGCTTTATACCGATTATGATTTTATGGAGACAATGGGTCTGCAAATGAAGGAAGGGCGCATGTTTTCCAACAAATTTGGCGCTGACAGCGATGCTGTGATATTTAATGAAACAGCAATTAAACAAATGCACCTGAAAGACCCTATAGGCAAAACCGTAAGCCTGTGGGGCAGCAAAAAGCAAATAATCGGGGTGGTGAAAGATTTTCATTACGAATCTTTATACAAAAGAGTGGGCCCTTTCTTTTTGAGTTTCAGGAAGAATACTTCCAATATTCTTGTAAAAATAAAAGCGGGTACTGAAAAAGAAACGCTTGCACGTCTGGAAAAGGTATACAATATATTTAACCCGGGCCTGCCTTTCGAATATGCATTTGTGGATGATGATTTCCGCGTACTATATGCCTCGGAGCAAAGGGTGGCGGTATTGTCCCGCTGGTTTGCCAGCGTGGCTATTATTATTTCGTGCCTCGGGTTGTTTGGCCTGGCTGCATTTACCGCACAGAAAAGACAGAAAGAAATAGGCATACGCAAGGTAGTGGGTGCCTCTGTGAGCAGCGTGGTGTTGATGCTGACAAAAGATTTTTTGAAACTGGTTTTAGTGGCCGTGCTAATTGCCTTCCCGTTGGCATGGTGGGCAATGGAAAAATGGTTGCAAAGCTTTGCATATCGCGTTAATATTGGCGCTGCGGTATTTGTTGTGTCGGCAGCGTCAATCATATTAGTCACGCTGTTAACCATCAGTTTTCAATCAATCAAGGCAGCGGTTGCAAACCCGGTGAGGAGTTTGAAAGCGGAATGATGTCGTTTGAGGATAGAACGCCCGTCCGAACGGTCATCCGGGCGGACAGATTATCAGGATTGTCATGATAAAAAGGATTTCGTTTTATTTACTCACCTGCGTTAATCCTGAAAATCCTAAAAATCTGCGTTCCATGTTGTACCATAACCGTACATTTTGTGTATCAAAACCGCACTTGCTCTATCTCCTTGGTTTCATAAGCTGCTATAAATCAACTCCTTTTTAGTTTGGCATATTATTGCGGATGGTGTGTTAAGGCCTAAGTATGGCCATTAAATAAAATTCATTTTAATATTTCCTGTAACAAAAAACAATTATAAACGTACAACTATCACAACAAAACAGACCATCATGAAAAAATATCTTTTTCTTTTCGCTATTGCATGCCAGGTATATGCGGTTAAAGCACAGAACAGTTCTGAAACACCTTATATCAATAAATCCCTTTCATCAGACGACATTCAGTCTGTGGAAGCGCACACCCAGGGCGGCAGCATTCTTGTAAAGGGTGGCAGTGCAGCAGATGCCCATATAGAGGTATACGTGTGGGGCAATAACAGCAACGACAACCTTTCGAAAGATGAAATACAGAAAAGGTTGAATGATGATTACACGCTGGATGTGTCTGTTTCAAACCACGTACTTACTGCTACAGCCAAGGCAAAGCACCAGATGTTCAATTGGAGAAGGTCACTGAATATTTCTTTTAGGATTTATGTGCCGGTTAATGTCTCCACAGATTTGGAAACCAGCGGGGGCAGCATAACCTTGGGCAACCTTTCCGGGAACGAAAAATTTTCCACAAGCGGTGGAAGCCTGCATATTCAACAATTAACCGGTAAAACCATCGGTTCTACATCGGGGGGAAGCATACATGTTTCCGATTCAAAAGACTTTATTGATTTGAGTACAAGCGGCGGCAGCATTGAAGCAAGCAATTGCGGGGGTACGATAAAACTGGAGACTTCCGGCGGTTCATTGCACCTTAATAACCTTACGGGCACTATAAAAGCGGGCACAAGCGGTGGCAGTGCAGAAGGGGACAATATACAGGGCGACCTTTCCATTCACACGTCGGGGAGCAGCATAAGGCTCACAAATCTTGCGTGCAGCCTTGACGCGTCAACCAGCGGTGCCGGGATAAACGCCGAAATGACAACATTGGGTAAATTTATTAAGCTAAGCACCAGCGGCGGCCACATTGACCTACAGATACCCCAGGGCAAAGGCATAAACCTTGATATTGACGCGGGCAGGATAAGAACCGAAGCTTTGTCAAATTTTAGCGGCAGCCAGGGAAAAGGCCGCATGAATGGTACATTAAACGGCGGCGGCATACCCGTTACCCTTAGCACAAGCGGCGGTGAAGTATCGCTAACTACAAAATAAAAACTGCATTTAACATACAAATTCTTCAGGCCTGTGAGGTAAAAAGCCTTGCAGGCCTGTTTTTTTTAATAGAGTCAATAACGGGTGTCAATGAGAAAATGGGCAAATTGCTAACACATCGTTGCCGCGCTTCAATATTAAAAGTTGTATCCCCATTTTTGCAAATTAATTCCCACGAAAATCTTTTTCCGCATCTCCATGCTTCTTAAAATGCAGCCCTTCCCTTAGCCTGTGGGCCTTGTTGGTAAGATAGTGTGTTACCTTTTCTTCCATTTTATGGTGCAGTGGCAGCAGTATGCCTATGATGATTATTTTTATTCCCAGCACCTTCCAAGGCTCGCCGTTTGTAAGCTCGTGTATCTGGTTATCCAGCAACAGCACAATGAATTCAAACAAAAATATAAAAGCAAAAAAGCCAAGGGCTTTGATAACCGAGGCGCTCATCCTAAATACGCCCAAAATAACCATAAAGATAAAAACGGTGGCTATGGCGGCGGTTATGCCCATGTATTGCAAGTTATTCCTTACGCGGGTACTCTCTTCCTCTTGTAACTTTTGGCGCTCCATGCGCTTGCTTGCGTTTTCAATTTCCACACTCACCAAATCTTTTTGCTTGCTTAAATTGTCCAGGCTGTCTTTATATACATTTTGCTGTTTGTAAAATTGCAAGGCCAGTTTGTAGTCCCCAGCCTTGCTGTAATATTCGCTAAGGTGTTCGCTTATGTCTTCCTGGGCGTCAATTTCGCCGGTGCTGTCCGCAAAACTTTTTGCCAGCAACAGTTTGCTTAACTCCCCGCTTGCATCCCCTTTTTCCTTGTAAATTTTGGCCCATGTCACAGTAAAATTATATTTTTCTTCAAAGCCCTCCTTTGCATAAAAAACCGGGGCCACTTTTTGCACGGTGTACAACGCGGAATCATACTGCTTGCGCATAAAATAAACGTAGGTACGCAGCTTTTCAATCTGGTCCTGTATGCCATACTTGTTTATAAACTCCATAATGGCGGGCGTGCTTTTAAGATAGGCAAGGCTTTTGTCCACTTCCTCGCTGTTTAAGTAATAGTTCAGCAGGTCAAGGTTTACATTTATCCTAAAATAATCCAACCTGAGTGAATCCGTCAACTTAAGCGCCTTGTTTAAATAATCAAGGGCAAGTTTGCCGTTTTTTTGTACAATAAAGACCTTTGCAAGCCCCCTGATGCCATTTATGGCATTGGTCCACAAACCCCATTCACGCCCTTTGTTCACCACATCCGTATAAAGGTCTTTGGCCTTTTCATATTCTTCTATGGCGGTATAAAAGTCGGCCAGGTTGGAAATGGCATTAAGAATAAGCAAGTGGGAGCCCGATTTCTCCGCAAAATCCCTTGCATTCAGCAATGCCTGAAAACGCGCGAGTTTGTTGGAAAGGTTATCCCAAGTGTCCGCAATGGAGCCATAGGCAATGGCGATGATACTGTCGTTGCCGGCGGCGGTCGCCAAGGCAAGGGCTTGGTTGTTGTAGTCAAGCGCTTTTTGATTTTGCGATTTACGCCTGTAATAGCTTGCATACCGTATAAAGCACACCACTTTGTAATCGTCAAGCGCCGCCTCGTTGGCAATTTGCAAGCACCTGTCGGCGCTTGCTTTGCCCATCTCTTCATTTTCGGTTTTATGGCCATAGGAAAGGTATATACGGGCCAGGTCGTTATAGGCCGTACACATCAGCACCCTGTCGCGCGATGCTTCCGCTTCGTCAACCATCACATTTTTAAGGCTGTCAAAAACAGGCTCCCCCGGAAAATGCCTGTTCAGCAGTTCAGCCTCCGCATAAAGTTTCCCGGCCGAAAAACTTGGGTATTTTGACTGGATGAACTTTGCCAGGCTGTCGTTTGACAAAACATCATATTGGGCCTTTGCTCCTGCACAAACCATCAGGCCGCCAATAAGTAAGGTTAGAAACATTTTCATGCCCAATATTAAAATAAAAGGGGGAAAATTGCAACTTGTTGTTACTGTCGCCTCACCCTAAATCCCTCTCCTCGCGGAGAGGGACTCGCGAAGAACCCATTTTACTACCTGATGTTTGAGTTGAACCCTGATTGTTAATTCATTTTTATCCCCCGCCCACATGCGCTATCTTTGCGCCCGGTTATGAATTTGCAGGTGCTGCTGGATAAATATCAACAAAATTCCCGCCTTTTTCAATTGGCGGAGAGGCTGCTATTTGCCGATAAACAAAAGATATTCCTCAAAAACCTACAGGGCAGCAGTGCGGAGTTTGTTGTTACGGCCGTTTTTACGCACCCTAAGACCGAAACATTAAACCATCTGGTAGTATTGAGCGATGCCGAGGAAGCAGCTTATTTTCACAACACGCTGGAAAATCTCACTAATGCGTTAGATCTGTTTTATTTCCCCTCATCATTCAAAAACAGAAAGAATTTTAAGTTACTCAACAGCAGTCATGTGATGCTGCGCACCGAAACCCTAACCAGGCTTTCGGCAGGCGGCAACAAGAAAATCATCATCACCTACCCTGAGGCGTTGTTTGAAAAAGTGGTGCTTCCAAAAACACTTAGCGGCAATATCATCAGTATAAAAACCAATGACACCATCAGCCTCGACAGCCTGCTGGAATTGTTTGTGATGTATGGCTTTGAGCGTACGGATTTTGTGTACGAGCCCGGCCAGTTTGCGGTACGCGGTGGCATTTTGGATATTTATTCATTCGGCAACGAAAAGCCCTATCGCGTTGAATTATTTGGCAACGAGGTAGACAGCATACGCATATTTGACCCCGAGACACAGTTGAGCGAACGAAAGCTGATGCAGGTGTCCATCATCCCTAACATCGAAACACAGTTTGACAGTGAAGAGAAAGTAACCCTGCTGGAATTTCTACCTGAAAACACAATTGTGTGGCTGAAAGATTGGGATGTAATAAAAGGCAAGATTGAGGAGCAGGAAGAGGACCTTGGAAGGTATATGGCAGAAGGTGAAAGGCAAAAGGAAGAAATAAGGATGAAGGCTGAGGGCTTAAGGCAAAAGGAAGGAAGTAACAACGTGTCTTCTTCCTTACACCCTAAACCTTCCGCCTTATACCTTCAAGACGACGACGATGATACCAAAATACTAAAACATATAAAGGTTGAAGACTTTGTGCCTGCTGCTACTATCGAAAGGCAAGTGCAACAAAGACATATTGTGGAGTTTGGTTACAAGCCGCAATTAAGCAATTTTGAAATTGAGTTCAAAACCAAGCCACAGCCGCCTTTCAACAGGCAGTTTGATTTGCTGATAAAGGATTTAAAAAGCCACGAAACAGCACGTGACAGCATTTTTATATTTGCAGAGCAGGCAAAGCAATTGGAAAGGCTGAATATTATTTTTCAGGATCTTAATACCGAAATCCAGTTCACCCCCATTGCAACTGGCATCCACGAGGGCTTTATTGATGAAGACCTTAAAGTGGTTTGCTACACCGATCACCAGATATTTCAACGCTACCACAAATACAAAATAAAGCAGGCCTATAACAAGAACAAAGCGCTGACGCTAAAAACGCTGCGCGATTTGCAGCCCGGTGATTTTGTAACGCATATCGACCATGGCGTTGGCACTTATAGCGGCCTGCAAAAACTTGAAGTAAACGGGCGTGTGCAGGAAGCCGTGAGGATTATTTACAGGGACAGCGATATACTGTATGTAAACATCAACTCGCTACACAAAATTTCAAAATACACAGGCAAGGAAGGCACCGTGCCCAAGGTTAACAAGCTTGGCAGCGATGTTTGGAATAAATTAAAGGAAAAAACAAAGGTCAAGGTCAAGGAAATTGCCTTTGATCTTATTAAATTATATGCACAGCGCAAGGCACAACATGGGTTTGCTTTTTCGCCGGATAACTATATGCAAACTGAGTTGGAAGCCAGTTTTATTTATGAGGACACGCCCGACCAAAGCAAGGCCACTGCGGATGTTAAAAAAGACATGGAGCAGCCCGCGCCGATGGACAGACTTGTCTGCGGTGATGTAGGTTTTGGCAAAACCGAAGTAGCGATACGCGCGGCCTTCAAGGCGTGTGTGGATGGCAAACAGGCTGCCGTACTTGTACCTACAACCATATTGGCGTTCCAGCATTTTAAAACATTCAGCGACAGGTTGAAGGATTTTCCGGTGACGGTGGATTATATCAACCGCTTTAAATCGGCCAAAGAAAAAAAGGACACGCTGCAACGCCTGGAAGAAGGCAAGGTTGACGTCATCATCGGCACACACGGTTTGCTTGGCAAAGAGGTAAAGTTTAAGAACCTCGGCTTGATGGTAATTGACGAAGAGCAAAAGTTTGGCGTGGCACATAAGGAGAAACTGAAGACGCTTAAAACAAATGTGGACTGCCTTACGCTTACCGCAACACCTATACCGCGTACCTTACAGTTTAGCCTGATGGGTGCAAGGGATTTAAGCATCATCAACACGCCGCCGCCAAACCGCCAGCCCATACAAACGGAAGTGCAGGTGTTTAACCCAGACAATATTCGCGATGCCATCTATTACGAAACGGAGCGTGGCGGGCAGGTGTTTTTTATCCATAACCGTGTGCAGGGGCTGCTGGAGATGAAGGCGCTGATACAAGGACTCTGCCCCGACCTTAGCATCAGTTATGCCCACGGGCAGATGGAGGGCAACGACCTGGAAGAACGGATTCTTGATTTTATTGATAGGAAATACGACGTGCTTATTTGCACAAATATCGTGGAAAGCGGCGTGGACATAAGCAACGTAAACACCATCATCATCAACAATGCCCACCAATTTGGGCTGAGCGACTTGCACCAGTTACGTGGCCGCGCCGGCCGCAGCAACCGAAAGGCATTCTGTTACCTGCTGGCACCACCCATGAGCACGCTGCCCGCCGACAGCCGAAAGCGTTTACAAACATTGGAGCAGTTTAGCGATTTGGGCAGCGGTTTCCAAATAGCGATGCGCGACCTTGACATACGCGGCGCGGGCAATATGCTCGGCGGCGAACAAAGTGGCTTTATGGCCGAGATTGGCTTTGAAATGTACCAGAAGATTTTGGATGAGGCTATTCGCGAATTAAAAAGAACATCGTTTAAAGACCTGTTTAAGGAAGAGATAAGCAAGCAGGATGATTTTGTAACAGACTGTACCATTGACACAGATTTAGAAATACTGATACCAGATGATTATGTAGAAAGCATAACAGAAAGGTTAAGTCTATACACCCGCCTTGACAACTGTGAAAAAGAAGAAGACTTGGTTGCTTTCCATAAAGAAATAATTGACCGTTTCGGCCCGATGCCCAAACAAGTGGATGACCTGTTTACCACCGTGCGCTGCCGCTGGCTGGCAGTTGACATGGGTTTTGAAAAAATGAGCCTGAAAGATGACACGCTGCGCTGCTATTTTATCAATAAAAATGACTCCCCATATTTTGAGGCACCGGTGTTCCATAACATCATACAATACCTGCAAACCGGCACCAACAAAGCCCGGTTAAAACAAGTAGCCAAAAACTTTTTGCTGGTAGTGGATGACGTGAAGAATATGAAAGCCATGCAAAGGTTTTTGGCGTTGATGCATGGGGCGGTGATACCCCCTCCAAAGGAGTCCTCTGTGACTAAAGGGGGGACTGTGGCGCACGAGGATGCGAAGGAAGCGGTGCGAGTATAAGGGGGTGTGGGTTAAATTCGGCTGCTCAAGGCTCAATCTTCGTCATTATTCAACTTCTCAATCTCTTTCTTTACCTCATCAATCAACTGCTGTTCCGTTGGCAGGTATAGTTGATATTTACTTGCAATTATAGTCTTGTTGTTTTCGGGTAACGTAATTTTTACGACAGCGTCGTTTTTATCAGCGCATAGTAAGATACCTATGGTTGAGTTCTCAAAATCCTGCTTTTCAAATCTGTCGTAATAATTTACGTACATCTGCAATTGCCCTATATCCTCATGCGTTAATTTACTGGTTTTAATTTCAATAATTACAAAGCATTGCAACAGCCTGTTGTAAAAAACCAGGTCTATAAAAAATTCGTCCCCATCCAAATGTATCCGCTTTTGCCTCGCTACAAACGAAAAACCATTCCCTATCTCTAATAGAAAATCCTGTAAATGGGTAATAACGGCACTCTCGAAGTCTTTTTCATAATAAACCGCTTCTCTTTTTAAGCCCAAAAACTCCAATACCATTGGGTCTTTAATAATCTCTTTTGCATCAGATGGCAGTTTTTCTTCCCTTGCTACTGCCAATACTTTTTTTACATCATTGCTTAACAACAGCCGTTCAAAAAGCTGGCT
>Ga0207091_1132_pt1 | contig 17438 bp, 9 predicted proteins | sample Alteio_BWMinHeat_47_FD_153534 | JGI IMG/M metagenome (GOLD analysis project Ga0207091, IMG submission 153534) | Enriched cells from forest soil in Barre Woods Harvard Forest LTER site, Petersham, Massachusetts, United States -... | ecosystem: Environmental > Terrestrial > Soil > Temperate forest >... | reverse complement strand
AAATATTTGCCTCCTGTGATGGCAGCCACTTTCCTCAGCACATCTTCATCGATTTCCACATCCACATAATCGTACTGATATCTGCCAGATGCATCCCGGGCTACAGGCGCAAGCGCCTTCCCTTTGGTGCCGAGTCCGACCGTATACACCCGTGTTTTATACGCTCTGGCCATTTCAGCATTGATTCTGTTGATGCTCGAATTCCTTTTAAAAAACACTGTATTCCGAAGTATTACGTAATGCCCAAAAGTTTTCAGAAAGCATGTTGAGATTCGAAAACATACACTTTATCTATACGTTGGGAGTTCTCCCCATTTGCATCCTGCTGTTTATAATCACCGCTGCCTGGAAGAAACGGATGATCCGGCGCTACGGTGAAACGAATCTGGTTTTGCAACTCATGCCCGATGTGTCGCGTGCCAAACCCATTGTCAAATTCAGTCTGTTTCTGCTGGCCCTGACGTGTGTAATTGCCACGGTGCTTAACCCTCAGGCAGGCTCCAAATTACAGGAAGTGAAACGTCGCGGAGCACGTATCATCATCGCACTGGATGTGTCGAACAGCATGAAAGCGGAAGATCTGGAACCCAACCGCCTGATCCGTGCCAAACGGGCGATCAGCAAACTCATAGACAATTTGCAGGGTGATGAACTCGGTCTGATCGTCTTTGCAGGAAAAGCGTATGTGCAATTGCCGGTCACGACCGACTATGCCGCTGCAAAATTATTTTTGGACAATATTGACACCGATCTGGTGCCCACCCAGGGTACGTCAATCTCCTCAGCGATTGATCTGGCTCTGGAATCTTTCGGCGGTGAAGAAGGGAAGAATAAGGCGCTCATTATCATTACCGATGGAGAGGATCACGAAGGGGATGTGCTGGAGTCGGCTGCCAGGGCAGCCAAAAAAGATGTAATCATTCACACCATCGGCCTGGGTTCTCCAAACGGTGTTCCTATACCTGTTTTTCAGGGCAAGACCTTTACCGGTTACCGGAAAGACAGGGCAGGAGCAACCATTATAACCAAACTCGACGAGCAAACATTGAAAGACATCGCTTCTGCGGCACATGGAATTTATATTCATGCGTCCAATGCCGATATCGGATTGAACAGTCTTTTGGAAGAAATCAACAAGCTTGATAAAACGGATTTTCAGGGAAAAATTTACACCGAATACGACGATTATTTTCCGGTATTTGCAGCACTTGCACTGATACTTTTGTTGGCGGAAATTGTGCTATCCGAAAGAAAAAGTAAATTGTACAAACGAATCAACTTGTTTGGGGAAACCAAATGAAGTAATCTTATAGTTTGAAAGAAATGCTTAAAGTGACGATTCAGCGAACAGGTAAAAAATCAGGCAAAGGGTTGCTGCACCTGCTCGTTTGGCTCATATTCGGCTGCGGGACCTTGTTTTGCACCGATGCTTGGGCTCAGGAAGAAAAGAAGTATGTCCGCGAGGGCAATAAATCCTATGACAAAGGAAAATACAAAGAAGCTGAAGATCAGTACCACAAAGCACTTGACCTGAATCCCGGCAATTTTAAGGGAGGCTTCAATTTGGGTGACGCCTATTACCGGGAGGGTAAAAACAAAGAAGCGGCGGCAAAATTTGAGGAATTGACAAAATCCACCGCCGGTGATGCGGTACTCAACGCAAAAGCATACCACAACCTGGGCAATGCGCTGATGAAGGATAAAAAATATGAAGAATCGGTGACTGCCTACAAGAAGGCGCTTACGCTCAATCCGAACGATGACGATACCCGATACAACCTGGCCTATGCGCAGCAAATGCTGATTCAAAAGCAGAACAAGGACAAACAGGATAAAAAAGATAAGAAGGACAAGAAAGACGATAAGGATAAAGATAAAAATAAGGACAAGGACAAGGACAAAAAGAACGATAAAGACAAGAAGGACGACAAGGACAAGGATAAGAAACCGGGTGACAAAGACAAGCAAAAACCCGATCCTGGAAAACAGGATAAAGAACAGCAGGACCGCGTATCGAAAGGCGCTGCTCAGAAAATGCTGAACGAAGTCAACAACAATGAACGAAAAGTGCAGAATAAACTGAAGAAACAAAAGGAAGCAGTACAGAGCGTCAAAATCGAAAAAGACTGGTAGGCGCGCTGACTGCTCTTTACAATCGACAGATCTGATATGTCTTTCATTCAACAGTGCTGAAGCGGACAGCTGTTTATTATTTGACCAGGTATGAATAAGTATATATTTTCTTTTCTGTTGCTCTGCTTGACGAGCCTTGGTTATGGCCAAAAATTTACGGCATCGGTCAGTAAGAACCCGGTTGCTGCAGGCGAAGCTTTTCAAATTACTTTTTCAATCGATGGCTCGGAGTCTGGTTTTCAGATACCGGACCTGAGCGCATTCAATGTACTGTCCGGCCCAAATGCGACACAAAGCATGCAGATTATCAATGGCGCCATGTCGCAATCTGTGTACTACTCGTATTCCATCAGCGCTAAGAAAGAGGGCAAGTTTACAATTGGGCCGGCGTCGACGGTGGTTGGAGGGAAACGCGTTCAGTCGAATAGCCTGACGATTGAAGCGACCAAAGGTGCACCCCCTTCTAAAAACCAGCAGTCGGGAACGCAAGGACCCGCAGGAGGAGATAATATTTTTATTAAGACGAGTGTCAGCAAATCCAACGTGTTTCTGGGAGAACAAGTCATCCTCACACACAAGGTATACACGCGTGTGAATCTGCTTGGTTTTCAGGGCGCCAAAATACCATCGTATACCGGGTTCTGGTCGCAGGAGGTGCCCGGTCAGGCTCAATTCACGGTGGGCAAAGAAGTGCTGAACGGCATACAATATTCGGTTGTTGAGTTCAAAAAAACATTTCTGTTTGCGCAGCGTAGTGGAACCCTGGAAATTGATCCGATTGAGCTGGATGCTGTGGTGAGGCAACAAAGCAGCCGCAGGCAGGACCCTTGGAGCCTGTTTGGTCCGACGGTTGAAGATGTTGCTTATAAGCTGAAAGGACAAAAAATTAAGGTTGAAGTGATGCCGCTTCCTGAAGCCGATAAACCGAAAAGCTTTTCTGGAGCCGTTGGCGTGTTTAGCCTGAAAGCGAAAATAAGCAAGGAGAAAGTAAAAACGAATGAAGCCATTAATCTGAACGTTTCTGTTTCAGGCAAGGGCAATATCAATCTGATCGATCTACCTAAAGTAATCCCGCCGCACGATCTGGAAAGCTACGATCCAAAACCCACTGAAAACTTTAGTGTAACGGCAGCCGGAGTGGAAGGCATGAAGTCCAATGAATATGTGTTGATACCGAGATATCGCGGAACCTATTCGATGGAGCCTGTGGAATTCAGCTATTTTGATCCTCTGAAAAAGAGCTATTTCACGCTTCACACGCCTGCCTTTACGATACAGGTTGAGCGGGCAGATGGCGATACCAGTTCGGCGAGTGGTTTGGCCCCAACTGGCAATCGCAACGAGGTGGCCTTGATCGGAAACGACATACGGTATATTCAGACAAGCCACTTTCCGCTTTCCCTAAAAGGACAACGGTTTTTCGGCTCGCCCTGGTTTTATACTGGCTTCATCGCTCCCTCAATCTGTTTCATTCTGTTTCTGGGCTTCCGCCGTAAACATGTACAGAACAACAGCAATGTGCTGCTCGTAAAAAGCCGGAAAGCAACCAAGATGGCCAAGAAACGGCTTGTGGTGGCGCAAAGTCATTTGCTGAACAACAACAAAGATCGTTTTTACGAAGAAATATTCCGGGCCATATATGGTTATCTGGGCGATAAGCTCGCCATGCCAGTGTCTGATTTGTCGAAAGAATCGATTGCAGCTGTGCTGGAACAAAAGATGGTGTCCGGTGAAACAATCCGGCAGCTCCTCTCCACCATTGATGCGTGTGAATTTGCCCGGTACGCTTCTTCCTCTGCATCGGGCGATCTGAAAAGTATTTACGAACAGAGTATTTTACTCATCACCAAATTGGAAGAAGAGATTTCTAAAGGGAAAAACGGTCTGCTAAGCCCTCTGAACGCATGATAAATAAAACACCTGTTTTCGGGATGAAAGCGCTTTGGATTCGAGTAAATGAATCTGCAACGAAACGATTCAGCCTCTTTCTCACGATATGCATCCTGTCGCTGCGAATCAACGCCGCAACAGGCTATCAGCTTTTGGATTCGGCCAACAGTGCATATTCAAAAAAAGAATTTTCCAAAGCCGTCACGCTCTACGAAAAAATATTGGCTCAGGGCACAGAAGCACCGGAACTGTATTTCAACCTGGGCAATGCTTGGTTCAAAAACAACAATATGCCCAAGGCTATTCTCAACTACGAGAGAGCAAGGAGGCTTAAACCCGATGACGAAGCGACACTGGTGAACCTGAAAATGGCCAACTCCCGCATTGTAGATAAAATGGAGGAAGGGCCGCAACACTTCATCACCGGATGGCGAATCCGCTTTTTAAATCTCTTCTCCGAGAAAATCTGGTCGCTGGGCAGCATTGTTTTATTTCTTTCCGGCCTGTGCCTGCTGCTTGTTTACTTTGTTTCCCGGCGGGTATGGCTGCGGCAACTTTCATTTGTTTGTTTTCTGATTTTTCTGGGCCTTTCTGGTTTTACGGGCCTGACCGCCTGGAACAAAAATGCGCTTTCACAAACGCATCAGGAAGCCATCGTCATGGCCCCGAATGTTTCTGCCAAAGGATCACCGGATGATAAAGGAACCGATTTATTTATCCTCCACGAAGGCACAAAAGTGTTTTTGTTACAAAACAATGCCGGCTGGTCTGAAATCAAATTGCCCAATGGCAACACCGGTTGGTTGCCCCAGTCTGCTTTTGAAGTGATCTGAAGCCTGTATTTTGCCAGTTTTGACATGAAAAGCAACCCTCTGAATAGGAGAGACTATTAATTTTCTGATCGGTTTTTATTTTATTATTTCACCTGATTTCCCGTGTTACCCCGCTTTGTGCTTCTTCCAATGTGTTCTGTATCAAAAAGATCGATAAGTTCTGATCGGTAGAGCCCGAGCGCGAAAGCTCGTTCAGATAGCGTCTGGATTCTTCATTCTGACCCGGAAAATTCTTTCCACCATGGAGAGTTCTCTGTACCCGGCAGCCCCGATTTAATCCCTATATAATCCACTTTTAATAAGACTCTAATCATACTCTAATATTCCTTTGGTACATTTGTAACCTGCCAAAAATGCGATAAGAAAATGCGATGCATTCTCTTTGCAGGGCATTTACCGAAAAAGAATCTAGTGCTTCGTTTGAATGTGACCGTTGGCACGTTCGAACGCTTTTTTTCTCCTGGACCTTTGTGTTCAAGAATTTGATGCGACGACCATGTAAGCAGATGCCTGGAGAAAAAACGCAAGTGATTGGCCGGAGGATCTGGTCTTTCCGGAGATGCTGCGAGAGAGTGCATGCAAACGGAATCTGATGTCCTGGTTTTCGGTTTCTTCGTTTATGTTATTGGCTTAAGTAAAAAGGATGTTCTGTATGAAAAAAGATGTTTTCTTTCAAATAAAGTGGAGTTTCACGAAGTGCTTTTTCAAAAGAAAATCAGCGAAACGATTCCTTTTCCTGATCGTGATTTTGGGAATGCTCTTCCTGAAGATTGGTTCTTTGCATGCCCAGGTTCTTATTCAGGACACGGTCCGCCTCACGCTGCCCAAGGCCGAGAAAATGTTTCTCGACAGCAACCTGCTGCTTATCGCTCAGAAATACAATGTGGATGCTCAAAAAGCGCTCGTTATCCAGGCCCGTCTCTACCCGAATCCCTCTTTGTCTTATAGCCGCGGCCCCCTGCTTGCCGTTCACAACCCCGTCTATGCCGATTTCATGACCAACAGCGACAATGCCGCCAGCTTGTCGCAGATGATCCTGCTTGCCGGAAAAAGAAACAAACAGGTCAAACTCGCCGAAGCCAATGCATCTTTTGCAGAATACCAGTTTTTCGATTTGCTCCGCACACTGAAGTATACCCTGAGAACCGACTTTTTCAATCTGTATTTCCTGCAGCAGTCTGCCGGAGTTTATCTGGCCGAAATTTCGGCCCTGAAACAGATTTCGGATGCCTACGATGCACAGCTGGGTAAAGGCTATATCGCAGAAAAGGAAGTGCTCCGCATCAAAGCGCAGTTGTATAGTTTCCAGAGCGAATACAATGATTTAATCAATCAGATCCAGGCCGTTCAGCAGGAATTGCGGCTCGTTCTGAAAGTCAAACCCAGACACTACCTCGTGCCTGAAGCCGATACCGTTGCCCTGGCCAGACTGGATCCGCTGATGCATCCGTACCAGGCGCTGCTGGATTCGGCTTACAAAAACAGAACCGATCTGCTCATGGCAAAGGAAAGTACCGAAATCAACAAATTGAATTACCGCTACCAGAAAGCTTTGGCCGTTCCCGATCTGACCCTGTCTCTGGCCTATGATCACCAGGGAAGCTACGTCACCGATTTTACCTCGGCAGGCATTTCCATCGATCTTCCCCTTTTCAACCGGAATCAGGGAAATATTAAAATGGCCAAACTGATGATCGACAATACGCTGGCACTTCAGCAAAGCGCCGAACAAACCGTGGCTGACAATGTATCCGTCGCCCTGCAAAAAACATTTACCGAAACCACGCTCTTTCAAAAAATCGATTCGAAATTCCAGGGCGACTTCAACCGCCTGATGCGTGAAGTGATGAAAAGCTATTTGAAAAGGGAGATCAGCATCCTTGAATTCCTTGATTTTTATGATTCTTACAAACTCAGTGTGCTTCAGTACAATTCGATCCGCTATGGACGGGTGCAGGCGTTTGAGGATTTGAATTTCTTTACGGCAACGACTTTTTTTAACAAATAACTGTCTATGATCAAGCTTCCCATGAAAACGAGAGTGTGTGTACCGCTGCTGATTTTTGCGCTGTGTCTGTCCTTCCTTCCATCCTGCAAAAAAGATGTTGAAAATGCGGCCGGCGAAAGAAAACATTATGTCATTCCGGATTCGCTTCTGAAATCCCTCACCATGGATTCCGTCAAGCTTGGTCAAATGGTCAATTCCTTTGAACTAACCGGACAGGTTGATTTCAATCAGGATAAAGTCATTAATATATTTCCGCTCATCAGTGGTCTGATTCAGGATATCCATGTCATGCTGGGCGATTATGTGACGGAGGGGCAGGTATTGGGTGTGATCAAAAGTTCGGAGATGGCCCAATACGGAAGCGATTATCAGAATGCCCAAAGCAATCTGAGCCTTGCAGAGCTGAATCTTGAAAAAACAAAAGACATGTACCACCGGGGACTGGCTTCCAGAACGGATTCACTGGGTGCGGCTGTGGCTTTGGCTCAGGCCAAATCGGAGTTGACACGGGTGCAGCGGGTACTGAAGATCAATGGCGACAACACCACAGGCGATTATGTGATCAAGGCACCTCTGAGTGGGTATATCGTGCAGAAACAAGTGAATAACAACCAGGCCATCCGTTCGGATAACAGCAATCCGCTGTTCACCATTTCTGATCTGAAAGAAGTTTGGATATGGGCAAATGTGTATGAATCGAATGTGGAAAATGTGCATCTGGGTGATAAGGTAGAAGTCACCACGCTTTCCAAACCTGACCGCATATTTAAAGGGGAAGTGGATAAACTCATGCAGGTGATGGATCCCGCCAGCAAAGCCATGCGGATACGAATCACCATACCGAACCCGGATTACGCACTGAAACCACAGATGTTCGCCAATGCGCGGGTCGTGAATGCCGGCAACCGCGTTGCGCTGAATGTTCCATCCAGTGCATTGGTCTTTGACCACAGTCAGTATTATGTGCTCGTGTACAGCGGGCATGGACAAGCTGATATCCGGCAAGTCTATATTTTAAGTGCCTATGGGAAAAAAACGTATTTGAGTGCTGGGGTCAAAAAAGGCGAAACCGTGATTGCCTCAGAGGCATTGCAGATATACAGCGAGTTGAACAATTAAGACGTATTGAACTGAACGAGTATGATAAAGTTTCTTAAAAGCATTATTGGGTTTTCACTCAAGAACAAATATTTTATTCTGTTTGCTGCGGTTGTGCTTATTGTTGTGGGAGTCATCACATTTCTGAATATGCCTATTGAGGCATTTCCGGATGTCACCAATACCGAAATTGTCATTATCACACAGTGGCAGGGCAGAAGTGCAGAAGAAGTTGAAAAGTTCGTAACGATCCCCATCGAAATTGCGCTCAATCCGGCACAGCAAAAGATAAGTCTCCGCTCTACCAGTATCTTCGGACTTTCCTATATCAAGCTGATTTTTGAAGACAATGTGGTGGATAAAGATGCGCGTCAGCAAGTGATGAATCTGTTGCCCAATGCCGTACTTCCGGGTAATGCCCAGCCATCCGTACAGCCCCCCACAGGACCAACAGGAGAAATATTCCGGTATACGCTGAAAAGCACCTTTCGCGATGTAAGGGAACTGAAGACCATGCAGGATTGGGTGATTGACCGTCAGCTCAGGAGCGTCCAGGGCATTGGTGACGTCACCAGTTTTGGCGGAAAAACCAAAACGTACGAAATCAAAGTTAACCCCGAAAAGCTCGCCAACCTTGGACTGACCCCGCTTGACATTTTTACGGCTGTACAGAAAACGAATATCAATGTTGGCGGAGACATGATTATAGAAAGCAACCAGGCTTTTGTCGTCAGAGGGATCGGCTTGTTGAATGATATCGAAGAGATCAAAAACATCATTATTGAGAATAACAATGGAATACCCCTGCTGGTAAAAGATGTGGCCACTGTGGAGATTTCAAATATGCCGAGACTTGGACTCGTTGCCAAAGGCCAGCGGCAATTAGACGCCAAGGGGAAAAGTACACTGAGCGATGAACCCGATGTGGTGGAAGCGATTATTGTGATGAGAAAGGGAGAAAATCCATCTGATGTGGTCACACGAATCAAAGAAAAGATCGACTACCTCAATGAATTCGTGCTTCCTTCAGACACACGAATAATGCCGTACTACGATCGTTCGGATCTTATCGGATATGCCACACACACCGTTCTGCATAATTTGACAGAAGGTATTCTTTTGGTTACGCTGCTTGTTTCTCTCTTCATGTTCAACTGGCGCACAACCCTTATTGTGGCAGTTATTATTCCGATGGCCTTGTTGTTTGCCTTTATCTGTCTGCATCTGATGCACATGAGCGCCAATCTGCTATCGCTCGGGGCGGTCGATTTCGGTATCATCATCGACGGGGCCGTGGTCATGGTGGAAGGCATATTTGTCATACTCGATCATCAGGCGCGCGAGCTGGGTATGGACCGGTTCAACAAAATGGCCAAACTTGGATTGATCCGTAAAAACGGAGCGAATCTGGGTAAGGCCATCTTCTTTGCAAAACTGATCATCATCGCGGGCTTGCTTCCGATCTTTGCTTTTGAAAAGGTGGAAGGAAAAATGTTCTCCCCGCTCGCCTATACACTCGGATTTGCTCTGCTGGGAGCCTTGATTACCACATTAACGCTGGTGCCTGTGCTGATCAGCCTGCTGTTGAAAAAGAATGTGCGTGAAAAGCACAATCCGGTAGTGCACACGATTATGGGTTTTATGCTGAAGGGATTTGAACGGACATTCAAAAAACAGAGACTGGTGGTGATTCTTGCAGTTGTTGCCATGGTTGTAGGTTTCTATTCATTTACGCACCTCGATTCGGAATTTCTTCCGGAATTGAATGAAGGAAGTATTTGGCTTCGCGTGCAGACACCCTACAGCATTTCACTGGATAAATCGGTTGCAATTGCCAAGGACGCCAGAGCCATCGTGATGAAATTTCCACAAGTCAAATATTGTGTGACGCAAACGGGAAGACCGGATGACGGTACAGATGTGGCGGGTTACTACAACAACGAGTTTGACATTATCCTGTATCCAGAAGATGAGTGGAAGCCCGAAATAACGAAAGAAAAACTCATTGATGAAATGAATCAAAAGCTCTCTGTTATTCCTGGAGTGAATTTGAATTTTTCTCAACCGATCATGGACAATGTGGAGGAAGCGGTCTCCGGAGTTAAGGGAAGCATCTGCATGAAGATATACGGCGATTCGCTGAACTATATGGAAGAGAAGGTCAATCAGGTGTATAACATTCTCAGGCATGTCAAAGGAATTGAGGATCTGGGCGTGATTCCCAATATCGGACAGCCCGAACTGGACATCAATCTCGACCAGCGAAAAATGGCGCTATATGGCGTGGCTACTGCCGATGCAAATGCGGTGGTGAGTATGGCTATCGGAGGACTGGGTACCGGTGGGCTTCCTGCCAGTGTCTTGTATGAGGGCATCAAAACTTTTGAAATCAGGGTCCGTCTTCCCGATGAATTCCGGAAAACACCTGAGCAGATCGGAGAATTGCTGGTTCCAACCATGAATGGCAGCCGTGTTCCGATAAAAGAAATAGCCATTATTTCAAAAAAGACAAGCACCTGTTTGATTTTCAGAGATGATAACAAACGCTATTCGGCGCTCAAGTTTTCCATTCGGGGCAGAGACATGGGCAATACCATTGCGGAAGCTCAGAAGAAAGTGGATGCCGTGGTTAAATTAAAAAGAGGGTACCGGATGGCCTGGCAAGGCGATTTTGAAAATCAGCAAAGAGCCCAAAAGCGATTGGCACTGGTTGTGCCGATCAGTCTCTTGCTCATCCTGATTCTGCTTTTCGGTATGTTTGGTAGCCTGAGAGACGCGCTGCTTGTTTTTACCAATGTGCCTTTTGCTATTGTTGGAGGCATTGTGGCTTTACACCTTACCGGAACGAATTTTAGTATCTCTGCAGCTATTGGTTTTATTGCACTTTTTGGGATCTGTATCCAACAAGGAGTTTTGCTCATTACTATGTTCAAGCAAAATTTGAATCGAGTTGGCGGTCAGGTAGATCCATTGTACTCGGCTATCCGGCTCGGCGTGAATTCGCAGATACGCCCTGTTATGATGACAGCGCTCATGGCCGCAATCGGTTTGTTGCCTGCAGCCATTTCGCACGGAATCGGTTCAGAGAGCTCAAGACCGCTTGCCAGGGTTGTAATCGGCGGAATTTTGTGCGCCATGCTTTTCTCGCTCTGGGTTTTCCCGCTGATTTTTAATATGGCTTATAAAAATCGTTTTGCCAGGACCAGAAAATCAGGTGGGTCTCAGAACGATGAAATGAAGGAGATATCGGAATGAGTGAAGTGCAGAATGTCGGCTTTCAGGCCAATGTTCTCTTCCCGTTTCCGGATTCCCATTTGCCGGTGTGGCGATAGAGATCACAAGAATTAGTGTGTCTGAATTTACGGGAAGCAAAAAAGGCTGTGTCTTTTGAACACAGCCTTTTTCGTTTTTCCTTTGCCTGATAGTTAACGGACTGTCATAATAATGATGGATCTGTGCTGTCAGTTGGGAGTTGTAACAGACGGTAAGGTAACACCAGAACCGCCAATAATCTTGTTCAGTGATCCAGGCTTCAAGCTTGCCAAGGAATCCACAATTTGCGTTTTTGTTTCTTTCTCGTTTTTCATGTGTTTTATTTGGAGTGAATTTTGCTGTTTATCGCTAAAGTTCAAATCAAAAGTAGAGAAGAAACGAGGCCATCAAAGCTCTATTGAGTAGCTGGCTGGTTTGAATGAGCGAATGGTTAGATCGGCTTGGTTTTCGGTAACCTTAAGCGCATCCGGTGCCTTTCAATGATGAATTTCTGCTTAACGGTCCCGATTTGCTGGCTCCGGCAAGAGTGCTGCTTCTGATATTTCTCTTGAAATTGGAAGGTTTTGCAACTGGGAGCAATCTTTCTGTAGTGACCCCATAATCACGATCAGGAAAAGGAATCGTTTCGCTGATTTTCTTTTGAAGAAGCACTTCGTGAAACTCCACTTTATTTGAAAGAAAACATCTTTTTTCATACAGAACATCCTTTTTACTTAAGCCAATAACATAAACGAAGAAACCGAAAACCAGGACATCAGATTCCGTTTGCATGCACTCTCTCGCAGCATCTCCGGAAAGACCAGATCCTCCGGCCAATCACTTGCGTTTTTTCTCCAGGCATCTGCTTACATGGTCGTCGCATCAAATTCTTGAACACAAAGGTCCAGGAGAAAAAAAGCGTTCGAACGTGCCAACGGTCACATTCAAACGAAGCACTAGATTCTTTTTCGGTAAATGCCCTGCAAAGAGAATGCATCGCATTTTCTTATCGCATTTTTGGCAGGTTACAAATGTACCAAAGGAATATTAGAGTATGATTAGAGTCTTATTAAAAGTGGATTATATAGGGATTAAATCGGGGCTGCCGGGTACAGAGAACTCTCCATGGTGGAAAGAATTTTCCGGGTCAGAATGAAGAATCCAGACGCTATCTGAACGAGCTTTCGCGCTCGGGCTCTACCGATCAGAACTTATCGATCTTTTTGATACAGAACACATTGGAAGAAGCACAAAGCGGGGTAACACGGGAAATCAGGTGAAATAATAAAATAAAAACCGATCAGAAAATTAATAGTCTCTCCTATTCAGAGGGTTGCTTTTCATGTCAAAACTGGCAAAATACAGGCTTCAGATCACTTCAAAAGCAGACTGGGGCAACCAACCGGTGTTGCCATTGGGCAATTTGATTTCAGACCAGCCGGCATTGTTTTGTAACAAAAACACTTTTGTGCCTTCGTGGAGGATAAATAAATCGGTTCCTTTATCATCCGGTGATCCTTTGGCAGAAACATTCGGGGCCATGACGATGGCTTCCTGATGCGTTTGTGAAAGCGCATTTTTGTTCCAGGCGGTCAGGCCCGTAAAACCAGAAAGGCCCAGAAAAATCAGAAAACAAACAAATGAAAGTTGCCGCAGCCATACCCGCCGGGAAACAAAGTAAACAAGCAGCAGGCACAGGCCGGAAAGAAATAAAACAATGCTGCCCAGCGACCAGATTTTCTCGGAGAAGAGATTTAAAAAGCGGATTCGCCATCCGGTGATGAAGTGTTGCGGCCCTTCCTCCATTTTATCTACAATGCGGGAGTTGGCCATTTTCAGGTTCACCAGTGTCGCTTCGTCATCGGGTTTAAGCCTCCTTGCTCTCTCGTAGTTGAGAATAGCCTTGGGCATATTGTTGTTTTTGAACCAAGCATTGCCCAGGTTGAAATACAGTTCCGGTGCTTCTGTGCCCTGAGCCAATATTTTTTCGTAGAGCGTGACGGCTTTGGAAAATTCTTTTTTTGAATATGCACTGTTGGCCGAATCCAAAAGCTGATAGCCTGTTGCGGCGTTGATTCGCAGCGACAGGATGCATATCGTGAGAAAGAGGCTGAATCGTTTCGTTGCAGATTCATTTACTCGAATCCAAAGCGCTTTCATCCCGAAAACAGGTGTTTTATTTATCATGCGTTCAGAGGGCTTAGCAGACCGTTTTTCCCTTTAGAAATCTCTTCTTCCAATTTGGTGATGAGTAAAATACTCTGTTCGTAAATACTTTTCAGATCGCCCGATGCAGAGGAAGAAGCGTACCGGGCAAATTCACACGCATCAATGGTGGAGAGGAGCTGCCGGATTGTTTCACCGGACACCATCTTTTGTTCCAGCACAGCTGCAATCGATTCTTTCGACAAATCAGACACTGGCATGGCGAGCTTATCGCCCAGATAACCATATATGGCCCGGAATATTTCTTCGTAAAAACGATCTTTGTTGTTGTTCAGCAAATGACTTTGCGCCACCACAAGCCGTTTCTTGGCCATCTTGGTTGCTTTCCGGCTTTTTACGAGCAGCACATTGCTGTTGTTCTGTACATGTTTACGGCGGAAGCCCAGAAACAGAATGAAACAGATTGAGGGAGCGATGAAGCCAGTATAAAACCAGGGCGAGCCGAAAAACCGTTGTCCTTTTAGGGAAAGCGGAAAGTGGCTTGTCTGAATATACCGTATGTCGTTTCCGATCAAGGCCACCTCGTTGCGATTGCCAGTTGGGGCCAAACCACTCGCCGAACTGGTATCGCCATCTGCCCGCTCAACCTGTATCGTAAAGGCAGGCGTGTGAAGCGTGAAATAGCTCTTTTTCAGAGGATCAAAATAGCTGAATTCCACAGGCTCCATCGAATAGGTTCCGCGATATCTCGGTATCAACACATATTCATTGGACTTCATGCCTTCCACTCCGGCTGCCGTTACACTAAAGTTTTCAGTGGGTTTTGGATCGTAGCTTTCCAGATCGTGCGGCGGGATTACTTTAGGTAGATCGATCAGATTGATATTGCCCTTGCCTGAAACAGAAACGTTCAGATTAATGGCTTCATTCGTTTTTACTTTCTCCTTGCTTATTTTCGCTTTCAGGCTAAACACGCCAACGGCTCCAGAAAAGCTTTTCGGTTTATCGGCTTCAGGAAGCGGCATCACTTCAACCTTAATTTTTTGTCCTTTCAGCTTATAAGCAACATCTTCAACCGTCGGACCAAACAGGCTCCAAGGGTCCTGCCTGCGGCTGCTTTGTTGCCTCACCACAGCATCCAGCTCAATCGGATCAATTTCCAGGGTTCCACTACGCTGCGCAAACAGAAATGTTTTTTTGAACTCAACAACCGAATATTGTATGCCGTTCAGCACTTCTTTGCCCACCGTGAATTGAGCCTGACCGGGCACCTCCTGCGACCAGAACCCGGTATACGATGGTATTTTGGCGCCCTGAAAACCAAGCAGATTCACACGCGTGTATACCTTGTGTGTGAGGATGACTTGTTCTCCCAGAAACACGTTGGATTTGCTGACACTCGTCTTAATAAAAATATTATCTCCTCCTGCGGGTCCTTGCGTTCCCGACTGCTGGTTTTTAGAAGGGGGTGCACCTTTGGTCGCTTCAATCGTCAGGCTATTCGACTGAACGCGTTTCCCTCCAACCACCGTCGACGCCGGCCCAATTGTAAACTTGCCCTCTTTCTTAGCGCTGATGGAATACGAGTAGTACACAGATTGCGACATGGCGCCATTGATAATCTGCATGCTTTGTGTCGCATTTGGGCCGGACAGTACATTGAATGCGCTCAGGTCCGGTATCTGAAAACCAGACTCCGAGCCATCGATTGAAAAAGTAATTTGAAAAGCTTCGCCTGCAGCAACCGGGTTCTTACTGACCGATGCCGTAAATTTTTGGCCATAACCAAGGCTCGTCAAGCAGAGCAACAGAAAAGAAAATATATACTTATTCATACCTGGTCAAATAATAAACAGCTGTCCGCTTCAGCACTGTTGAATGAAAGACATATCAGATCTGTCGATTGTAAAGAGCAGTCAGCGCGCCTACCAGTCTTTTTCGATTTTGACGCTCTGTACTGCTTCCTTTTGTTTCTTCAGTTTATTCTGCACTTTTCGTTCATTGTTGTTGACTTCGTTCAGCATTTTCTGAGCAGCGCCTTTCGATACGCGGTCCTGCTGTTCTTTATCCTGTTTTCCAGGATCGGGTTTTTGCTTGTCTTTGTCACCCGGTTTCTTATCCTTGTCCTTGTCGTCCTTCTTGTCTTTATCGTTCTTTTTGTCCTTGTCCTTGTCCTTATTTTTATCTTTATCCTTATCGTCTTTCTTGTCCTTCTTATCTTTTTTATCCTGTTTGTCCTTGTTCTGCTTTTGAATCAGCATTTGCTGCGCATAGGCCAGGTTGTATCGGGTATCGTCATCGTTCGGATTGAGCGTAAGCGCCTTCTTGTAGGCAGTCACCGATTCTTCATATTTTTTATCCTTCATCAGCGCATTGCCCAGGTTGTGGTATGCTTTTGCGTTGAGTACCGCATCACCGGCGGTGGATTTTGTCAATTCCTCAAATTTTGCCGCCGCTTCTTTGTTTTTACCCTCCCGGTAATAGGCGTCACCCAAATTGAAGCCTCCCTTAAAATTGCCGGGATTCAGGTCAAGTGCTTTGTGGTACTGATCTTCAGCTTCTTTGTATTTTCCTTTGTCATAGGATTTATTGCCCTCGCGGACATACTTCTTTTCTTCCTGAGCCCAAGCATCGGTGCAAAACAAGGTCCCGCAGCCGAATATGAGCCAAACGAGCAGGTGCAGCAACCCTTTGCCTGATTTTTTACCTGTTCGCTGAATCGTCACTTTAAGCATTTCTTTCAAACTATAAGATTACTTCATTTGGTTTCCCCAAACAAGTTGATTCGTTTGTACAATTTACTTTTTCTTTCGGATAGCACAATTTCCGCCAACAAAAGTATCAGTGCAAGTGCTGCAAATACCGGAAAATAATCGTCGTATTCGGTGTAAATTTTTCCCTGAAAATCCGTTTTATCAAGCTTGTTGATTTCTTCCAAAAGACTGTTCAATCCGATATCGGCATTGGACGCATGAATATAAATTCCATGTGCCGCAGAAGCGATGTCTTTCAATGTTTGCTCGTCGAGTTTGGTTATAATGGTTGCTCCTGCCCTGTCTTTCCGGTAACCGGTAAAGGTCTTGCCCTGAAAAACAGGTATAGGAACACCGTTTGGAGAACCCAGGCCGATGGTGTGAATGATTACATCTTTTTTGGCTGCCCTGGCAGCCGACTCCAGCACATCCCCTTCGTGATCCTCTCCATCGGTAATGATAATGAGCGCCTTATTCTTCCCTTCTTCACCGCCGAAAGATTCCAGAGCCAGATCAATCGCTGAGGAGATTGACGTACCCTGGGTGGGCACCAGATCGGTGTCAATATTGTCCAAAAATAATTTTGCAGCGGCATAGTCGGTCGTGACCGGCAATTGCACATACGCTTTTCCTGCAAAGACGATCAGACCGAGTTCATCACCCTGCAAATTGTCTATGAGTTTGCTGATCGCCCGTTTGGCACGGATCAGGCGGTTGGGTTCCAGATCTTCCGCTTTCATGCTGTTCGACACATCCAGTGCGATGATGATACGTGCTCCGCGACGTTTCACTTCCTGTAATTTGGAGCCTGCCTGAGGGTTAAGCACCGTGGCAATTACACACGTCAGGGCCAGCAGAAACAGACTGAATTTGACAATGGGTTTGGCACGCGACACATCGGGCATGAGTTGCAAAACCAGATTCGTTTCACCGTAGCGCCGGATCATCCGTTTCTTCCAGGCAGCGGTGATTATAAACAGCAGGATGCAAATGGGGAGAACTCCCAACGTATAGATAAAGTGTATGTTTTCGAATCTCAACATGCTTTCTGAAAACTTTTGGGCATTACGTAATACTTCGGAATACAGTGTTTTTTAAAAGGAATTCGAGCATCAACAGAATCAATGCTGAAATGGCCAGAGCGTATAAAACACGGGTGTATACGGTCGGACTCGGCACCAAAGGGAAGGCGCTTGCGCCTGTAGCCCGGGATGCATCTGGCAGATATCAGTACGATTATGTGGATGTGGAAATCGATGAAGATGTGCTGAGGAAAGTGGCTGCCATCACAGGAGGCAAATATTT
>Ga0207091_1131_pt1 | contig 17452 bp, 13 predicted proteins | sample Alteio_BWMinHeat_47_FD_153534 | JGI IMG/M metagenome (GOLD analysis project Ga0207091, IMG submission 153534) | Enriched cells from forest soil in Barre Woods Harvard Forest LTER site, Petersham, Massachusetts, United States -... | ecosystem: Environmental > Terrestrial > Soil > Temperate forest >... | reverse complement strand
GTAAATGGCGGCCGGGTGCTGGTGCACGTCGTTAAAACCCGGCATTACCGTTTTGCCACCAAGGTCAATAACCTTTGTTGTAGTGCCGGTATATTTTTTAATTTCTTCACTCGTGCCAACGGCAAGTATTGTATTGTCTTTTATGGCCACCGCCTGTGCCCTTGCGCCTTTATATTGTAGGGTAATAATGTTGCCGTTGGTTAAAACCAAATCGGCTTTTTGGGCAAAAATGCCATGGCAGGTCAAAATAAAAACAGTAAGGATGACAACCTTTTTCATCGGTATTTTTTTACATAGTTAGCTTTTGAAACCCAAAAACACCCTGCATGGCTGTTAGCAAATCATTAACAAAAAGAAAAATTTGGAGGTAGGGATATTAATCGTAATATTGCGATATAATTTGACTGAATGGGGGCAACAAAGGCAGAACTTTTTACAAAACAGCAGAACGACATGGCAACCATGGCAAAGGCAATAGCCCACCCTGCCCGTGTTGCCATACTGCAGTACTTGGTTAAAAAGAATGCCTGCGTTTGCGGCGACATAGTGGACGAACTTGGGTTGGCACAGGCAACAACAAGCCAGCACCTGAAAGAACTGAAAAACGCTGGCATTATACAGGGCAATATTGAAGGTGTGAGTGTGTGCTACTGTATTGACCCTAAGGTTTGGAAGCAATACCAAAGCCTTTTCAGCACATTTTTTAAGGATGTAGATTTAACCGGGAAATGTTGTTGATATTTTTTTGAATTTATTAATCGCAATATTACAATAAATAAACTTTTCATTTTATGCAGACATCGGCACAAATTAAAGAAACGGTAAGAGAAAAATATGCAGCCATTGCCCTGCAAGGCAAAGAAACAAATCAAACTTCGTGCTGCGGCTCTGGCTGCTGCACAACAGAAGTGTATACCATTATGAATGATGATTATTCAACATTGGAAGGTTACAATGCCGATGCTGATTTGGGCTTGGGTTGTGGGCTGCCTACACAATTCGCCAAGATAAAAAAAGGGGATCTCGTTATAGATCTCGGCAGCGGCGCTGGCAATGATTGCTTCGTGGCAAGGGCAGAAACTGGTGAAACAGGCAAAGTGATAGGCATTGATTTTACCCCTGCAATGATTAAGCAGGCAAGGGCCAATGCCGAAAAGATGGGTTATAACAATGTTGAATTCAGGCAGGGTGATATTGAGGAAATGCCACTGACAAGCAACCGCGCCGATGTTGTTGTAAGCAACTGCGTGCTGAACCTTGTTCCGAACAAACACAAAGTATTTAGCGAGATATTCAGGGTGCTAAAACCTGGCGGCCATTTTTCCATATCAGACATTGTGTTGAATGGGGATTTGCCTGAAAAATGGAGAGAAGTGGCCGAACTATATGCCGGGTGCATTTCGGGTGCCATAGAACAAGAAGATTACCTACGCATTATTGAAGAGGCTGGCTTTGTAAATATTACATTGCAAAAAGAGAAAAATATTGTAGTTCCTACTGACATACTCGCCACATATTTAAATGCTGAAGAGGTTAAGGAATTTAAAGGAAGCGATACCGCTATAAAAAGCATTACAGTATACGCGGAGCGGATATAACGAAGCGGTTTTGGGCAGCCAGCCCATAAGGGACAGCCTTGACAAGGCCAGCACGGAACACCCTATATTGATTACGCATGCAAGCGGACACGTTTCAGCGGCCAACTCCTATTTGCTGGAAGCAAACGGCATAGATGAAAAATCGAAAGACCCCGCGGGTGGCGGGTTTGAGAGATACCAAAACGGAAAACCGGACGGCATTTGCAAGGAATCGGCAGTAAGCATGCTGCATTCATCCAAGAAAATAATTTATCCGGCCAAGCCCACGCCTGAAGAAGAGATGGCTGGCTACAAGCAATACTTTCATAACCTGCTTTCTACCGGCATTACCAGCATTGGCGATGCTTGGACAACACCCGCAAAGGTTGGGGTGTACAAGCAACTGGTTGCAGAGCATTTCCCTATGCGGTTTAATCTATTTATAGGTGTTGATTATCTTGACGACGTGCTTAGCGGTAAAATTGCAAGGGTGAATACTGATTACCTGCGCATTGAGGGCATAAAGCTATTTCACGGAAACTCGCTCAGCGGAAAAACCTGCTGGCTGTACGAGCCCTACGACACTATAAACCCAGCGACTGGCAAAAAAGACTATTATGGCATACCCCCGGTGCGCAACCAGGCCGCACTTGACAGCGTGGTGCTCAAGATTCATAAAGCAGGCCTTCAGATTGCCTGCCACAGCAACGGCGACCGGGAGATAGACATGATTTTGACTGCCATTGAGGATGCCCAAAAAACCTACTATCGCCCCGATGCGAGGCATAGGATAGAGCATTGCAGCATAACCAACCAAGAAATACTTGACAGGATTAAAAAAGACAGTATCATACCCGTTTTTCATTGCTATATGTACGAACTAGGCAACCAAATGAAGGTGTATGGCGCAAAAAGGATGGAAATGATACATCCCACAAAAACAGCGCTGGATATGGGCATTTTGTTTGCGTTGCACTCCGATGCGCCTGTTTCAAACTACGATGCGATGATACGCCTGGGCAGTGCAGTCAACAGGGAAACAAAGGATGGTTTTGTAGTTGGCGCAAACCAGCGGATAAGCCCCGAAGATGCCATAAAGGCTTACACATACGCGGGGGCATATACCACTTATGAGGAGGGCAAGAAAGGCAGTATTATTGTAGGCCAATTTGCTGATTTGATTGTGGTTGACAATGACCCCACTACCATTGACCCCGAGAAAATTTACAACATAAAAGTACTGACCACTATTGTTGGCGGCAAGGTGGCATTTGAAAGAAAGTAAATAACCAGCCTGCTTTTTCAACCTCGAGTGTTGAAAACAAGTTATTCTTTATAAGCGGGATTGCCATGCCTGTCAGCGGCTAACAAAATAGTTAGTTGTAAGGTTATACCGTGTTTACAAACGCAAAATCGGTCGAAAGGATGTTGCAAACGGTAATAATTGATGTTCACATACCCTAAACTCTTAACTTTAACCCCTAACTATCTTGCATATGACAACAAACCAATTTGACGACGCTGTCGTTACCGCACCTTCCAAAAGAGCCACAGCTACATCAGGCACGATGCCGCCGCGATTATATTCGCTGGACGCGTTAAGGGGCTTTGATATGTTCTGGATTATGGGAGCAGAAGAAATATTCAATACGCTTGCAAAAGCAACCGGCTCTCCTTTTTGGGGAATGATAGCAAACCAGTTTACCCATCCCGCATGGAATGGCTTCCATTTTTATGACTCCATCTTCCCCTTGTTCCTTTTTATTGCCGGTGCCGCAACGCCTTATTCCGTTGGCCGTGAGCTGGAAAAAGGCAAAACAAAAGGCCAGGTGCTGGCGAGGGTAATAAAAAGGGCGATTATATTGGTTTTACTTGGCTTGGTGGTTAACAATGGGTTGGTACTAAGGCCTATTTCCGATATCCGTTTTGGCAGTGTGCTGGGGCGCATAGGTTTGGCTTATATGTTTGCCAATATGATTTACATCTATACAAAAAAGCAAAGCACTCAAATAATATGGTTCTGTTCATTCCTTATCGGTTACTGGCTGCTGCTTAAGTTTAATTCAGCCCCGGGGCACCCCATGGGCGACCTTACCATGGAAGGTAATTTTGCTTCTTACATTGACCGCAGCATTCTTCCAGGCAAACTTTATCTCGGCATACATGACCCCGAAGGCCTTGTTTCCACCATACCTGCCATCAGCACGGGTCTGCTGGGTATAATGACTGGAACTTTCTTAAAAACCAGCACAATGAGCGGCGGCGCCAAAGCTGGCCGACTGGTTATAGCGGGGGTTATTTCCATAGGGCTTGCGTTGCTTTGGAACCTTGATTTCCCGATCAACAAAAACTTGTGGTCAAGCAGTTTTGTGCTTACAGTTGGCGGTTACAGCCTCATCGCCCTGGGATTGTTCTACTATATTATTGATGTAAAAGGCTACAAAAAGTGGGCATTCTTTTTCAAGGTTATTGGTATGAACTCCATCCTTATTTATATGTCCGGGCATTTTATTGAATGGGATTACACAACCAACGGATTTTTCCATTGGCTTGGCCAGTTGATAGGCGACCCCTTCAACGCAGTTGCGCTCGCCATTTGCTATGTTGGCATTAAATGGGCTTTCTTGTATTTTATGTATAAGAAGAATGTATTCTTGAGGGTATAATTAGCACAGATGAACTAAGCAAACGACCCACAGTCCAAGATGAGAGTGTGGGTTGTTTGTTTTTACCTATAGCATTCAGAAAACAGCAATACAAAATTCTCTTGTGCTAATGCTGAAGTTCAATAGCCGCCTCATACCGGCAAACAAAACAGCCCTAATTATTAAAAGTCTTAATTTTAATATTGGGGCCGCCGCCACTTTTCAGGCCAGATTTGTTAAGGCTGTAAGTGAAACTCAGCAGGAAATACCGCTGCAAAACGTTGTATTTTTCATCCACAATATACCCAAGGTTGCTGCTGCGCGATATGCCGGTGTTACGGTTTAGCATATCCAGCACGCTTAATTTTATTTCGCCCCTTTTATTTTTCATAAAGGCTTTTGCCAGCGTGGCATTCCATAAAGGTATATTGGTGTTATATCCGCCGGTCCTGCCTGTATTGAGTATGTAGTTGAATTCATTATGAAGGCTTAGGCCCCAAGGCAGATAATTGGTGATGTTAATACCATAATCCTGTCTGGCGTAGTTGGTGTTAAGGGCAGATTGCAGTGAATATTTCGCGGTGTTAAACCGTATATCTGCGGTTACATCTATATCAACCACGTCATCCTTGCTAAAACTATATGTGACGTTTGGCCCAATAACCGAGGTGGCTATATCATTTCTCGCTCCGTTGACAAAAGAAACTGATTTGCCTAGGTTAACACTTGTGCCTATTTCAATTCTTGACTTCAGCTTTCTCAACGGAAAGCCATATTCAAGGTTACCAAACAGGCTCTGCACCCCGCTCGTGTTTACAGGCTTTGTTACCTGCGCGCCGTAGGCGGTTATCGAATCGCTTTGTACAATAGCATTGGCTGTTGAAGTATAGTTAATAAACCCAAATAAATTAGTACGCTTTGAAGGGTTTGCGGAGAAAAAATTGACCGCTATGCTGTTATTATAGGCACGCTGCAAAGCAGGGTTGCCGGTTGTTACAAATAGTGGGTCGCTTAGGTCGGCAACCGGCTGTAGCTGCGACACAGTGGGCTGCGTGGTATAGGCATTATATTCAATGCGCAGGTTTTTTGTTTGCGAAAACTGGTATTGAAAAACGGCTGTGGGCAATACATCCGTAAATGGTTTTCGAATATTGCCCATTGTTGTATTGTTGGTGGTGCTTAACACTGCGGCTTGCAAAGACGCGCCTGCCGTAATACTCATTTTCTTCCTGTTGCCCCTAAAACTTATGCCCCCGCCCGAGTAGGTATAGTTGCTACTGAAATCGTTGCTCAGCAAAGAGTCGTACAAATCATGCTTGCCAGACGTGCTGTTGTAATTATATGCTTGTTTATTGCTTTGCCCGGTGTTCGCATTATAAAAACCGCTAAACGCAAGCAACGACCTTTTGCCAATGGGCTCAGTATATGTTACATTTCCGCCAAAGCTTCGCGTTACGGCATCCTTTGAGGTATATTGGTTTATATTGGAATCCAATGAATTTCCCGTGCTGTCATAAAACGCATTATTTGACAACTGGCTGCCGTTTTGCGTGCTATGGTTGTATGCAAAATTGAAATCAGCAGAAATTGTCCTTCCCTTTTTTGCAAACCGCTTGCGCAGCAGCGCGTCCGTAGTGAAGTTGACCGCATCAGATTGTGATGTTGTATTGCTGAAACCATCATTAAGCTTAACACTTGCGGGCGTGGCGCTTATATAGTCTTCCTGCATTGTTTTATTTGAATGCTGAATGGTAAGCGATGGCGTTAGTTTAAAAGATAATGAGCTGTCAACTTTCTGGTCGAGTATCACATTAAACCTGTGCTGCGTGGCATTGTTGATTGTGTTGCTGGTATCGGCCCTGTTGTAACTGTTGCCGGGCAGCAGGTATTGCGAGTTTGACTGCATATCCGTCAACAAATGCACATTGCTTGCGGTATAGTTGGCGCTTAAATCTGTCTTGCCTTTGTTCCATGTATTGTTATAGTTAAAACCACCAGCGGCCGTTGAGGCAACGCCTTGTTGGCTCTGCCCCAGGCCGGTTACCGGCAAACCATTGTTGTTGTTGCCGTTGTCATTGGTCTGTATATTTATATTGCCGCCGCCATTACGCATGCCGCGGGACAGCTCGCCCGTAAAATTCAATACATCCATCAGCGAAAACCCCTGCCGGTTGGTATTATTGGCCATACCGATAAACGACTCCTGTTCGTTACCTTTAAATTTATTGATGTTTGCCTGTGCATTATAACGGCCATCCGTTCCTGCACCCGCCGTAACCTTTCCAAAAAGGGCATTGTTGTGGTCTTTTTTCAATTTAAGGTTTATGGTTTTTTCACTGTTTCCGTCATCAACCCCAGTAAAAGTTGACTGGTCGCTTTTTTTGTCAAACACCTGCACTTTGTCAACCGCGTCGGCATTCAAATTTTTGGTGGCCATTTTTACATCGCCAGTAAAAAATTCCCGTCCGTTTACCAGCACACGCTTTACAATTTGCCCGTTTACTTTAACCGTGCCGTCGGCATCAATGGTAATGCCCGGCATTTTCTTTAGCATGTCTTCCACCACGGCATTGGGCTGTGTTTTAAAATTTTCGGTATTAAATTCAAGCGTGTCATTGTTTATTTCAACGGGCGGGCGCTTTGCAAATACATTCACGCCCCTCAGGCTGCTTGTGTCTGCCATATAAATATCGCCGGCATGGTATACAGACTGTTCTGCCGTAATGGTAACCGGCACCCAAATAGGAATGTGGCCCACGTATGATGATGAAATAAGATACCTGCCCTTGTCAACCCCGTTCAATTCAAAATTACCTAACGAATCAGCCCTTGAAAAAGTAACCAACATGCTGTCCTGCGCTTTTACCAGCGATACTGTTGCATAAGCAAGCCCTTTGTTGATTACTGAATCAACCACCCTTCCTTTCACAGTTATTTTTTGTGCAGAAACAATTGCAGTTGTTATGATGAATATGAATGCGAGTAGATTTTTTTGCATGCCCCGTGTTTGAAGCAAAACTATATGTATGCTCTGCCAAACACGGTTAACGAATATGGGTGAAAGGTTAATGAAGGTTAAAGAAAATGCTATTGCTGATTTTGGGATGGAGGTATTTTGTGATGTATTTTAAAGGCCGCGTTGATTGGGCTAGTTTGGAATAGCGATCGATTTACTGACCAGGCTATATTATTTCAATGAGGCGTATTTGCGTCGCACTCGTCAGCGCGTAGTACTCTATGGAGCTTTTTTGCGTGGCTGGCTTTAACGGTTTGCGTTGTCTATTGCGACCGGGTGATGCATGTACAGATGGAGACCGTCAGACATGCATGCCCCGGTTTACAATTTACCACTTCTTCAATCCCAATAATTTTTCGCCAAGCTCCGTAAGCTCGGCTCTTTCATAGCGGGTTTGTTCCCATTTGCGGGGGTCGCCAGGGAAGGCGTAACCTTCAGGGGCAATCCTGTCTTTCCAGGATGCAATGCGCCACTGCCTTAGGCTTTCATTGTCTTCCAATGCGGGCGACATGGAAACATATTGCGCCATCCTTGGTTTGGTACCGGTATTTTTTCGTATGCCGTGCGCCAGCATGCTGCTAAAAATAAGCAGGTCGCCGGCTTTGGTGGTAATCTTTTCAATGTTCAGTCCAGTGGTATCAGGACGGAAAGGGTTCCTGTCCGCAGGTTGGGTCTTTACCCACTCGTCAAAATTGCGAAACAGCTCGGGTATGCACTGAAAGCCGCCCATGTTAATATCCGTATCCACCAGCGTAATAGTTCCTTGCACATTTACCGGCTTGGGGTTCAGCGATGTATCAATATCCCAATGGATAAATCCTTCATAATTCAGTTCCGGCCGTACAGGAAAATTTAGGTTGGCGCGGTCAATGGTTGCCCATAATTTCTCCGTGCCCCATATATCAACAAACGCGTCATATACTTTGGGGTACATGCGGTTATCCCACATATACTGGTGATTGTATAATTCTACCATGCCGGTGTTTTTTAGTTCCACCATTTCAATGTCCTTGCGGGCAGCACGATACCATGTTTCGGGGTTGTCGGGGTCTTTTTCTTCAAACTCCCACAACAGGTTTACCATATTGTCAATATGGTCTTTCGGCACAGCGTCGTGAATAATAACATAGCCATTGTTTTGCCAAAACTGCCAGTCTTCCTCGCTCAGTATGCGCAATGGCTCGCCATTGCTGCGGTCGTTTAGTTTTGCCACAAACCTTGCAACACTGGGATTGCCGGGTATTTTAAGGTTGTCCACCAGCTTGCCTTCGGGCATCATGGTGGGTGCCATCGTCGGTGCCATTGTGGGCGCCATAGTCGGGGTCATGGTAGCCATCGTTATAGATTTAAAATGATTGATTTGGTTTTGCCATACAAACGTAGCGGGATATTTGGTGCGGGGGAAATGTAAGTCTGGGGAAGTCTAAAAAACGCGATGGGATGGCATTCAGATGTCATCCACCCATCAAAAATTAACCAATGTACTAAAACGCATACCCCAGGAGTTTGTATAAGGATGCTCCAGATAAGTAAACCTTTTTACAATATCAACACGAAGTACTTTAAAAATATTGAACACACCTACGCTGCCCTCCACATAAGGCCGCCCGTTAAGCACGTACGTGCTGGTTATGCCGCCCATGGTGGGGAAACGTAATTGGGCAGGGTTTTTATAGGGGTTGTTTTCGTCACGCGCGCCGCCGTACAATATTTTGGCCGCCACTACTTCCCTTAACTTCAGCCATTTTAGCAAGGGAATTTTATTAAAAAAGAATCCATTAAAATAGTGGTCAAAATTAAGCCCGGCATAATGGTCGCTCACAAACTCTTCATAGTTCATAAGGTTATACGAATTGTAAAAATAGAAATAGCTTTCGTTGGCGGGATGGATATACAGCAGCGGAAAGGGGAGGTTCCCACTTAAATATCCCGCGTCCAGGGTTACATCGGTATAGCCTATGGGTGCCAGAAAAAACCTGCGGTATATATTAAGATGCAGAGCATCATAATTGTATTGGCCGCCCACCAGGCCTTTTATGCCTTTGTTATAGCTAAGGGTGATGATGGGGTAGTGCGTCGCAATGTCAAAACGGCCTTCCTGGTTTTGGATAAATTTTTCGTGCGGCGCCCATCGCAGGGTGACGCTTAATGCAGAGGAGGTGATTTCCCGCACGGTGTCCGGTTTGTTGCCCGGTGTTTGGTACAGGTATTCAAGGCTGCCCGCGGGTTCCTGCCGCCAGTACTGGAAGCCGAGGTCGTAGGAAAAATGGTTGCGGAACTCCTGCAAGTAGTCCATATGCGCGAGGTTGTTGTACAGCCATTGGTTGTTGGGCCCCTGTGTAAATGATGACAGGCCGGAATTTGCCGAAGAAAAGCTGTTTATCTGCCCGGGTATCCTGGTATCCCGCTGGTACCCGGCCTGCAGATAGTATAGGGGGAAATAATTAAAAACATTATGGTGGTTGAATGAATACGTAAGGTTCAATCCGTATTTCCATTGGTTGTCCCCGAGGCCATAAGCCGCAAAAGTTTCCGCGTACAGCGACTTGCTGAGTTTAGGCGAGGTTCTACCACCAAATTGAAGGCGGGATCCCTCCACGGGGTTATAGGAATAAAAAGTGCCCACTGGGCCTATATTAAATAGGCCAGCCTGCTTGTAACCTACGGTAAGCATCGTGCCAACGTCCATTAGCCTGTGGTAACTGCGCATGCCCACCAAGCTGTCAATGTTTTTATAGGCCCTGGCCTCCACCGGGCTTAGCGGCACACTGCGAAGGGTATTCCACAGACTGTCGGGTATTTTTGAAGCACCTTCGGTGGAATCTTCGGAGAGGCCTTTGAACAGATAATCTGGTATAATGTTGCTGGTGTGGAAGCCGGTGTTGGAAATCAGCCTTTCGCCGTACATGCCCAAGCCTCTGGGCGAAATGCCCAGGTCGGCAACCATGTCGGAGCTGGACATGTAATAATGGCCTTGGAAGTCTTGTTCGTATGCAAGGTTTATTTTAAAGCTTCGTACAAAATTCAGGTTTATATGCCTGCTTACGCCCAGTTCTGCCTTCGCAACGGCATAATGCCCGTCTAATGGTATATAAAGCGCACCCCTGAAAAGCAGATCGTCGGGGTTCCTGGGCAAATAGGCCAGCTTAACCACCGGAATACCATTTACCACGGTGGTGTCCATGATAAAGTACATATAAAAGGTTGGCGCGGCATCCGATATGGGGCTCAGCAACTGAGTGCCAAATATGTCAATGCTGTTGTCGTACAAGTCAACATCCCCGTACATGACTTTTAACAGGCTGCTTATGCTCCTCATGTCAACAAACTCCCCGTAGTTAACGCTTTTCTGCGCCTGTACCAGGCTTTTTGTTTTTTCGGGGTGCGCCCTTGAGTACTCCTGCGAAACGGTTTCCACAATGTAAACCGGAAAGAGCTTTTTTCCCGGTATTTTCGTTGAGTCAAAATTTTCGAAAAGATAATGATACCGGTGTATCACTGCCGCTTCGGTAAGCCAGTGCGGCAGGTTATCCATGCTCAGCTCCGTTTTGTCATATTTGCGAAAACTGGCGAAGTTGTAGGCACCGGGCTTGTTTTCAGGCTTGTGCGCTATCACCTGGCGGATAAGTTCAACCGCCGGGTTGTCTTTGTTGCGATACTTCCCTCTTTTGAATTTCACCGTGATGCCTTCCAGCGTGGTATAAGTCTCGCCCATAAATATGGTAACACGCTGGATACCGGATTCGCCGAGCATCAAAGTTTTGGGGTTATACCCCACCATTGTCACCAATAATTGTTTTGCATTTTTGTCCGCCTCAAGCCGGAATGAGCCAGTAGAATCAGTCAAGGCTCCCTTGTTGGCATTTTTTACACGCACGCTCACATTCGTTAGCGGGGCATGGGTTGCGGAATCCAACACCTTGCCGGTAATTATTCTACCCTGTCCTGCTGTTTGCTTGCTAAGTAGCAACAATAGCAAACCCAGCAAAGCCCCCTTGCCAGCAATAAATAGGTTATGCTGCCCGGATATAAACATTGCATCAATGGGCTTTCCCTTTCGGGCAAAAAAAGCAGCGGAAGGATATTTAATAGTCAATCAGATTTTTCTTAAGGTTCTGTCAGATGAAGCACAACGGGCGTAAGTTATTTAATATTTTCGTGACATATTATTTGCACTCTTGCTAATTGGTAACAAATAACATTCTTATAAAACAACTTATCCATTGCTGGTTTTGATTGAATTATTAAAAGTAGTTTTAAAAGGATAAAGAATTTTGGCGTGCACGCATTGTTGCATTGCAAGCCCTGGAATACGCGCAGCTTGGCACTGCAATGCCCTTGCAACAAAAGATATTCATTTCTTCTTTATGCTCCTCATTTTATAAGCTTACTGTTGCAACCATGCTTATCTCCACATTAACGCCCCTGGGCAGCCCTTTTACGGCAACCGTTTCGCGCGCGGGATAATCCCCGGCAAAATAACTGCCGTACACTTCATTAACCTCGCCAAAAAGCCCCATATCACTTAAAAAAATGGTGGTTTTAACTACATGTTCAAAAGTTAACTTGGCTTCATCCAATATGGCTTTTATATTGGCCATCACCTGGTGTGTTTCATCTTTTATGCTGCTGTTTACAAGTGTGCCTGTGGATGGTACAAACGCTATCTGGCCGCTTATAAAAACCAAATCCCCTGCTTTTATCGCCTGGTTGTAGGGGCCGATGGGCGCGGGGGCGTTTTCTGTTTTGATGATTTGTTTTGACATGATTAGATATTATTTGTTTTGATATTTGATTTTATAAAGTCGATTTGGTCTTTGTTCAGTGCAGTACAATGCGTTTGAATTTGCAATTTGCAGCTTTTCCTTCACTCTTACGGCCTATTTTTGCACGCTAAAGCAAAAGCAATGCATATTGCCGTTAAAGCGGACGAGGAACAGAAGAAGGAATTGATGTTGAAAGGCTGGCCGCAAACTGTTACGCTGCAATGGCTGGCACCGGAAGATGAATTGGCTGCGGTGGAAGCTGATGCGTATTTCGACCTATTGTTCAGCAACGAATTTATAGCCAACAGCGGCTTCATCAAACAAAAAACTGTTTTTGTTAATGCAGTTTCTTGTACTGCCCAAGAAATTGGGATGGCAAACTATATCCGCATCAACGCGTGGCCCGGCTTTTTGCAAAGGGACATTGTTGAAATTGCAGGTGGTGACAATGAAAGCCACGAAGAAGCCGAAGCCGTGCTAAACACGCTTGGCTGGAAATATGTTTGGGCGCCAGACGAACCGGGCATGGTATCGGCCCGCATAATAAGCATGGTTATTAATGAGGCTTATTTTGCGCTGGGCGACGGCATAAGTACCCGTGGCGAGATAGACACAGCCATGAAACTTGGCACCAACTACCCGTACGGCCCTTTTGAATGGGGGCAACAAATTGGGATTGAAAAAATATATCATTTATTAAAAAAACTGCAAGGGCAAAATGCGAAGCGCTACGAAATTGCTCCGCTGCTTGTGCAGGAGGTGGTAAACAATGGCTTTATTGCTTAATATCGACACGGCAACAGAACAGGCAGGCGTTTGCCTTAGCAGGGGCGAAGAAATATTGGCGTTTGAACAAACCGCGGACCCAAAAAACCATGCGTCGTTTTTACACCCCGCCATACAAAGGGTTATGCAAACTGCAGGTTACTCCCTCGCTGCCATTAATGCTGTGGCGGTTACGGGTGGCCCCGGCAGTTATACCGGTTTAAGGGTAGGCCTCTCGGCCGCCAAAGGGTTATGTTATGCCCTTAACAAGCCCCTTATTATGGTTAACACGTTGCATGTAATGGCGTTTGCCGCAATCACCTGCCGCAAACAAACTGCTGGTGCTGAAGATGATATGCTTTTCTGCCCGATGATTGATGCCCGCCGCATGGAAGTTTTTACCGCAATGTACACCCCCGGGCTCAAGGTAATCATCCCGCCAGCGGCGATGGTGCTGGGTGAAGCCTCTTTCAGCGAGGAATTGGAGAAAAATCATATCGTTTTCTCAGGCAGCGGCAGCGCAAAGGCGAAGGTAATCAACCACTCAAATGCAGTTTTTTCTCAGGTTTCATATTCAGCCAAACACCTCGCTGCATTGGCATTGATGGCTTATAATACATCGCAATTTGCAAACTTGGCATGGTGCGAGCCTTTTTATCTTAAGGAGTTCTATAAAAAAGCTTAAAAAAAATTAAATCTGTTTTAAAATCCCATTTGTTAAGGAATTTGATTGTTAATATAAAACATTATTACAATATTTTTACATTTAATAACACTTAAACCATAAACAGGGCTTAAACCTAAAACCAGGAATGAACAATCATGCACAGGTAGCAGTTATAACCGATTCAGGCACGAACGAGAATGTAAGAATTGATTTTCTGCACATGAAAAAGGCTTCAATGATTTTAAGGGCATTGAACCATAAGCTAAGGCAGCAGATCATTAAATTGCTGGACGAGCACCAGAAGATGACGGTGACCGAAATTTATGTAAAACTGCGCTTAGAGCAGTCCGTGGCTTCGCAGCACCTTGCCATCCTGCGCAGGGCGGGCATTGTGGGCACGCGGCGCGAAGGCAAATTCATTTATTACGCCATTAACTATAATCGCGTAAGAGACATAAGCCATTTTGTGGAAGAATTTTTAAAGTAGTGTTGTTCCGTTCAGTATTTGTAATGTTTTGATTTCTGCATTAATCCGACCATAAAAAATTATTTGCAAAAATTCCCAATCATACAATCCGTCATAACACTCCCAGCATTCCAAAATCTCTACTTTGCCGCGCCTTCTGCTTCGCCTATCTTTACAATAAAATTGTGCGATATGCATATTCAGCAGATATATACCGGGTGTTTAAGCGAAGCTGCCTATTACGTTGAAAGCAACGGGGAGGCGGCAGTAATAGACCCCATGAGGGACATAGAAACTTACCTGCAGCTTGCCGAGGAAAGGAAGGCGGTAATAAAATATATTTTTGAAACCCACTTTCATGCTGATTTTGTAAGCGGACATATTGATTTAAGCAAGGCCACGGGCGCACCGATTGTTTATGGCCCGGAAACAAAGGCAGATTTTGAGGTACACATAGCAAAAGATGGTGAGAAATTCGACTTAGGTGATATTTCCTTTCAAGTATTGCATACCCCTGGCCACACTTTGGAAAGTGCCTGTTACTTACTGAATGATGAAAGCGGCAGGCCGCACGCAGTATTTACGGGCGACACGCTTTTTGTTGGCGACGTGGGCAGGCCCGACCTTGCGCAGGATGGCAACCAGTTGACCATGGCCGACCTTGCGGGCATGTTATATGATAGCCTGCAAAGTAAAATCATCCCCCTGCCTGATGACGTGATCGTGTACCCGGCGCATGGCCCCGGAAGTAGTTGCGGCAAAAACCTTGGCCCTGAAACGCAAAGCACCATACGCGACGAAAAAGAAACAAATTATGCCCTTAAGGCCGAAACAAAGGATGAATTTATAAAGGCCGTTACTGATGGTATTAAAGCGCCGCCGCAATATTTTCCTGTTAATGCAAAAATTAACAAAGAAGGGTACGACAGCCTGGAGGTTGTTTTGCAAAAAGGGCTTAAACCTTTGAATGTTGAAGCCTTTAAGAAACTCACAACGGAAGATGATATAATTATACTCGACACCCGCAATGCGCCCATTTTTATGCATGGTTTTGTGCCAGGCGCAATAAGCATAGGTCTGGAGGGGCGCTTTGCCGAATGGGCAGGTACATTATTGCCCTTTAATAAAAAAATATATTTAGTTACAGATGAAGGTGAAGAAAAAGAGACTGTAATAAGGCTGGCAAGGGTGGGCTTTCAAGATTTTGGGGGCTATTTACAGGGTGGTTTTGAAGCTTGGAAAAAAGCCGGGGAACAGATTGATATTATAATTGATGTGGATGCCGATGAGGTTGCCATGGATATGCCTTTTGATGAAAACCTTGTAATTGTAGATGTAAGGAAGGAAATAGAATTTGCTGACGGGCATGTAAAAGATGCAGTAAACATTCCCCTGGAAACCCTGACCGACCCAGCAAGCATGGCCAATATTGAAGATACCGACAACCTGTATGTACATTGCGCGGGTGGCTATCGCAGTGTTATCGCCTGCTCATTATTAAAGAAAGAGGGCATGCACAACCTGCGCAACATAAACGGCGGCTACGCAGCTATTAAGGAAATAACTAAAATTAAGACCGAAAAAAGCGTGGAAGCGCTTAATTAAAGGCTGCGGTGTAAACAAGTAAGTGAAAATGTAGAACGGAGAGAAGGCAGCGCCTCCCCATGGTAACGTTGTGGCAATATTACCCAGGCTATTTATTGGTTGCGGTAGATTTACAACCAACTGTTGAATCTTCAATTTCGCTGTGGGCGTGATGGCTCCCATCCTTTTACAGATAAACGCATCAATCAGCCATTACAGTCATTGCATTTGCCTTGCCCTAAAACAATTTTGTTCGTTACCGTTGAATCTTTGATAAAAAACCAGCCCGGGGATCATCTTCCGCAGGCTGGATCAATTTTTTGTTTTGAATTGTTACTATCTATTGTTACTTGCCGGGCACCGGCGGGCTGCTTCAATTACTTTTGCTTTTGAGCTTGCTCATCTTTGACCGACACTGAAGATGCCGTGCGCATGCCTTGGTTGCCGGCATTGGTGCCAATGCCTGTTGGCGAGGACATTTTTGCGATACCCGCATCGGATGTTTTTATCGGTATCTTGTTTGCCTGTGTGGATGCGGCAGCATTATTTACCTTTGTCGAGGCGGAGCCCTCGCCTGTTTTTAGTGGCGGCCTGTTTGGCTGCACGCTAGTATTAATGACGGCTTTTGCAGTAATGCCATCCTCTTTTTTTATCGGCGGCTTTTGTGATTCATTGCTTTGCTGGGCGTTGGCTGATATCGCCATAATGACTATCAAAAATGTTATTACTGTTTTCATTACAATATGTTTTAATGTTTTAAAATTTGCGTTTTGTTTGTTGCTACGATGCATGATTAAAAATTCATACCCTTACCTAACATTCACCAATACTTTTATTTTTCCTGTTTGGCCGTCAAATGCCTGCAACGCCTTGCCCAATACCTGACCAGGCTTTACTTTGTTCAAATCGGCCTTCATGGCATAGCCTGCCCTGCGGGAAGTTACCAAAAGGTCACCGCGGGCAATCGGGCCATTTTCATTGCAAACCTTTGTAGGTATAACGCCCACAACCCCCATGGGCACTTTGCCGGTAAAGGCAGCGTTCAACGAATCCTCTGTTAGTAAAACGCCTGGCTTGGTGGCATAAACACCAGCCACCAGTGTGGAGTACGGGGTGGATGATTTTACAACAGTCCTGTCGGTAGTCGCTGATATTTCAAGCACGTCCCCAGGCTCATAATCGGCATAATTCCCTTCCACGTCAAACGATTCCGCAAGGTCTGCTCCACCGGTTTGTGTGCCACCGTCAAAATAGCCCTTGCCGGTACGGTCTATCCTTGCTTTATTAGTCCCGCCTGTTTGAAAAATGGCCAAATCGCCGCTGGTGCCCTCCTGGTCACAGACTAATACCGTGCCCTGTCCGTCGTTTACCGCTTGAACAGCTATACCAAAGCCGGATGAGTTGGTATGTTGAAAATAACCCGCATATCCGCCCGTGCCGGAGGAAACGCCGTATACGCCTGCCGTGCCTTCATTTCCGTATATTGAGTTTACCTCCCCGCGCACGCCTGCGCCCACACCATCGGTGTTGTTAATAAAAAAACTACCGGCATTGCCTTGGCTATGATCCGCAATAACACCTGGGCCATTAGAGGTAACATATAATGTGTTGGATGTATTATTGCTATTAGTGTTCGTTACGGTTGCGCCATTGCCTGTCCCGCCTGTAACTACTTCAAGACTTGTTTGAGCATCTTTGGCGTTTGTGTTTTCAATATGCGCACTTACCCCCAACCCAGCGTTGGTTACAAACATTGCCATGCCAAATCCTGTGGTATCGGTATGGTCAAAATAACCGCCGTAACCTCCTGTTCCCGAGGAATTGCCATATACGCCCGCCGTGCCATTGTTACCGAATATTGAGTTTACCTCGCCACGCACGCCCGCGCCTACGCCACTTGTGTTGTTATTAAAAAAATTGCCGGCATTGCCCTGAGTATGGTCGGGAATGTCACCTTCAGTATTTG
>Ga0207091_1130_pt1 | contig 17513 bp, 19 predicted proteins | sample Alteio_BWMinHeat_47_FD_153534 | JGI IMG/M metagenome (GOLD analysis project Ga0207091, IMG submission 153534) | Enriched cells from forest soil in Barre Woods Harvard Forest LTER site, Petersham, Massachusetts, United States -... | ecosystem: Environmental > Terrestrial > Soil > Temperate forest >... | reverse complement strand
TGACGCTACTGATCAGGAAAATGTGCCGTTAAAAAATCCTGATACGTATGTTCCCGCAGGTACATTTGTGAAAGCAGTGATGTTGGGTGGCGCTGATGCTTCAGCTGGCGTGAATTCCTCTGCGAATCCTGTTCCCATGCTATTTCGAATTATTGCGAATGGCACACTCCCTAATCATAAAAAGAGCCACTTAAAAGATTGTGTGGTGACTGCGGCAGTCGTGGGTGATATATCCTCCGAACGTGGCTTGATACGCCTTGAAAACTTGAGCTGTACATTTCCGAATAATGAAGTGGTGGATCAATCCGTTGAAGGCACTATTTTTGGTCCCGAAGGTAAAAATGGTGTGCGCGGTATTCCCGTATGGCGAGAAAGTGCCTTACTTCAACGCGCATTTGCAGCCGGTGCTCTTTCAGGCATCTCCGATGGGATTTCACAAACTTATACCGCGAATTCCATCTCACCTGAAGGAGCCGTCCAAACCATCAATTCAGGCAAGGTTTTTCAGTATGGAGCTGCGAGCGGGGCAGGGAAGGCCATGGATAAACTAGCCGAGTATAACATTCAGCGCGCCGAACAATATCATCCGGTCATTCAGTTAAGTGCAGGGACAGTGGTGGATGTCGTTTTTTTGAAAGGCTTCTATTTGGATGGCAAGAAACATGAAGGGCAAGATAAAAAAACGCATAAGAATACGACGGCTTTAGAACCGTTTAGAAATGCACCGACACTTTTTCCAGAAAATCCAATGGAATCACCAAGACTTCCTCTATCAGAGCGTGAAGTCAAACGAATTCAAGAACACAGTAAAGAACTAGGATTAAGCGTGACGAGTTTACCTATAGAAGCTTAAGGAAAAAAAGCCAATGAATAAAAGCAAAAAATGGTTCGCATGGTTGATATTGTTTTTAGCGCAACTCACAGGTTGTACGACAATGAATTCCAAATTTGATTGCCCCATGAAGTCTGGGATTCGCTGTGAAAGTTTAGATCAAGTGAATAGCCGAGTCGATCGCGGCGAGATGGGTCATGAAACATGGGTGAATGCGCGCACTTCGTCGATTTCCTATCAAAATACGAATCATGCTTTATCCAAAGGAGAACCCATCCGAATGCGGGAAACGGTCTTACCCATCTGGATTGCACCCTATGAGGATACGGGAGGGAATTATCATGAAGAAAGCGAGGTATTTACCATTATTAAACCCGGATACTGGAAAGGCAACCCGCCCAAAGTTATATCGAGCAATGAGGATTAACCTATGATGGAGACATTGAATCACTGGGGTCAAAAGCTCGCGCAATTCCTCGGGGACCGTACGCAATTTGGGGTGAAAACGGATCCTGTGAATGTGCCAACCGTAGATAATATTATCCGTTATCAAGCGCTCAACCGATTATTGCCGTATGAAAGTTTTGATCCTGATACGGGGATTTTTCATAACCGTGGCAGTCAGGGTTTTATTTTAGAAGCCTTCCCGCTGTTGGGTGCGAATGAAGAAACCGTCAATATTTTGACAAGTCTCATCACGGACGTGATACCAGCGACTGCGGATATTCAATTTTTATTATGGGCCTCCCCCAAAATAGGAGAAATGTTAGATCGCTTTGAAACGGTGCGGGGTAAAAGCGGCGATATTTATGCATGGCTTGCTAAAAAACGTACTGACTATTTAAAACAAGGTGTGTTTGAGAGCTTATCTACCTATGGCAATTTTATTTTACGAGATTTTCGATTATGGATTACGGTTTCTGAACCTCGGAAAAATGATCAGGATTTGCGTGATCGTTTGATCATGCTGCGAGAGGGGATAGTGAGTTCCTTCAAATCCATTCAAGCAACGATTGCGCCTGTCGGGGTAGAAGAATTTATCAGCGTGATGTCTGATTTATTGCATCCGACATCCTCTGTTTATCCCACACGAACACATTGGAATCCCTATGATACGCTCTCGCAACAATTGATTGATCCTATCAGTTTCATTCGGGTGTATGAAGATAAATTGAGTCTTGAAAATGATGAGCGATTCGAGGCGCGATGTTTATCGATCAAAGAATATCCGCAATCGATGGCACAATGGGATATGACCAATGCGATTGGAAAATTATTTAATGATTCACTACAAATCCCTTGTCCTTTTGTATTGTCATTTTCAATACGTTTAGTCGATGTCGAAAAGGCAGGGCTCGGCGCGCAATTACAATCCGTTAGTAAAAAGAAAGCAGCACAAAGTAAGAATTCTGATTGGATGCCGAAAATATTTAAAGAATATGAAGATTGGACTTATGTAAATCAACGATTATCCGAAGGGGATCGATTGGTTAAAACCCATTTTCAGTTAGTGGTGTTTGCGAAAGAAAAAGATGGAACATCTTCTGAGCGGAAAGTGCATGATTTATTTCGCTCAAATGGGTGGCGCTTAAAAAAAACCAAGTATCTTCAGCTCCCTGCTTTTTTATCGATATTCCCGATGATGATGTCAGAAGGCATGTATCAAGACTTACATCTCTTGGGACGATTACGTACTGTTACTGCTTTCAATGCGATGAATATCGCACCGCTTCAAGGTGAGTGGAAGGGCACGCATTCACCGCATTTGATTTTACCAGGGCGCCGAGGGCAAATAGCGACCTTCAATCCTTTTGATAATCGTGAGGGTAATTATAATATTGCGATTGCCGCTGCATCCGGTAAAGGTAAGTCTGCTTTTATGCAGGAATATATTGTTGCCATGTTAGGGGCAGGTGGCCGTGTATGGGTGATTGATATTGGTTGCACATATGAAAATACGTGTTACATGTTAGGTGGGACATTCATACGGTTTCATTCAGAAACGAAACTCTCGTTAAATCCTTTTACATTTATTCAAGATTTTAATGCCTCTTTGAGTATGTTAAAGCCATTATTGTCGGCAATGGCGCATCCGACGACTGAGGCTTCCGATGAAGAAATCACTTTTTTGGAGAAAGCGGCAAAAGCAGCTTGGGAAGAAAAAGGAAATGATGCAACCATCACCACGGTTGCGGATTGGTTGGGCAAGCAATCCAGCGTCACATGTCAGAATTTATCACATTTACTTTATAGTTATACCAAAGACGGCGTTTATGGGGCTTATTTTGAAGGTAAAAGTAATATTGATTTACGGAATAATTTTGTTGTTTTGGAATTGCAGGAGCTCAAATCCAAAAAAGATTTACAACGTATTGTACTCTTAAGTTTGATGTATCAAATCAGTGAAGCCATGTATTTAGGCGATCGTTCTCAGCAAAAAACTTGTCTCATTGATGAAGCCTGGGATTTATTAGGCAGCGATAATGCCGCAACCGGAAAATTTATTGAAACGGGATTTCGTACCGCACGTAAACATAATGCCAATTTTGTGACAAGCGTCCAATCCATTAATGATTATTTTAAAAATGAAGCATCGATTGCAAGCTTTGAAAACAGCGATATCAAAATTATTTTAGGCCAAACCAGTGAGGCCATTGATCAAATCAATAAATCCGATCGTTTTGCGATGGATGCTTTTACCGAGCGATTATTTAAAAGTTTGCGAAAAACCGATGAATATTCAGAATGCATTATCAAAACGCCTTCTGGATTATCGATCCACCGCATTATCTTTGATCCTTACGCACGTATTTTATATTCCTCCAAAGGGGATGAAGTGGCTGCACTCAAACGATTGCAAGCGGAAGGGTATGCATTAAAAGACGCTGTGCAGGAGGTTGTCAGAAGAAAATGATCAACGAACTAAAAAATAAACTGTTATCTGATTTTAGCCTGCATGCGGTGACTTCCTTTTTATGCGGCATGCTAGGGGCGATCGTGGTTGTGATCATTGTGCAACTCATACATAAACCCGCGCCTATCATTGCAACCGTTAATATTACCCAAATCGTTGATCAATTTATTCGCGATGCGCAACAAAAAAATATTCCACAAAATATTTTAGAAAAAGAAACCAAACAATTCGGTGAAAAACTCGAAGCCAATCTAAAACAACTCGCAATTCAAAATAATCTTGTTCTTTTACCGAAAGAAGCGGTTATCGCAGGCAGTGTAGATTACACCGATTTTGTCAAACCATACGTTATGTTAAGCCAAAAGGAGAATGTTTTATGAAAAAAATGTTTAAAACAATTTTATTAGCAAGTGCTCTTATTGTAAGTGCAAATACTTTTGCGCTACCCAATAAAGTGACGGTTGATATTCAAACGGATAACGCATTTAAAAATACTAATATTTTGTTTGTGACAAGTGTAGGGCAAGAAGAAGTGGGTGTTCACTATTCAGGGCAATTATTAGCATCAAAAAAAATAGTGAATACATTGGATGAGGAGAAAGTATATGTCTTAGCCTATGTGACAGGTCCATCATCTGATATATCAGGAATGTATATCACCAATGACTTCTATCGATTCGATGGAAATAGTCACATTGGTCTTAGTTTTCCTATGATGTTTCATAAGATTTAAACCGGGCAGGTGCAGTGAGGGAAAAGATCATGACTAAAAAATGGTTATTACAATATGTTTTATCGTTTTTTATTTTAACTCTCACTGTATCTTTATTTGCTGAAGACGTAGGTGTTTATGGTGAAACGTATCCTATTTTAGAAGAGGATTTCTTGCAATTTATTCAAAAACGCATTCAGATTATGCAAGAAAATGGCAACTGGAAAAAAATACAAAATCAAGTGCAACAAAAAGTGAAAGATCATGCGGATCGTCCGATCCTACTATCTAATATCACGAAAGCAACAAAGAAACGAGAATGGTTATTTGATCCTTCCATTACCTTATCGCATGATTTAAAAGACCATGAAGGAAGAGTATTTGCCAAACAGGGTACGACTTTTAATCCATTAAAAATGGTTTCTTTGAGAAATGCGCTGATCTTTTTTGATGGCGATGATGACAAAGAAGTTTCTTGGGTTAAAAGAAAAATAGCCATGTTTCAAAGTAAAACCAAATTAATACTCGTGAATGGTTCTATCAGCGATTCTGAAAAAACGTTCAAACAAAAAATCTATTTTGATCAAGAAGGAAGACTGACGCAACATTTTAATATTGAACATACGCCAGCTCTGGTTTATCAAAAAGATTTATTATTAAAAATCGAGGAATTTGTTATATGAAAAATATTCATTTTGTTCTCGCATCGTCAGAATCGGATTTTCTCGATTTTTTAATAGGAGCTAAATTAATTTTTAATTCACATCCAATTGCTGCTGCAAATTTAGCGAGTGTTAGCAATGATGGAAAGTGTTTATTATTAACATCGACTGATTCGATGCGTGAAATGGAAGGTTTTTTTGTATGCATGATTTCAGCAACATCATCTTGTGTCATTTTACGTTTGATTCTCGCTTTTTTTAATTTTATAGAAAGATCAATTTGTAATTTAGTGGCTTCGTATATTGCACGAGCTTCAGGATCCTTCATGATTTCACGAAGCATTTTATCGCGATTATATGGTACTGGTTTATATGCCATGTTTATTTACCTCTTTCAGACGTTTTATTGCCAAATCCAATTCTTTTTTAGGGGTTTTCTCAGTCTTTTTTACAAAAACATGCAAAATCATTATCGTCGTATTCGAAACGATACAAAAAAATCCACGCGCAATTCCTGCTTGTCCTTTAGCGCGAGCCTCAAAAAGCCCTTTTCCCATAGCCTTAGTAAAAGGCATTCCCAAATCAGGCCCATGTTCAAGCATCATATTAAATATAGCAAGCATTTTAAATTTAATACTTTTTTCAAGTTTATCTACACTTTGTTCTACGGATTTATTGTAAAATTTGATTTTCCATTTCATATCAATTTTATTCATCAGTCTATAATTTTATATGTTAACAAAAATGTTAACAAGTGTCAATCGGTATACATCATTTTAGTCCTCAGCGCACTTTTGAATATGGATAGAGCAAATGCGGATAATCTTTGCCATGGCAGTTTTGTGGATCCGATAGTGGAGGTTTGCTGGAGTTGTTTATTTCCTATTTCTATTGGTTCTATGGATGTCGTCAGTTCTTCCGTGCCGGATACCCCAAATCCGAGTTCGCCCATTTGTGCTTGTGGAACACCAGTTCCACGAATAGGAATTACCACGGGATTTTGGGAACCCATTGCCTTGGTTGATGTCACAAGAGAACCTTTTTGCATGGTGAATTTAGGTGGGATAAAACTCGATATGGGGAGTTCTTATAGCGTAGGGAATACGGAAACCGCACTGAGTAATGATAATAATAGTTTCTATTATGTGCATTGGTATAAATTCCCTTTACTTTTTTGGTTAAACATTATTACAGATTGGGTTTGTTTGGAGGCGGGTGATTTTGATATTGCGTATTTAACGGAACTTGATCCTACCTGGCGAGATGACGAATTAAGTTTTATTTTAAATCCTGAAGCCATTCTCTTTGGCAATCCGATCGCACAAGCAGCATGTGCTGCGGATAGTATCGCAGCATCCACACATCTTCCACTCGATTCGCTGTTTTGGTGCGCGGGTGCTCAAGGCAGTATGTATCCCTTTGATGGGCATGTCCAGGAACATATCGGTGGGGTGCAAGCCAGTACACTTCTTACTGAACGTATGGCTTATAAGTTGCATCGTGAAGCATTGCTGTGGGATAGTGTCAGTGAAAATTCCCCCGCGCTTTGTTACGAATACCCATCTCCCATTATCCCAAAATCCCGCTATCGCTATCAAATGGTGAATCCCATCCCAACAGTGGGTGAAGGAGGTTGCCACCCCTTTGGTGCAACGACAGCTATTTGGGGTGCGGGGCATGAGTACCCGGTGACGGGGGAAGATTTTGGCTATTTGGTGTGGCGAAAAAAGTCCTGTTGCAGTTTGTGAATTTAAAATTAAGGAGAGATAACCATGAATATCGAAGCGTTTTTTAAGAATAATCCGGATGTGAAAAAGTGGATGAAGTGGGGTGGTACAGCTGTTGTGGTTCTTTGGATCGTTCGTGAAATTTTTATGATGACGATGTTTAACTCGATGTTTCATTTTGTCACAGGTGGCATCAATAGTCAGGAGGCCGCTATGAAGTCGATGGAAGAAGACGCAGAAGAACATATACAAAATGTTGAAAAAGGCATGCAAGGTGTTGTCAATGGGATTCAGGAAGGTGCTAAAGAGATGAATCAAAAATTAGAACAAATGGAAAAAGATTTTGAAAAGGCAGGAGAGGTTGAAGAGTCACTCAAACACGGTTTTGAAGACATAAAAAAATTCAGTGATGAAACGGCGAAGGAGATGTTTGAAGAAAATAAACGAAGTGCAAAAGAATTCAAAAAGAAATCCGATGAATTCATGCATGCAGCGATTGAAAATAACGAAAAAGAGAAGAAAAAAGCACGTCTACAAGCTAAAAAAGAGTGGGAAATGCAGAGAAAAAAGAAACATGATGAAACCGGTTTATGGCTGCCGACATATGAAGAACTCAATGGGAATGAATAGAAAAATGAAATCCTTTAAATCAAGTATTCTGGCATTGTTTTTGATAGGCATGCTAAACCCTGTCTTTGCGGAAGTCCTGGTTTTTGTTTCATTTTCAATGCCGGATGCAAGTTTAAAAACGTGGATGCATGATGCTCATACCATTTATGCACCCGTTATTATTCGCGGTTTGATAAATAATTCATTTAAGGAAACGACATCTGCCATTTATCGATTAGTGAAAGAGCAATCAGGCGGTATGCAGATTGATCCCCTATTATTTGAACGTTTTCAAATAAAAAAAGTCCCTGCAGTGGTAGTGACAGAATCAACCGCCTGTCTATCCAATCAATCTTGTTTACTCAATTATGATGTTTTTTATGGCGATGTGACATTGCAATATGCACTCAAAGAAATAGCTAAGAAAGAAGATCGTTTATCATTGATTGCAGAATCTGCATTACACACATTAAAAGAGAGAAAGAATGCGTAAATTTTTTCTTATTTTAATGTTTTTTCTATGCATAGAGAGGTGTTTTTCTTCGGAAGAGAATTATTTTCAAGAAGGCTTAAATACAGGGAAAAATCAATCCAGTCAAGCCAATGAGGCGCTTAAACATTTTGATCCCAATAACACATTTAAGCAGTTTACCGAAAATCCGCCTGAGTCAGATTATTATCATGGCGGCACAGAAACGAAGACGACATTGGGAGATGATGCGGCAAAAGCGCTCCCCAATAATGAAACCGCCGTGACAGTTCAAGAAAGTATGACGAATAGACCCGAATTTAAGATTGATCCTGATTCACCCGAGATGGAGAAAAGTCAGCTGATTCAAAATAACGCGGTTGATATCGTCAATGGTGTATCGAATGAATTTGTCGATTGTAACAAACAACAAACGTGTACAACGATATATGAAACAAAAGTCTGTGAAGAAAGTCCGGTATCAGTTAACCAATATTGTAAAAAAAACCTTAGCATTGACATGATCCCACATCAAACCGATACCCATTATCCTTTAAGCGTACATTTATCTGCGAAAAAGCATGATTATGCGGGAGTGGATGTAAATGCGGTGACAGGTAAAGTCATCTTCAAAGGACCGAGTGAAGCGTCTTTTGCCTTTTCAGGACGCCTACCTGCAGGTATTGATTGCAACAGTTTACACGGGACTTACGTTATCACGAATACTCAGCACCATACCTATGTTGATATGATCGCATTGCCTAATTGTTCGAATGGATTAACATTTAGTTTACATATCACGGGTGATGATGGTAAAGCCGTGATCGATCTTCAAATAGATATGATTTCATCTAATATCGTATTAGAGCCTAAAGATCGATGGGATGATCAATGTGTTGCTTTGGCAAATAATTCACTCTGTACATTTCAAGATGAGCGCTGTATAGAAGAAAACACCACACACACTATTCAAGGCATATCTGTCACACGCGCTTGTTGGGAATATGAATCCCATTATCTTTGTCGAAGCAATAATGCAGATAATACATGCCAGCCACTGCGTGACCAGGGATGTGAGCAAATCGATTCCGTGTGTAAGAATAAAAACGATGGAGGATGCACTCTTTATAGTCAAACTTTCCGTTGCCCTATTAAAACCTGTGATGACACGGCGGTGATTTGTAATGGTGAAACATTTTGTTTGACAGAGGATTGTCTCGAGCACTCAAAAACCGCAGATCCTGATTTTCAAAAAGCAGTCTCTGAATTATCCGCAGTCAATGCAGCCTCTAAATCCTTTGATCAAAATACGATTTTCACAGGCGTTGGCAAAAGTTGTCATAGCGATATCGTGGGGTTTACCAATTGTTGTGCCGACGATGGATGGGGTATCGATATGCATTTGGCGGAGTGTACTGATGAGGAAAAGGAATTAGGAAAAGCGAAAGAAAATAAGCAAACTGTGTATGTGGGGAGTTACTGTGAGACGGATGTCATGGGGGTTTGTCTTTCACATCGAAAATCCTATTGTGTATTTTCATCTTTATTAGACCAGATTATTCAGCAGCAAGGCAGGGGGCAGCAATTAAAAATTGGCTTTGGCAAGCCAGAGCATCCCAATTGTCGCGGGATCACACCAGAAGAATTACAACACATCAATTTCGATTTAATTGATTTTAGTGATTTTTATGCGGATATTGCCAAAAAACAAAATATTGAAGATTCTACTTTGGTGAATGAGCGCATTAAAGAAGATATTCAGAATAGTGTGGATGGAGCAAAATAAATGAAGCATATTATTTTATTATTTTGCATCCTCTTCAGTTTTACACTTCATGCCAATGATACAACCTATTATGAGCAACATGCGACGGGTTGGCATTGGTATGAAGATCCTGTGACTGAAGAAGAACCGGATAAAACCCCAGCAGCGCCATCTGATCCTATTGAACGAATGAATGCTGTGAAGGCAACGATTCAACGCGCATTAAATAAAGCCGTGATTGAACCGACCCATGATAATGTGAAAGCGTATCTCAATTTACAAAATCAATTGATGGCGCAATCAGGAAAGTTTTCAAATATTTGGAAAGAAATTTTGTTAGAAAATCCATCCCTGGATTACTCACTTATTCATCCTACCAATAATATAGCAAGACAAGTGGAATCTGATCAAGAAAATTTAAAAGAAGAAGCTGCAATTCACGCACTTGGAAAAGAAAGCGGGCTTTTTTTCTTTTATCGAAGTAGCTGTCCTTATTGCAAGCAGTTTGCACCTATTGTTAAACGCTTCGCAGAGCGATTTTCTATCCCGGTCATTCCCATTACAACGGATGGAATATCGCTTCCAGAATTTCCAAATTCTTATATTAACCAAGGACAGACTGAAACTTTTCATGTCACGGTTGAGCCATCGCTTTTTGCTGTCAATCCCTATACCCATCAGGTGTATCCTGTGAGTTATGGATTAATGAGTGAAGCCGATTTAAAAAAACGTATTCTTGATATTGCAACTCGATTTAAAGGGAACACTGCATGATAAAAAAAATTGTTTATTACGGCGTTTTTTTAATCGGCAATTTCTTTTATTTTTTATCACATGCAGGGATTAATCAAGATTTAAATGATTATTTTAATAAGCTAGGATTTTCATCTAATGTGACAGGTGCGAGCGCTTATCATGGCCAGTCGGCTGGTTTCTATTCTGGCGGCAGTATTTTTACAAGAAATGCTGTGCGTGATGTGCAAATCATTCAAATGGATTTACCGAGTTATCGCTCTGGGTGCGGCGGTATTGATTTATATGCCGGTGGCTTTTCATTTATCAATTCCGATCAATTAATTGCTACTTTTAAAAATATTTTAAATAATGCAGCGGCTTACTCTTTTACATTAGCATTGGAAACAGTCACACCAGAAATTTCTAATGTACTAAACAAAATGTATAACCTTGCTAATACAATAAATCAGGCGAATGTTAACTCATGTGAAGCGGCTGAAGCATTAGTCGGAGGGGCTTGGCCTAAAAATCGTGCTGCTCAAACAAGAATTTGTGAAGATGTCGGCATGGGCACAAAATTTTATTCTGATTGGGCGCAAGCGCGGCAAGGGTGTGGTGCAGGTGGTCAGTTTACCGAATCCATGACCCATGGCAAGCAAAATCCTTATTATAAAAATATGATTATTGATAGCGGTAATATTGTCTGGAAGGCAACGCAACAAATTGGATTTCTAAAAAGTGATCCAGAGCTTGCTGAATTATTCATGTCTCTTTCTGGCACTGTCATTCTTTACAAAAATGGATCAGGAGATAATGCTAATATAGAACATAAACAGTATCCTGCCCTTATTGAAAATAACGATATTTTGACTGCTTTATTGTATGGTAACAAGGCTAAAATTTACCAATGCGACACGACGGATGTGGATGGATGTTTACATCCAAAACAAGTGGAAATCTCTATTTCAAGTGAACATGCCTTTAGTTCACGGGTGACTAAAATTTTAAGCAATATTGTGAATAAAATTTTGGATGATCAGCCACTCAATGAAGAAGAAATCGGATTACTACAATCAACCAGTTTACCGATTTATAAAATGCTAAATGTCACTTCCGCTTTTCAGAAGGATAAATCAGTTATTGATGTTACAGGTTACGCCGATGTAATTGCAATGGATATTCTTTTTCAATATTTACATGAAAGCTTAAATATCGTGAGAAATGCTATCCAAACTCTTCCATATCCTGATGAAATATTGAATGAGTTGACTCCGAGTATTGAAAGAGAGCTATCGGATTTACGCAAAAAACAAGGAAGTGCTTATCAACAATTGGCACAATATACTCAAATTATCGAACAAACCCAAGTCTTAGAACGCATGTTAGCAGCAGATTTATCGAGTGAGCTTTCAAGTACTTTGTCTTGGGCGAGAGGATTGAAATAATTTTATTCATTACATTGGAGAGAAAATATGAAATCGTTACGCATCATCACCATTGCATTAATCTTAACATGGTTTATCACTCAATGCTTTTATCCACAATTCGCAAGACATTTTCTTGATAGCTCAACTTTTGCATTTTTATCGGGTTGGGAGTTAATGTATGATGGATCACATTTTATGACTCAATTAAGTCTATTCTTTTCCGTTTGGTTTATGAGTTTCTGTATTGGCATGACTGTTTCCACATTTATTTATCCTGTGCTGGAAAATAAAGTCATGACATTGACTAAGTTTTATAAAATAAAAAAGTTGGGAGAATGATGATAGAATGAATTTATTTGCTTGCTTTTTTATGTCGGTCGAACCATTCGATCAGTTCATCTTTACTGACATGGTTTGCTGCAGCTTGATCGATGATTTCAGCAAATTGATTCGTATCTTTTTTAATATTCCAAGGATAAACCAACTGATAGCCGTTCAACCCCATAAAAACTGTTGCAGAAATACCTGCGGTACGTTTATTTCCATCCAGAAATGCGTGTGCTTTTGTCAAAAAATAGCAAAGCGCACCGGCAACTTTTGCGATGCCTCCGTAACGAAAGGGATAATCGCCCGGATAAAAAGCAGCAGCGAGTGCGCTATCGATCTTTTCTTCATTCAAACAAACATGTTTTTGCTTTTGTTGAGAAACAATTTGTTTATTGATATCGATGACGTGCTCAATAGTCAAAATTTGAACTTTATTTTTTCGCATTTACTTCAATTTCTCCAACATATGAGCATGTTTTTTCATCATTTTTTTAACCGATACTTGAACATCTTTTTTAGATGCGGGAACCGTTTCAACGGCTTGCAAGACCTGTTTGGTCGTAATAAATTTTCTTACGGCCATATTGACCAGTCGAGACAAGTTGAAATCTGGATTGTGTTCAAGCCAATCATGGATAGAGACATTCAAGTCTGTATCCAGTCGAATACTCGTTGTTTTTCCCTTTTGGTGAGTTGCTCGCATAATCATACCTCATTTGTTTCATATACTATAGTGTACTACAAAATAGTATTTATTGCAAATCATTATGTATATATTTTTATAAGGCTATTAAAATGAGCACATTGCCAATTATAGTTTATGGTAACGGCGAAGTATTCCGTGAATATTTCAATGCTATCGTCACAAGCTTTGGCACCAGTGATTTTAACACGCTCATTAAGTTAGCATTATTACTGGCAGGGACGACCGTTATTTTCAGTTTTATCATGCAACGCGACTTGATGGTGATGGTCAAATGGTTTGGACTTTATTATATTGCGGTTTTTGTATTATTTACCCCAAAAACATCGGTTGAAATCATTGACCGTGTCAATCAGTGGCATGATTCGGTTGACAATGTGCCATTAGGCCTAGCGGCCCTTGCGAGCTATACAAGTGCCATTGGCGATGCATTAACGCAATTGACTGAAATGAATTTCAGCATGCCCGATGATTTGCGTTATCGTCAAACGGGTCTCGTTTTTGCTTCACGATTAGTGACTGAAGCAAGCCAATTTGAAATTACCGATGCAACTTTTGACAAAAATTTACAATCGTTTATCGACCAATGTGTTTTCTATGACATTTTATTGAATCGTTATACGATTAATGATTTAGTGAACGCCACAAAACTCTGGAAATTTGTTTCTTCTAATACATCATCTGCACGTGCATTTTTGTATAACGATGTAGTGACCGTTTGCAAGGAGGGTGCTAAAAACATCAATCAGGATTGGGCAGAGGCACTTGATTCATCGGGAAGTCAATATGCCGCAAGAATATTTCCCAATGATAAAAATGCGAAAGCTACACTCTTCACAAAATTAAAAATCGGCTATGGTTATTTAACCAGCGTATCCGAAGAGGGGGCTGAGATTATGAAGCAACAGTTAATGGCCAATGCTATTCAACGTGGTGTGATACGAAAAGATGGAACGCTCAATGCTTCTGCTGCCATGGAATCCTATGCTTTTACGCGTGCACAAGAGCAAAAACGTCTGACCAACCAAACAATGGGTGATATGGCAGCATATTGGTTACCTTTAATGAAAAATGCATTTGAGGCCATTATGTACGGCTCGTTTATTTTTATTGTGTTGCTTTCGGTTTTCCCTTTTGGTTGGCTTATTTTAAAAAACTATATTTTTACTTTACTGTGGATTCAACTATGGGCACCCCTCTATGCTGTCATCAACTTATTAGTTTCTTATTATGCGGTGGTGAATAGTACCGCTGCCACAGGTGGTGCTTTAACGCTTAAAGCGATCCCTGGCCTTTTACAAATTAATTCAGATATTGCGGGACTCGCAGGATATTTGACATTATCTGTGCCTTTTTTATCGGCAGGACTTGCACGTGGTATGGCGGGTACATTTACGCAGTTATCCCAATATGTGAATGGCGTGACGCAATCAGCAGGCGGCGCTGCAGCGCAAGAAGCAGTTACGGGGAATATGAGCTTAGGCAATACCAATTTTGGTAATCATAGTTCTTTTAATACTTCTGCCAACCATTTTGATACAAGCGGACGGTATAGTTCAGGCATGTTTACGGGTCTTCTTCCTGGCGGTTCAACAAATACAGCCATGCCTGATGGAAGTACAGTGATGAATACTCAAAATGCCATATCGAATTTAGGCACGAATGTCATGGTCGCTAAATCGATTCGCCAAACAGCAACGCAACAAGGAGAAATCGCGACAACGCACGCGCATCAAGAAGGAATGGCTTTCAGTGAGGCGACTTCAGCAACTTCAAGGCAAGCAGCAGAGCTGAGTCTTCATATGGGACATTCAAAAGGATCGGGATCGAATTGGTCTGTCAGTACCAATGCAACAACAGCAACGGCTTTAAATAATATTCAACGATTAACGGAACGGTTTGCTGAGGATCACAATATGTCTTACGGCGATGCTGCACGCGTCTTAGGCAGTGTGACAGGCGATATGCGGGCAGGATTAGGTGGTCAAACACCAGGTGGAGTTTTTTCTGCAGGCATATCACTCGCGGGAAGACGAGAAGCAGATCATTCTACATCTAGTGAAAATCGTAAACTTTATTCCGAGGCAAAAGATTTTGTGAACGATACAGGGTATTCCAAAAATGTGGATGTCGTTCAACGGGCTGTTGAAGACAAAAGTCTAAAAATCAATGATGAAACAGGCGAGCGGCTCTTGGACAACATGGGTGCTTCCATCGATCGGGCGAAATCGGCAAAACATGACATGATGCAAAGTCTTCAAACGGCAAAAAGTTATCGTGAGATAGCCCAGCAAGCCAAAGAAAACGCGAGTAACATTAACAGCAACTTTTCACAACTTTTCAAAGAATGGCTGGTTCAACAACCAGGTACCAATGGCAAAGGTCATATGGGAGATGCAATGGCGGAAAGTATTTTATTACATGATCCTGAGACAGCACAAAAATATGCGGAGAGATTTAGTGAACAATACACATCAAAATTAATAAATAATCATAACAATGTACCTTCATCGTCTCATGTCGTAGAAAGTGAATATAAAAAAAATCAAAAAAATAATTCAAATGAGAAGAATATAGATTCTGAATTTAATCATTCGAAAGAAAAAGTTTTAAATAGGGCAGAGGAACAAAACTTAACACCGGATTTTAAAATCGATGAATCCCCTAAAAAAGAGACGAAAAAGATGATCCAGTCAAATGAACAAGTGATTCATCAAGGACACCAGCATATTCAAGAAGAAAGTCAAAATCGAATTGATAAAATAAATCATGAAAACCAAAAACATCCTACTCGGCACGGCCACCAACTTGTCGATTTTTGGAATGGAAAAATTGATACAAGTGAATAAAAAAAAGGAAATACCTATGCAATCTAATGATCCCTCCATCAAACATTTTACCCGCGGCGGTCAAACGTTTTTACATAATTTTCGTATGATCAATCAAATCGTCAGTCGAGTAACAATATTTTGTTTTATCATCTTTATTATCACAACGCTTGGATTAGACAGTCTATTGATAACAGCGTATCAACGTTACGTGGTAGAGCAATGGGTATTAGCACATGTGATAGCGTTTTTTCGGCATGACGCTACACAGCTTTTTATCACTGCAAAGGATGAAACTATCAAAGTCGTTTCAAAAAATTTAATCAATTCCATTCTGGCGCATCAAGTGCTTCGTGAGGTAGCTGCAGAAAGCATCAAGGCAATGATGGGTGGGTTCGTGATAACAGGCATCTCTTTTATTTTTATCTATCGTTGGTTAAGAAAGCGCGGTGAGCAGCAGACGGCAACCAAGCAATTACGCGGGGATATAATAGCCAATTGGAAAACCGTTAAAAAGATCATCCAAAAATCAAAGAATGTATCAGACATTGCATTATCAGGATTACCGATGCCCAACGGTTTTGAATGCCGGCATCTATTGATTCATGGTACAACCGGTAGTGGCAAATCGGTTTGCATTCGTGAATTGCTAGATCAAATTCGTGCGCGAGGGGATAAGGCCATTATTTATGATAAGGGATGTGATTATGTGAGTACCTATTATCGTGAAGGGCAGGATATTTTGTTGAACCCACTCGATAAAAGAACAACACCTTGGCATTTATGGGATGAATGCCGGGACAATGTAGATTTCGATAGTTTAGCAGCCGCTTTAATGCCCATGCCGCAGGGAGGAACCGATCCTTTCTGGGTGAATGCTGCAAGAACCATTTTTGCATCTGCCGCAAGACAGCTTAAATCAAGCCCAGATCGATCAATGGATCTATTGTTGAAAGCATTATTATCCATGGATTTGCAAGCGTTAGGGGTATTTTTAAAGGGTACAGAAGCAGAGACACTGGTATCTGATAAAGCTGAAAAAACAGCAATTTCAATCAAATCAGTTCTGACAACCTACATTAAAAGTCTTCAGTATGTGGTTGATGAACCAAATAAATTTTCGATTCGACGCTGGATACAAGATGACACTCAAAGGAATTGGTTATTTATCAGTTCCATTTCAGACCGGCATGAAACCCTGAAACCTTTGATTTCCATGTGGCTAGATATCGCCGCGAACGCTTTGATGAGTTTAACGCCATCTCATACTCGTAGGATATGGATTATTTTTGATGAATTACCGAGCTTACAACGTTTGCCCTATTTACCCGAGGCATTTGCTGAAGCGCGCAAATTCGGCGGTTGCTTGGTCGCGGGCATGCAGAGCATATCTCAGCTTCGAAAAATTTATGGAATTCATGCGGCTGAAGAAATTTCAAATCTCTGCAATACTCGCATCTTTTTTAGAGATCCTTCATTTGAGACTGCGCAGTGGGCATCTAAAGAATTAGGGGAGAGTGAGACGGAAGAAATGAAAGAAAATGTTTCGTATAGTGAAAGTGCCATGCGTTCTGGGATATCCATCACCAATCAGCGATTCAAACAACAAATTATTAGTGCATCGGAGGTTATGCATTTGAATGATCTTGAGGCGTTTATTCGTTTACCGGGAAATTTACCGGTGACTAAAGTCAAATTAAATTATAAAATACACTCGAAAATTTCAATGCCGTTTATTTATAAAAATATAAATGAGGTGTAAAATGTCTGGAGCGAGATATTATGTGATTGGTAATTCTACGC
>Ga0207091_1129_pt1 | contig 17577 bp, 7 predicted proteins | sample Alteio_BWMinHeat_47_FD_153534 | JGI IMG/M metagenome (GOLD analysis project Ga0207091, IMG submission 153534) | Enriched cells from forest soil in Barre Woods Harvard Forest LTER site, Petersham, Massachusetts, United States -... | ecosystem: Environmental > Terrestrial > Soil > Temperate forest >... | reverse complement strand
TAGAATCGGGTAGACCTCTTCAAGAGAAGTTTCGCCTTTGTGAAAAACATCAAAGGCATTATCCTTGAGTGTCCGGATATTTCGCTCCTCAAGCCAGGCAGAGATATCAAACTGATTGGCTTTTATTTTTTCCGAAAGCTCCTGATCAATAGGCAATACCTCATAAACGGCTCTTCTTCCTTTAAAGCCGGTATAATGGCAATGGTCACAGCCTTTTGAAATGAAATGACTCGATATTTCTTTTCTCGGTTTGAATGTTCTTGGCAATTCTCCCGCCATTAATGCTTGTTCTTCTTTGCACTCCGGGCATAGTATTCTCAAAAGGCGTTGAGCAACGGACAGATTTATCGTATTTGCAAGTAAGAAGGATGGAACACCCATATCTACCAGACGGGAAATGGTTCCCCAGGCCGAATTCGTATGTATGGTGGAAAGAACAAGGTGACCCGTCAAAGCAGCCCGAATGGCCATTTGAGCAGTTTCGGAATCTCTGATCTCTCCCAACATAATTACATCCGGATCCTGCCGGAGGAATGTACGAAGTGCTCTTGCAAAAGTCAATCCGATATCCTCCCTGAGTTGTACCTGATTGATTCCTTCCAGTGTATACTCGATAGGATCTTCAATCGTAAGGATGTTGGTTTTCTCTTTATTGAGTAACTTAAGAGTAGCGTAGAGCGTGGTGGTTTTTCCGGATCCTGTAGGACCACTGATCAGGATAATGCCGTGTGGCTTTTTTACGCCTTCCAGATAACTTGAAATTTCGCTTTCAGAGAAGCCAAGCAAATTGATATCAATATTCGTGGCGTCCTTGCTCAAAAGACGTAAAACTATTTTCTCTCCGTGCAAAGTTGGAAGTACAGAAACCCGGATATCGAATTTCATCCCCTCATGATTGAAAAGAATTCGTCCGTCCTGTGGCAGCCGCTTTTCGGAAATATTCAGATCGGCTTTAATCTTTACTTTATTAATAAGGGAAGGGTAATCGTTCTTATTGATTATGTACCTCTCTATCAAAAGACCATCAATCCGGAAGCGCACTCTGCATTTTTCTTCATACAGTTCAATGTGAATATCACTGCTGGAAAGATTTTTAGCTTCCATAATCAATGAAACAAGAAAGTCATCCGATTTTCCTGAGAACTGCTTACTCTGCTTTTTTGCAGTGGGAACATTGCGTCGATAAAAGGATCCAAGGGCTCTTTGAATATCTGCTCCATTAATCAATTCAACGTTTATTTTCTTTCCGAGAAGCATTTCAAGTTCATCTTTGAATGATTCCTTGAAATGATCCGGGTCGGTATAAAAAGTGATGGAATTTTGTTCAGTCTGCTTGGGAACGATATGATAATGCCAGGCCTGATCTGTTGTGATGGCTTGCTGCAGTTCAATGGATAGTTTTATGTCAATTGTCTCGTTCGTCATTTAGCGCTCCTACTTTATAATTTGCAATTGAATACATACGTATAGACTATTTGCACTATCCAGAAGAATGCCAAAAGACCTGCCAGTGGTGTATGTTTGTTTGCGTTTTTTCTAACTAACATATAGGAACCATAACTGATTAAAGAAAGAACAAGTCCGATGAGAAAATATAGAACGAACCGGCTGGAAGGGAAGGCTATACAGAGAATGACAAAGAACAGGATATCGCCCAGACCGATTCCCCCGGTATATAATCCCTTCAAATTCTTGTTCCTGATGAGATAATATAGAGCAAGCAGTGACAACTGGACTACAACAAACAGCGTGTTCAATAAAAACTGATGTTCTAGTTCTTTTAGTGGAATAGCAGATAGCCTCCTGAAAATAACGAAACAGCTTAATGCAACAATACCCGCAACAGAAATTTGTCGAAAACGGAAATCCTGGTATGCTAGCAAACCAAGAATCAGTAGAATAAAAAAATCGAGAATATAATTCATCAATCTGGAGTTACTTCCTTGAGCTGTTTTTCCTGATTGATTTCCCATACATTGAAAGTGCCATTCGCGTTGAAATCCTCCGCTGCTGTTGCCCTTGCCTTGAATTTGCTGTTCGTTGCCTCCAATATTTCATAGGTATATTTGGCATTGCCACCATCTTTAACGGTTTTGTTGCCATCAAATCCAATTTCTTTCAGATCTGTTGAGTATTTGGAATGCATGTAAAAATAGGATTTCTCCAAAGTAAAAATGTGATCCAGATGTTGTTCGGCTTCCATGCTATAGGCTTTGCTGATAGTTGGCTCAAAGGCAACGAATGAAGCATAGGCCAGAATCCCAAGAATACACAGTACTGCAAGTAACTCCATAAGAGAAGCTGCAGGAACTGTTTGTTTAAAAAGTCTGTTGAACATGTTATTGAAATTACGAATCAAATTTATTAGACATAAATGAGGTCGACCCCTGATTGATTATGTAATGCTATCTTAAATCCTTCCCAAAGGGCATGAAACCCAGTTGCATCAATTTGAAATGCTGCAACCCGAAAGGAATTCCGATAATGCTCAGACAAAACCCTATTCCAAAGATCAGGTGTGAAAGGCCTATCCATATTCCGCCGGTTAAAAACCAGATGACATTTAACAAAGTGGATAAACCGGAAGAAGTTCCTGCCATCGGAACAACCTTTTTTCCAAATGGAGCGAGACTGGCTAAGCCAATTTTAAAGCATTGGAGACCGGGTGGGATTCCAATAACACTGAGGCAGAGAATTAGACCTGCAAAAATGTATTCGAGGAAGATGATAAGCCCTCCAAAGAGTATCCAAAGTATATTGCCAACAATGCACATTGTTTAATTGATTATCCTATATTCAGCTTAAATTGTCTTTCATGCTTGGTCTGCTCGACCTTGTTTATAAATCCCAGGATCTATTCCCTGTCCAGTCCGGCATAATTAATCTTCATTTTCGTGCTCGGAGAGCCAATTACAATCACATTTTTCTTTGTCCGTTGATAAATAAACAGCAATACCAATCCAAGTCCCTCATTGATTTTATTCGCCATTGCGATGAAGCCTCCAATAGCACCTTAAAGACCAAGGAATAAAAACATGAATTTATTCTCATACTGATTCTCGCAGGATGTAATATGTTCCATCATGATGTTCTGGCTGTATGCTTTTCCCCCTTCTTTCACTTCGTAGCAGATTCAGTGAGTGGTTAAGATTACCAGCTTATCATTTGATTCCGTAACAATAGATTCGTCGAGGAAAAGTGAAATCATAGATATTTATTTTAGTGTGCGGGATAACTTGGCAGTCAAAAATCAAATTGCTCCGGCCTAGTATCAGAGGGACGGAAAGCATTTCCGCGCCATCGGATTGAATTATTAATGATTTATCCAGTTATTACGATTGTCAAAACCTTTGTTCCATCCTCTTTGAAGTGTATATCGTCAAACTAAAATGGACTTTCTATAGTCTCGTTTAAGGTGGTAGAAGTTTCAATGCCTTTTCTATCTGGATCGACCAATCTTAAAGGGCTATCAGCGACAAATACATAAGGAGATAAGTCTGGACATTTCGTGGTAGGGGATCTAAGCTTAAGAATCTTCCCAAACGTGGATCGTATAGCCGTTCCTCAAAATTATACTAAGTCCCTCACTACCATAAGTCTCATTGTACTTCTCCTTACTATTGAAGCCGCAATGCTAGTGCCTTACCAATCATTTGCTTATCAAATCTTCCTGTATGCCTGAAACCTAGAGTTGGAATATATTTCGTTAATTCAGATTAGAGCAACTTATGCATGGGCTTGCCGCGGACAGCATTTCCAGGCCATTGGCAAGCGATAGCTATTTTTCATAATGATGCATATCCTTAGGATTTTTCAGTATGTTTTTAGACCATTCCTCTTTCTTAATTACTATGCCTTGTTCGTTATAATAAATCCATATTCCTTCCTTTTCTCCCTTAATATAGGAACCAGAAATTTTAATATTTCCATCCAAATACCTTTCACTGTATTTGCCATATGCCTGTCCATTAAAATGTGCTATTACATTAATCACTAAAGTACTATCATGAGGAAGAGTAGAAGGGTAATAAAAAGTATCTGCCCCCAAGCTTATTTTCATTTCAGTTTCCGAATTTATTTGCCCAGTTTTATAGTATTGTATTTCAATATATTTTCCATCTTTTTCTATAACAATGGCATTAGAATCCCCTTGAAAAATATTATAAGTAATAATATGATAATTCAAAGGAGGAGGAGACTTAGTATGTAAAGGCGTTTGACAATATGCATCTCCGCTAGAAATACATATATATGCCAATAATAGTACATGCCTTGTTTTTATTTTTATTATTATTCCCATTTTAGTAAGTTCTATATTTGTAAATATTAATTACTACCTCAATCTCGGCAATCCATTTGGTGGTGCAACTGCAGGAGGGGTAGTAAATGGTTGAATCCAATTTATATTAGGATTATTAGTTGTAACTTGAGTGGGGTTTAAATATATCCTTGCACTAGAATTGTTTACACCGGAAGCCGTTCGGTCTGAACCAATAGCAAATTCTATTGTATTCGTAAAGGTAGCATTTAGTGCTGCTACTTGAATAACTGCATTTGCATTAGCGGCGGCTGATCCATTTGTTAATATTAAAACACGAGAGGTATTATTTGCTAAAGTACCTATCCAACTCACCGATGGAGTACTTGGCCCCCCATTGTTTATTAAACCTGTAAGGAAACCTGCAATTTGTGGCTGACGCCCAGGCCATACATCGAGATAGGTCTGGTCAAACTGATTCAAAATATTGATTTGTGCCCCAATCCTATCGCCACCTTGAGGATTTAGATTATTCATTGCCATATTCACTCCAGGTGCCGTTCCAGGAACAGCTCTCGGACTTGTGAGGCCAAAGGTTATTGCCGTTTGTGCATCTTGAGAAATCCCTGGTAAGGGCGGTCCTGGGGCAGGATTATTTACTGTACCTGTTGAAGATGTAACAGTATTATTTTGAACAGCAGTAGTCGTAGTAGGCGGGGTTGAAGTTGTCTTTAATATATCCACTTCTACTGTTACTCCGTCAACCTTTCTGTCTGTTATCGCTTTCCTTTCCAATCCTTCCAATTCGATCCCATCAATTACCCTATTTTCACAAAAAGCATATGGTGCATTCCCTGGATATTTTGAAGCAATTGGATCAACGCTCAAAAATCTACCTAATCGAGGATCACTCATCCTGTATTTATATACGTAACTATTACCTGATCCTTTTTGCTCATCGTCTTTCTCCATGCCGTTGAAGCCGTATCTGTAACTTCCAACGCTATACTGCTTATTTGGCATCTCCATCCCAAAGGCATAATAATTCATATAAGCCAAAGTGCTATCCGTATTGGCAGATCGTTTTCGATCACTAACTATGGCCCGTATGTTTCCTAAATGATCGGACAATTCATAATACTTCAAACCAATCTTGCGTTTGTAATAGCCATTCTGAACAGAAGGATTCGAGTTCCACTGATAAACAGGACAGCTAACACATGCTCCCATCGATATACTAGATGTTGTTCTAACAAGTAAATTTGATTTTAATTCTCCGAGGCGGCTGCTGCCATAAAGCGGCACTTCCATTTGGCTGTAACTATAATTCGGACCAATAATAGATCGTGCATATATGCTCATTACATTTCCCTGAGCATCACGCACGTAGTAAGTTATGGAATCATTTCCGCCTGACTTTTTATACAGTTTCATGATCCGATTTCCTGAAGCATCGTAAACGAATTTAATACTGTCGCCATTGGTCTTTTTCACGCTCTTTACTTTTCCGTAAACAGTCCAGGCTATATTACTAATGTTGCCTGTTACATCGCTTGTAAGGTTTCCGATTGCATCATAAAGATAGTTATTTGAGGCTTGGTTATCAATATCGGCCGGGTAATTGCCGGAAGCTACAGCGTCTGTGACATATTGGAGCTGATTGGTTCCTGAATTGTAATTGTATTTCAGTTGGTCCATGGTCAGGTGCAGTGAGGCATAACCATTTCTGACAAGCGTATCCAGATTGCCGTTGTCATCGTAGGTATAATGGCTGTCAAAATCGGTGCTTGTTTTCCATGCGGCTGCCTGGCGGCTGTAATAGCTGAAGTTCTCTTTCTTGATCCGGTTCAGTTGATCATATCTATATTGGAAACCCATGGCCGAATCGATTTGTATCGCGGTGCCGCTTACACTGTCCTTTTTAAAGGTGATGGAGCTGATGTTGCCATTGTATAGATCTGTGCCTCCGGCCAGTGAGCTGACCAGTCTGCCATTCGAAGGGTTATACAATGAACTGGTCCGGTTAAAGTCTCCGGCTTCATAGCCAATTACCATACCGAATACATCCCTTGCAAATCCATTGCTTCCTCCGTCTCCTCCCGGATCTTCTGAAGTTTTTGTACTTACATAATTGATGCCCTTCATCCAACCCTGGATGGTGTAGACATAGTCAAGCCCCTGAATTTTATCGTCACCGATTTCAGTACGCCGAAGCGGACCGTGTTTGAAATAACTGTACTTCGCATCCAAATCCCATACATGCTGATCGCGGGAAGTTTGGGCAGTGAGGATGCGCTGATCAGAATCGTAAGAATAGGCATGGTGGAACTCATCGACAGCACCCTCGTTGTAATGAACCTTGAGGACTTTGTTGGCTACCAGATCATATTCATACCGGATGTAGTTTTTCCCAAGTCCAGGCATATCCTGAATCAGCCAAGCGACGTTTCCATGCGGGTCATAGCTGTAGTAGGTATAGGCTCCATCGTCGTTGTAGGTGTAGCTTACCCTGCTTTGAAGGAAAGTCTGGCTTTGCATATTTATGTAAAAGACATTAGCCGAAATGCTGTAGACGGTGTAGGTACGCTGTGCATCATTGTGTATCGGAAATGTTGCTTTATCCAATACCGGTTGTGTTGTGAAATTGGCAATGGAATCTGAACTTTCTCCTACTTCGATAATTCTACCGAGATTGTCATATTTGGTATAACTGTAAGTTCCGGCGGCCAGTTGTTTTGCATTTTGGGAAAAGCGGAGTTCTCCCTTGCTGTCATAGTAAAAATTGCTGATTCCTCCGTCTGGAGTTTGTTGCCGGACCAATTGTTTTAAACTGTTGTATTTGTAAAATGTCTGGAGAGTATGTGTAGTTGTTCCGCTTAGTCGTGTTCCGCTGTAGTAAGGAGATCCTATTCCGGCAGGAGAAACTGTACGAACCAGATTCCCGGCGCGGTCGTAATAATAAAGCGTATAATGATGGTACCCTAGCGGGTATGAAATTGTGAGCGTGTCTTTGATGTTTGAAGCAACGGCACAGGTATTCATGTAATTTACACTGAAACTATCTAACTGACTTTGTATATATAACCCAACCTGACTTAAAATGGAATTATAGATAATCTGGCAACTGATGGAATCGCAGGTTATTGGTGTGAAGACTGTTTTGATACTATCTGGAATTACTTTGGCTGGGGTCCACTTGAAGCAGATGCTATCGTGTGTGCAGTAATCGCGGCCTTTGATGACCCAGAAATCTTGGGTCGCTAATGTTCCATCGTAATTTGTAACCGTTTTGTTACCATCATTAGATCCAAAAGTATAACCACCTATCCAATAATCACCGTTATCATCTATACTTGTCAAATTGAAATTAACACTTTGCGTACTTCCAAAGCTTCTGTCCCATTTCTTATTGCCAACAGAATCGATTCGAACACACCAATAGTCGTAGCCACCATACAAAGCATGAAGTGGATCTGTTTTGTTCCCTGTTCCACTCGAAGATTTAGACGTGCCACCTATAACAAAGCCTTTGTTCTTTGCTTCTGAGATCGACCAAGCTAAATCAAGGCCAGTGCCTCCATAGACATTATCCCATACTTTTGTTCCAGCTTGATTTATTTTGAGAACCCAATAATCTGCTGATCCATAAGCTGCGTGGCTTTTATCACCGTTCACTGGAGAATATGAATTCCCTGCAAGAATAATACCACTATCACCAACTGCTTGGACAGGCTCCATCGCATATAATAAATCATCAAGATTGCCCCCAAAACGTTTATTCCAAAGGGTATCTCCATTTGTATTTATTTTTATGATCCAATAATCAGCTCCACCTCTGGTAGGTTGGCTCATGTAGCTTCCCGCCCCACTCGTACCGTAAGTAATGCCTGCCAATAAATAATTTTTGTCCTTCAGTTCCCGCACTGAAGCCAAATATTCAGTATTTGATGTACCATATCGTTTATCCCAAATTTTCGCACCAGTTGTAGCATTTACTTTCACCAGCCAATAATCCGCGTCGCCAAGACATGATTGTGATTTATCTCCACTTGCAACGGAGTTGGAATTGCCACCAAGTAGGTAAAAGCCATCGCTGGTTTCAGTCATCGACTGAAGTTCATCAGTTCCACTTCCTCCGTATGTCTTGTCCCATATTGTATTTCCCATGGCATCAATTTTAATCACCCAATAATCCTCCGAGTGCCATCTGGAAGAATCTGTTTTATCACCGCTAATTCCTGAAATTGAATAGCCACCGAGTAAGAATCCGCCATCACTTGTCTGAAGAACACTATATAAATTATCATCAGCAGAACCGCCAAACCGCCTATCCCATTCTTTTGTTCCATCTTGATTTACCTTCACTACCCAATAATCTCGACCACCTCTTGATGCCTGACTAATATCATTGCCGACCGCAGATATAGTATACCCTGCAAATAAGTAGCCTCCCTTTCCGTCCTTTATCTTGTAGGTTGCATAGAGTTCATCATCGCTTGTATTACCATAATGTTTTTGCCAGATCTGCACAAAACTAGTATCGGTACTACTTATCGGCTTTATCGTCGTCCAGCCGGTACCGCAAGAAGGAAGTTGTAGCTGATATCCCGAATTCATCACCTGCCCCATTGCGGCAATTTGAGCCTTAGTACCAATACTGTCAATAGCTCCTGTTCCACCATGGACGAATGTCGTTAGCACACACGATTTTTTGGCATTATCTACCAGGCTCCGGGCAGCACATTCTATGTTGGACATCAGACGGTAATGAGTCGAATTTGGAATGGCTGTCAAAGTATCAGTGGAATACCCATAAACCTGTCCCCAGGAACTATCTCTTTTGAGCTTGTATCGATCACCCTCCACATAAATCGAATCGTTATGATAAAGTCGAATTAACGATTGCTTGAAACTTTCAAATTTTGCATCACAAACACTTTCGCATCCACAAACCGCGTCGGCAGTACTTGTTTGTGTGGTAGGAGGAACCGTACCCGTTTTGTTGAACAATTCGCAATCCCTGTAATTTCTGTAATACTGTTTCATTGCGAGCCCATGCAAGGTATCCTGTGTAGTTGCATCTGTTGGAAATAGTGTATCGCATTTGGCTCGGTGGCCTCTGGAATAGTAGAAATATTCGTAGGGTTTGTATTTCCACAAAGCAGTATCCACCATCTTCGTTTTGTGGCCAATGTATTGCGTCCCTGCACAATCCAAGAATTCTTTAAGAAGGTTCATTTTGAAAGAAGGCGTAGTATCTGCAAAAGCATGAAGGGAACCATAACTTTGTACCAGACGGTCCCAGCAGGTCCAGAGATTGACGCAGGTATAGGCATGCGCACCTGATTCTGCGAGCATGTTTGTTATCACTTTATTAAACTCGCCTTTACGATAACCAACATTACCGTTCGCGGTGTCAAGGGGAAAGTATTTCAAATAACCGTGAGTGCCTGTTGTATCAACATAGGAAGTGCCTCTCCAGCGTTTGCTAAAATAACCTTCAAAATCTGCTGTAGAAGACGGACAAGTGTATTCATTACAATAAAGAATTGGAATCTTAATACTATTGCATTTGAGGCTTATTGTTTTGGTGGAATCGGCAAACACAGAATCCGGGTTGGTTACATTGGTGTTTATACCAAGATAAGAATAAAGCCCAGTGGTGTTAGAAGTTTTAAGATAGTTGTAGATGTTTGCCAAACGTGCATCTGCCGTATCCTGGAACATTTTTCGCAGATTGGCTAAATGATAATCCAGATATTTCTCAGAACCTGTACTGTCGGAAAGCGACCCGGGTATATAGTTGTTCGCATAAACCCGTTTTTCGAGAACATAACTTCCGGCAGCAAGAGTTACCGTAAATGTGGTGTCAAATCCGGGTTTGGGAGTGGTGCAATTGGCCGCTGTAATCAGATGTGTTTTGTGTAACGTGTAATTATCGCCACGAATCAGGAACTCAATGTTGTAATCGCAATTTTTGCAATACGACATGCAAAGCTGTTGGACATTCTGGGAAGAAATGCCATATTTAACAGTCAGTGCGGTTGGAACGGCAAAGGTGAGTGGTTTACTGCTGGTTATTCCATAGTTCCCATAGGGGGTATTGCCTTTTACGGTGTCGACAACGGTAAATCGTGAAGTTTTCTGGCTTGGTAATGTATCAAGTATTGAGGTACTATCCATTCCAATTGCAAGACAAGTCATGATGGCCTGGCCCTCCTTACTCATATATGAAATCGAAGCAGTCTGGTTGGCATCGACATTGATTACCTTATGCACACTGAATGCGGCAGGCGCTTCATCTCCAAGTACACGGATCAGCTCCTGATCGGATACACCCGAATAAAAGGTTTTGGTTGTATGTTCAACGCCAGTTCTGATGCGATGTGTGTTGCCGGGCCCTCCCTGTTCTTTTACCCTTGCTGTTCCATCGCGTTCATACAAGGCCCTGCTGAAAGGATAACCTTCGGAATTAGGAATAAGTTTGTCGGCAATTGTATCTGAGTAATAGCCTGCCAAAAAGCAATTGGCCATTGATTTTGGGTTGAAATAGGTCGTGTCTTCATCAAAATGCGCCTGGCTGTAAAGTGTTGTCGAATTGGCCTTTGCAAAACCTTTTTGATAACCTAGAGTATCATGGTTGACCGGGGCGGGCAGGGTTATCAATGCCGCTCTGCCGCTCCAATCATAAATGGTTTGATTGACAAGAATTTGATGCAGGCTTTGTATGTGTGATTGACTCTGTTTGACTTGCTGAAGCCCATTGGCATAAGTGAGTTTTTCGCTTATGCGCACTTTGGGAGAGTTTGGATCACCTTCACTGAATGTGCGGCTATAGATCCAGTTCAAATCATTGTTAAACTGTTTATAGTAGAAGATACTGCCTGAAGAAGTAGTAATCGTTGTCGTTCCTGATGTGGTCAGGTTCCAGGTCCCCCAGTTTCTGGAATCGGCAATGCCTCCTACATAGAAATTGCCGATGGCCCTTACCCGCCAGATGTAATATCCCTGGCCTTCTGTCAAACTGAGGCTAAGGGTTCGATCCTTGCTTCCTAATTCAACACTCATCGCCTGACTCCAATCAATGTTTGCGACAATTGTCGTTTCTGTCGTGTCCGTTGAAAGAGTATTATAGAGCCTGAGCACCTGGACCTGGTAATTGGGGACATTGGGGCAATTGCTGGTCCAAGAAAAGACTGTTGGATTTCCTACCGTTGCTGTTGCGGTGACAATATCCGATGGCTGTGTCCGATCGCTCGCATCCACAGTCCAGCTTTCTTTGATATAAATCCCTAAGTGCACACTGTCCTGAAGCGCAGAAGTGCTGGGAGCGGTATAATTCATCACATGAATCACATACCTGTTAATCAGGGCGTAGTTAGCGGTAAAATCCCTTGAGAAAAGTTGTTCAGGCACATCTTTGCTGAGATCAAGTTTGACGAAATATTCATCCACTAAACCACTGGTCCCAATAAATGTACTGTAGCCACGCACCCGAATATTGACAGTGGTATTGAAAGTGGTTGAACCAAATTTATAAGGATCTCCCATGTAATAGAAAGCATTCAGCGTGGCATGCTGGATTTGCCCCAAACAGCTGAGACTGAAAAAAGCTGTACTGTCCCTGACATATAGAACGCTATCGCCAGGGCTACTATTGAGTTGAGCGTGCTTATACCAGGTGCTGTCTTTTTGAGTTGGTGCTGTAGCATATCCCTTCCCCGCCATAAAAAGAAAGACAAAAACCAATAGTAAATATATCCTGGAGGTATAACGCATCATCGAAGGCTTGTTTGTATTATTTTGAATGAATTTTATTAGCACATACACGGTTGTCGACTAACGTATACCCTTGATACTTATCGATCAAGTTGTTTTCTGATTTCATAAACAATGGAGAAAAATTGTTGTTGAGTATTTTATCCTTGCAATCCATGCTTATCGTTTTAAAGTCATAATACACATACATAATCCGATTGCCCTCTCTATTTTCGGATCCAGAATAATCCAGTTTAAGACTTTTAAACTCATGAGAACGGGTATCAATAACAAAGGTGAGTTTGCTTATTTTCAATAAACGTTTACCATTTTCATTTACTTCGAGCACAATTCGTTTTAGTGTTGTGTTTTTGATTAAGCCACTGCTTACGACCTTACTTAGAGCAAAAAGGGTGTCCTGCACTCTGTTTATTTGGTTTATTTTTACTTTGTTTTCGCGGCGATCGGGGTCATTTCTCATGATCAGTTTGCGGCTGGGTAACACAACGAATGCGTTTTTTTCATCCTGATAAACCTGCATTTCATTGGATTGCACTTCCATTTTCTTGTTATCGACCCACATGCGAATTTCTGTGTTCTTGATACCGTCAATAACACTATCTTTTGTAACCGTTTTCACACTGTAATCGAGGAAAAAGAGTTTTTCTCCGGCATTCCGAAGGGCGGATACGTCGTTAAATTTTTTGTATAGACTTCGCACTTCTTCGATATCTGGATCTTTTCCCGGTGCCAAGAAAGAACAGCATAGGGCAACAATAATTAAAGATGAAGAAAACAATATTCCTTTTTTCATTTTTAAGCGTTTAATGATTCCTGGCTGTACCAGGAGTGTGATACTGAGTTTCAGTTACGGTTTTTAATCCGTTTTGCGTTTCCACCATTTTCCTAACTAGTTTCCCTTCGGCATTGTACTGATAGAAGAGTCCAAAATTCTGGTCATCGAATGAGGCGATAAGCCTTAATGTGGCAAGATCATAGACATAGGCCATGACCTGGGCATCCAGAGGTTGGATCCGGAGATCATCTATCCAGATCGCTTTGGTTGAGCTGTAGTTATTCTGAATTTTGGGGGTGACTACTGCTCCGACACTGTACACAGCAAGGTTTGCCGCACTGGCTTTTCCTTCATAAAGGCTCCATTCGCCGGTACGTGCAACCTGAGTGAAAGTAACATTGACTGTCGGGGAGCCTGTGATCGTACCCTTCACCGCAGTTGCCGGAGCAATGGAAGTGTCACGGACCCAGACCTTCATATCGAGCCCGTTATTCAGCATCTGTTGGGTGATTTTTAGAGGTTTTAAATCAATAATGGCAGCTGGGGCCAGTTTTAAGGATGCAATGCCCGAATGAGAAACTGTCACATCTCGAGTGAAGGCATTAACAGGTGTCCAGCCGTCTTCAAATTTAGTTCCACCATATAGATTTTCGAATCCTTCAAATTGGACTGCCTGATAATCGGCATTTTTAGCGACCAGGTAGGGTTGGGTGCCATTGTACCCAAATTTGGCTGCACTGAAGATCCCGAGGATGTCCTGTTCTTCAAGGGCATTTCCATCCGGGGAATACTGAGTTACGGTATTCAGTTTCAGCCATTGAGAAGGAATGTTTGTCGAATCCAACCAGTTAAATAGGTTGAGGGTAAATACTCCAGCGCTTTTGTAATTACGCTGTGTAGCTGCATTTGCACCAATGATTGTGTCTTTGTATACATAATTGGAACGCTGCCTCCACTTTCCACGCATACCGTTTTCGTATGGATCACTTCCGCTAACCTGGGCATAAACGGCATTATCGTAAGGCCAATTGTCCTTCATCGTTTTTGCTTCTGCCTGTACAACTTTTGTTATATTAATCGAATTATCGCAAAAAGAAAAACAACCAAAAGGTTTACCATGACATTGGTTACTCGGTAGAAAATAAACGAGCTGCTGTGTAACTTGATCTAGCCCAAAAGTCATCCCAGCCTGATATGGATAGCTATTATCGCAGAACCCATATAAGCCCACCCCTAAATAGCTTCCTGTAACCTGAAACCAAAGGGTATCATGACCATTGTAGTTTGGAGAGCCGCAGCCTCTTGCACTATTAGTAATATTAACTCCAGCTGGAAAATGACTTGCCGGAGTATACTTTGAACAACCACATGCGGCGCTTCTTTGTAGCAAAGCATTTAGAGTATCAACGAATATTTGGCGGCTTGAAGCCAAGCCGGGATTGGAATTCATAATCCTGGCGGTATCTCCATATGTAGTAAAACTTCCGATTGAGGTATTAAGTTGGTTTCTCAGCCCACTTTTTATTACTTCAATTACGACATTGTGATTTGACGTATTTGAAAGGTTTGAATTGGAACCATACGCAGCAGTCTGGAGTAAGAAAAGGTTATTTCCGGAAATTGAATCGCTGACATGGTATAAGCCGAGATCAAGGTGAGCTCCAGAGGGTTCGGTGATTTTCACAAGATCTCCGGCATACAATGAGCTCATTGCGTTGCAAACACTTTGCCCCGATCCTGGAGTAAACTCAAGATAGTATTTACCCGATGTTGACTTTTTCTGTATGCTCACATTAGCCGTCGATAAGAGCGCAAATCGTTCATTCTTTGCTTTTTGTCCCATGGCTGGATATGAACCTGTAGCCGGAAAATCATAATGATAGTATCGCCCGGAATGATTTGCATCCTGCTGAAGAGCAAGCTGATGGTACCCATCCGTGGTCCTCGTCAAAACAGGTTTTCCTGTATTTGGATTAAAAGCAACATTGTCTGTTATGTGATATATTCCATCCGCGTAAGAGACTACGCTTTTCTGAATAGCCGGATAATTGATTATTTTGGTCGTTGTGTGCGAATACATCTTTCCTTCTGTGTAAGTATAAGAAGGAACAATGGATGCAAAAGGGATTGGAATAATACCGGCTAAACCTACATCAATATCAAATTGCAATTCTAAATTATGGCTGATGTCTTCCATCCCTCTGGACTCAAAGACGGTTTCCATTTCCTTGCCAGGATTTGCCCAGGTTATGCTGTTCACAGCTCCCATCATCGGAACTTTTTCTCCAGGCTGGAAATAGCTGAATACCTGCTGGCTTCCAATTGAGGCATTTGTAAAGTCTGTAGCACTCCCGCGATAAGTAGTTTCGCTTTTTGGTTGACCATGCATACTGTTCAGCTTAAAAACAAAGCCTTGAGTCATCCATATATTATTGATGAAAATATTGATACACCCCCCTGGAACTGGAAGAAAATCTCTTTGTGTGTCTATGGACGTGTAATCAACTTTAACAGGATAATCTTTAGCTGTATTGAACTCCTTCACAATGAAGCCGGCATTGGTTATGCCATTGTGAATATTTTGAATTACAACTCTGGCATATCCGACAGAAGGGGAAGGATAAATGCCTTCGCCCAGAGGCAACTCTACTTGTTCTTTGTCTCTTCCAGCTACAATTTTGTTCAGGAATGATTGTTTGAACTTTTGATCAAATTGAACGAGTGCATTTTCTTCACGCATACCGCCTGGTTCATTTGTAGCCACACCGCTGCTTGTTCCATCGGGCATTATGTAGCTATACTGGCTTCCGAAGAGGCTTACATCTCCGCTTTCAATTCCATTGTCATACATCAAAATTCTTTTCACCCGTAAGCCTCCACCTTTTTTGGCTTTAGGAATAGGTATTTTCAGATAGGATAAAGGGAAGTTTACAGTTTTACATAATTGAAGATCTCCCGGAGAAATAATTGTTGTCAGGAAGCCAGCCAGGTTTTCAACGATCTTTTCGGGATCGCTATTACTTCCAATCCCATCGATGGATGGATTGCAATTTCCGCTAAGATCAAGAGAGCCGAGTCTCTGGGTTTTTACATAATTGCGGCAGACCTTTTTAGGAAGGTCATATGCCCCCAATGTACTGCTGCCCAATCTTACGTATACACCATTCGTGCTATTGTATCCAACTTGCAAAACAGAACAATATCCTTTGATGTATTCGGCATTGCAACTATTGATGGATGGAGTCGTGCTCGTGCTGCCAAGGGGGTCATCAAGATGATAAAGGAATTTAAAATACATTTTCTTTTTAGGTGTAACATACAGATCCTGTATTCGTTGGCGAACGGCTTTCCAACTCACGGAGTCTTCATTCATGCCGATGTCCTTCATATTCAAAAAATACTGGTTACTGGCACTTGTGACATCGTTACTGGCGTTCTTTAGACTCATCATTGCATGTACGGGTTGATCCTGCACAAATGCATAATCATCCTGTTCATATTGTATACGAATTTCGCCTCCGGTGGGGAGTTTGATATCTTTCAATTGCCACGCGGCCGGATCGAATGTTGGGGAAGGGTTTTGGTTCACCCAGGTTCGCATGCTGTCATACCTGTTGTTTCCGTTTTTCTGATAGTTTCCCCAAGGGTCTATATCAAAAGGACTGTAAGAAGGGTTCTGATCTCCGGACGCAAATATGGTATCCTTTAGGGTTCTGTATTTTGTTGGGTAATTGGCTTCCTGAGTCGATGTTGGATAGGCGTATGTAAATACATAGGGATTTATTCGGGCATTATAGATGCCGTTATATTCAAACCAAATTTTTTTCAGAGTAAGCCTTCCCCCTGTACCTCCTGAGGTGTTGGGTAGCCCTGTGGAAGTTGTATAATCATAACTAAAGCACACCGATTTTATAAGTGAGGGACTTCCTCCAGGGTTTTTGGCATAGATATCAATTCGGTCAAGTTTTCGAAGAGAAGTTGTGTCAGAAGCTGATCTACTACCAGCTGCTGTGACATTATCCTTAGCACCCAATCCATCAAGCCTCGATGATGTTCGGAACACAGCAAAATGCGTTTTAGTAACAACCGTATCCATGTAATAAATCTCCTTTTCGCCATAAGCAACAGTTCCCATATCATCAAGCTGTGTGGAGAGTTCACCCCTTTCATATTGTAAGCCCCGATAAGGCATCCTCCATTTGTACCAGGAGGTGTTGCTATAATCCATTTTATCATATGAGCCATGGAATCGTGCATAACTGAATCGGGTATACCCACCGAAATCATCATCGGTTGGCCCGTCCATAGTTCTGTCGACGTAATCAGGAGTTGTGATGTCTGTGAGAAGGTAAGTTGTCGCGTAAGGCATATCCCGCTCTTCTCCTATTTTAGTTTTGAGATTCGAAGCGATATTTTTGTAGGCAATGTAGTTGTGGTCAATGGCCCCGGCCCCAAGGTTCTGGAGGTCGTATTTCATATTTCCCTCTTTGCGTGAATAAACAGGTTGTCCATAAACATAGCGCAATCCATCTTCGTTGAATGTAGCCAGCTCGCCGATTCCGTCGGGCAAATCTTTTCTATATACAGCATTTGTAGAATCGCCGAACTGGTATCGTTTATAGGCTTTCCCGCCTTCGGTATAGAGCATCTCTTTATTGGTGTGGTAGGACACATAGGACGATCTTCCCGTTCTTTTTCCCCCATTTACGGTTGTGGTGATATCCGAGGTTAAAACAGGATTGTATGTCTTTGAACCGGGTATTCC
>Ga0207091_1128_pt1 | contig 17622 bp, 12 predicted proteins | sample Alteio_BWMinHeat_47_FD_153534 | JGI IMG/M metagenome (GOLD analysis project Ga0207091, IMG submission 153534) | Enriched cells from forest soil in Barre Woods Harvard Forest LTER site, Petersham, Massachusetts, United States -... | ecosystem: Environmental > Terrestrial > Soil > Temperate forest >... | reverse complement strand
TCGGCTATGCCCAAACAAGTAATCGTTTTTGCAGGAGCTCCATCTACATCCAGTAAAGTGGCAGTAGGTGTAGGATTGATGAGTATGCTAATGTTCGCAACAGATTTACAGCCATTTGCATCGGTTACCGTTACTCCCCATCCCTTCGTACCTGCAGTTCCAGTATTTGTATTGATCGCAGAGTCTCCTACAAGTGAGGTTGGCGTCAGGTGATTCCAGGAATAGGTATAAGGTAATGTTCCGGAAGTAACGCTGGCCTTCATGGTATCGGCTATGCCCAAACAAGTAATCGTTTTTGCAGGAGCTCCGTCTACATCCAGTAAAGTGGCAGTAGGTGTAGGATTGATGAGAATGGAAATGTTTGCAACAGATTTACAGCCATTTGCATCGGTTACCGTTACTCCCCATCCCTTCGTACCTGCAGTTCCAATATTTGTATTGATCGCTGAGTCACCTACAAGCGATGTTGGTGTCAGGTGATTCCAGGAATAGGTATAAGGTAATGTTCCGGAAGCAACGCTCGCCTTCATGGTATCGGCTATGCCCAAACAAGTAATCGTTTTTGCAGGAGCCCCGTCTACATCCAGTAAAGTAGCAGTTGGTGTAGGATTGATGAGAATAGAAATGTTGGCAACGGCAGGTACGAAGGGATGGGGAGTAACGGTAACCGATGCAAATGGCTGTAAATCTGTTGCAAACATTTCCATTCTCATCAATCCTACACCTACTGCCACTTTACTGGATGTAGACGGAGCTCCTGCAAAAACGATTACTTGTTTGGGCATAGCCGATACCATGAAGGCCAGCGTTACTTCCGGAACATTACCTTATACCTATTCCTGGAATCACCTGACGCCAACCTCACTTGTAGGAGACTCTGCGATCAATACAAATACTGGAACTGCAGGTACGAAGGGATGGGGAGTAACGGTAACCGATGCAAATGGCTGTAAATCTGTTGCGAACATTAGCATACTCATCAATCCTACACCTACTGCCACTTTATTGGATGTAGACGGGGCTCCTGCAAAACTGACAACTTGTTTGGGCATTGCAGATACCATGAAAGCGAGCGTTGCTTCAGGAACATTACCTTATACCTATTCCTGGAATCACCTGACGCCAACTTCACTTGTAGGTGATTCTGCGATCAATACAAATTCAGGCACCGCTGGTACAAAGGGATGGGGAGTAACGGTGACCGATGCAAATGGCTGTAAATCTGTTGCGAACATTAGCATACTCATCAATCCTACACCTACTGCCACTTTACTGGATGTAGATGGAGCTCCTGCAAAAACGATTACTTGTTTGGGCATAGCCGATACCATGAAGGCCAGCGTTGCTTCCGGAACATTACCTTATACCTATTCCTGGAATCACCTGACACCAACATCGCTTGTAGGAGACTCTGCGATCAATACAAATACTGGAACTGCAGGTACGAAGGGATGGGGAGTAACAGTAACCGATGCAAATGGTTGTAAATCTGTTGCGAACATTAGCATACTTATCAACCCCACGCCGACCGCCAGCTTGTTTGATGTCGATGGTGCAGCTGCAAAAACGACTACTTGTTTCGGCATAGCTGATACTATGAAAGCAGTTGTTGTTTCGGGAACATTACCTTACACGTATTCCTGGAATCATCTGGTACCGACTTCAGCTATGGGTGACTCGGCAATCAATACCGTCAGCACAGGCTCTGCCGGTCTCAAAACCTGGGGCGTGACAGTGACCGATGCGAATGGTTGCAAAAGTGTAGCCACTGTTTCAATCACAATCACCGCATTACCGGTACTTTCGATTACGGCCAGGAATCCAATCGTGCCAGGAACCAAGGATACACTTACGGTAACCGGTGGCACTACTTACCTCTGGAACACTACGGGAACGAACGACACAATTATTGTTCACCCAAGTGTTTCGACAACATATACGGTAACAGGAACAACAAACGGATGCAGCTCTGTAGCTACATTCACTTTGAACATGTCGACATCGACCGGAATAAACAATACTGTTGCTTCAGTTGAAGGAGAAGTATATCCGAATCCCGCTTCTGAGACGTTATTTGTGAAAATTACTTCAACAGGCGTTTCTACTCAGGCCTCTCTGAGCATATTGGATATCGAAGGAAAAGAATTGATAGCAACCCGGGAAGAAATCAGTTCCGGCAATGCAGTATCCGTGAACATTGCTTCCTTGCCGGCAGGCTTGTACTTTGTCAGAGTGACAATGAACGGATCGAGCCAGGTCGTTAAATTTATTAAGCACTAATTTTTTATTCTTTAAAAAAGGCCGTCTTAAAACAGACGGCCTTTTTTTATTATATCAACCCTCTTTTTTTTGTCTACGCATGACCTGCTGCTAATTCAGACGAGAAGGTTGCCACGTTTCCATTTCCCCCAGACCGATCAACCAGTCCCATTATCATTTCTCTCCTTTTTTATCAATCCCGCACTCAAATGAACTGAGCACTTATTTTTTCTTTCTCCTCTATAAAACCAGTCAATCCAAAACGCTTTAGCGATATCATCTATTTAAAATCTCAATCATTCTGGTTTTCTCTAAGTGTTAAGACTTATTTTTCATACAAAAAAGCGGCTATTCCCAAACCGATTCTAACAAGGATGAACATACTGATTTGTTTGCTTGCCAGGCACCTGAAATAGCAAGCTCTATACTTATTGGACAAAACCTCATTGACAGGCATGAGCGTTGATTAGCGTATGGTTCGTTTTCCGCTTCGAGTCAGAAATCGCCCCCTTATTACGGCAAACTCTACACTTTTATCGCATTCGCACCTGATATTGTCATGGTATTGCTTATGCGCATACGACTTTCAACTTAAACATCACATCAAGGTATAAACTCCTGTCATTAAGTTTGGAAGCAGTTTTATTTTTACAGTATATTTACAACCAGATGTTTCATAAATAATAGTTGAAACCAAATTTTAAAAGGAAAACAGAAGCTGCGCAGTCTACAAAATGGTTATTGAGGCCGGAACAAATTAATATTTGGCTACTACTGAACAGGGCTTATCCAAAAAGGTTCCTCCGGCGGTTTTCTAAAATACATTTCAAAGCGTGTAATATTCGAACTAAGGCCTTCAGTCCTTCCTTGAAAGTGGGAATCCGTTCTGTTGTTTCAGTCACGCAGGGATTTCCTTGCCATACACACGCTGTTTCTTTTCAAGAACATCTCTGAGTGTATTAAATACAATGCAGAATTATGAAAATAGTCAACGAAACCCAAATTTCATTTTGAAACCCATTCAGGACAAGCTCTCTTCCTGAACGTTAATCAAATCATGATTCGTGTCATAACACCGGCTCCTCATGATAAGACTGGTGGATCTTCTGACCCTTTCTTTTTACTGAACGGTCCGGATGTTTAAACAAAACGAAACGAACAACAATTTAAATTATCCATATATGAACCAGCTTAGTCTATTCAAGATCCAAAGAAAAAGGTTCAGCACCCTGCTCTTTCTGCTGATCGCTTTTCTGATATCCGGAGGATCGCATCTGTATGCACACAACGAGTTCTCAGATACACGTACATCCTCATCATCATTCGTAAGACATGCAAACGCTATCGCTCCGAATTGTCTTCATTCATCTGCATTTCCAACAGCGTCCACAATCCTAAGGCAACCTTCTGATACGGCAGCCTGTTCAGGTAATCCTGCATCCTTTTCCGTTTCAACAACCGGCGCCCTTGCTTTCCAATGGCAGGAGTTTAGCCTTACCTGGAGCAACCTGACAAACGCCGGAGTTTATTCAGGGGCAACCGATTCTGTGCTTGTGCTTTCTACGATTACTGGATTGGGAGGCAGGCAATACCGTTGTATTGTTACCGGAATCACACCTCCTGCCGACACGACACTACCGGCAACGCTGACGGAAAATTTCCCTCCGGCGCTCAGCGTGCAACCGGTTGACACCACAACCTGTTCGGGAAATACAGCCGCATTTACTCTTACAGCTACAGGAAGTGGATTGAGGTACCAATGGCAAGTGGATACCGGATCCGGTTTCATCCCGATTCCAACAGGCGGGCCCTATCTGGGAGATACCACCGCAAACCTCGTGATTTTGAGTGATTCATCTTCAATGAATGGATATCATTACCGCTGCATTGTTTCCGGAACCTGTGCGCCATCCCTAACTTCCTCAATTGCCACCCTGCATGTGAATTCGCCGCCGGCCATTGTTGTACAGCCTGCACCTGCACTGATTTGTGCAGGCGACAGCACCTCGTTCAGCATCCAGGCAACGGGCGCCGGCCTTATGTATCAATGGCAGGCCGATCAGGGTTTTGGAATGGCCAACCTGACCGATTCCGTTCCCTACTCGGGCACTGCTACTGCCACATTAAAGATAACCGGAGCCACTGCTGCCATGGATGGATTTACATACCAATGTGTGGTAACGGGAATCTGCAATCCTCCGGTAACATCCGAAAACCCAACACTGAATGTGAATGCGCCACCCAGTATCGATTACTCAACGCTAAGCCCCAGCATTTGTGCGGGAGATAATACCTCGTTCTTTATTCTTACATCAGGCATTGTCAATACCTATCAGTGGCAGGTCAGCAAAGGCTACGGCTTTACCAACCTGACAGACTCCCTTCCTTATGCCGGCACAAGCACGCAGTATATGACCCTGACAGGGGCCACTGCGGCAATGAATGGGTATATATATCAGTGTGTCGTTTCCGGAGTCTGCGCGCCTCCGGCTATTTCTGCCTGGGACACCCTGTTCATCAATACCGGGCCGAAAATATATTTCCCGCCGCAGGATACCGCCATGTGCGACGGCACCTCAGCAATTTTTGCAGTTCAGGCACTGGGACTTGGTATCACTTTCCAATGGCAGGAGGATCAGGGAACAGGTTTCGGTTTTGTCTCACTTCCTGAATCGTTTCCATATTCCGGCACAACAACGGATTCATTAACCATCACCGGCATAAACCAGACCATGGACACTTACAAGTACAGATGTATTGTAAGCGGAACCTGCAGTCCGGGTGATACTTCAGCAGCAGGAACATTGTATTTCAACACCTCTGTACTTGTTTATTCTCTTCCGGTCAATTCGGTTGTCTGCGCCGGAAGTCCGACCACTTTTTCATTGCTGGCAACAGGCAACAATCTGACCTACCAATGGCAGGTGGATCAGGGCTCTGGATTTACAAATCTGACAAATTCCATTCCTTATTCGGGCGCAACTACAGACTCGCTGATCATTTCAAAAACGTCGGCTGGAATGGATGGATTTGTCTATCGCTGTCTGGTGACCAATACTTGCGGGCCATCAGACTCTTCGTCTGTCGCTCTGCTGAATGTAAATACAGCTCCTGCTATTTCATTACAGCCGGCAGATACAACCATCTGTCCAGGCAACAACGCGTCTTTTATGGCGACGGCTTCGGGCACGGCGCTGACTTACCAATGGCAGATTGATTCGGGCGGAGGCATGCACAATCTCACCGACACTCTTTTCTATACGGGCACAAGCACTCCGTTGCTTTCGTTAACCGGAGCTCCGGCCTCAGCTGACGGATACAAATTCCGCTGCTTGATTTCAGGCATATGCCCTCCCACGGATACCAGTATAATTGCAAGTCTTCATATCAACGCCATACCGGCTATTGCATTGCAACCGAGAGATACAACTGTTTGCGAAGGAGCCAATGCCGCATTTAATTTAAAGGCGACAGGAACCGGAATCATTTACCAATGGCAGGTGGATGCGGGTTCCGGATTTGTGAATCTGAAAGACACGGCTCATTATTCGGGTAGTTCTGCTACTTCTTTACTGATCAGTTCCACTTCCGGAAATCTGAATGGTTACAAGTTCCGTTGTATCCTTGCCGGAGTTTGTCTTCCTGCAGATACAAGCACTGCTGCCGTACTGCACATCCGGTTGATTCCTTCCATTACCTCACAGCCTGTCGCTTCAACTCTCTGCGCTGGAAGCAATGCACTCTTTGCAGTCGGAGCTGCCGGAACGACACTGGCCTTTCAATGGCAGGTAGACAAGGGATCAGGATTTACAAATCTCACAAACAACGCTACCTATTCCGGGGTCACTACAGACTCGCTGTCTGTTGCATCAGCATCAGCAGGGCTTGATGGATATACGTTTCATTGCATCGTATCGGGCGCTTGTTCCCCTCCGGTTACAAGCACAAATGTGCAATTGCACATCAATGAAGCTCCTGCTATACAAGCGCAACCTTTGGCTGCAACCCTGTGTGAAGGCAACAATGCTCAATTCGTGGTTAAAGCCAACGGAACAGCATTGATCTACCAGTGGCAGGTCGATCAGGGAACAGGATTTATTAACCTGTCAAATACACCACCGTATTCCGGTGTGACCTCCGATACACTACATCTCACAGCTCCCTCCTCTTCGCTGGACGGCTATCTGTATCAGTGTATCCTTTCAGGAACCTGTTCGCCGGCCGATACAAGTGTTGCTGTCGCGCTTCATTTCCATGCATCCCCGCAGATTGTTTCTCAGCCTCTGTCATCTACTATTTGCTCGGGGAACAATACGACATTCACAATAGCAGCAACAGGAACCAGCCTGACCTATCAATGGCAGGTGAATCAGGGTTCGGGGTTTGTGAATACCGGCAATGTCCCGCCATACTCGGGAGCGGGTACAAGCTCTCTCCATCTTTCAGCGCCGGGAATTGCTCTGGACGGGTATGTCTATCGCTGTATTGTTTCCGGGGTCTGTACGCCTTCTGATACCAGCGTCGCAGCAGCACTTCACATCAACACCGCAGCAGCGATTGCTTCCCAACCCGCATCTTCTACGGTTTGCATTGGCGACAAAACTGTGTTTACAGTAGCAGCTACAGGAAGCGGACTGACGTATCAGTGGCAGCTTGATCAGGGAGCTGGCTTTTCTGATCTTGCCAATGCTGCACCATACTCAGGAGCAACCTCTGCTTCTCTTGTAGTTACCGGAGTCAGCTCCAGCCTGAATGGATATATATACCGATGCATCGTTTCAGGCGTTTGTCCACCGGCAGATACAAGTATTCAGGTGATTCTTCATGTAAATCCCGCCCCCGCCATTACCTCACAGCCGGTACATACCACCGTGTGCAGCGGTGGAAACGCCTCCTTTGTGGTTGGCGCAACAGGTTCGGGCATCAGCTATCAGTGGATGGTAAATACCGGTACCGGCTTCACCGCACTTTCAAATTCAAGCCCTTACTCGGGTGTCACCACAAATACGCTCACGATCACCGCCGCAAGTGCAACACTGAACGGTTATATGTATGAATGCATGGTTACTTATGCATGTCCGGTGCCTGTTCTCTCAAGCGCTGTTGCACTCACTGTCTTCTCTGCCCCGCAGATCGTTTCAGAACCCGCAGACAATACGATCTGCGAAGGAAGTGTCGCGACCTTTACATCGGGAGTTTCCGGCGACAGCCTCAGTTATCAATGGCAAGTCAACCAGGGATCTGGATTTTCAAACATTTCGAATAATGCCACTTATTTTGGAGCCAACTCACCGACACTTGTGATTAGCGCCACGACAGCTGCAATGAACGGCTATCAATATAACTGTATCATCAAAGGCATTTGTGCTCCCGTCATTACCACATCACCGGCAACACTGTATATAAAGACAGCTCCAAAAATCACGTCAGAACCGGTCGATGCCTTGGTTTGCTCCGGAAACACGGCTTCATTTGTTGTAGCGGGAACAGGCCCCGGCCTCAGTTATCAATGGCAGGTCGATTCCGGCGCAGGCTTTGTAACGCTGATCAACTCTTCATTCTATACGGGCGTTACAAAAGACACCCTGACCATCCGCAACGTTGTTCCGGCCATGGACAGCTTCAGATACCAATGCATTGTTTACGGAACATGCAATCCTTCCGTGCTATCCGACAGTGTATTTCTTCGGGTGAATCCGAACACCTTGATTCTTATTCAACCGGCAGATTCCACAATATGTCCGGGTGCGAATACCCGATTTGGCATCAAGGCCACAGGTGCCAGCCTGAGCTATCAGTGGCAGGCGAATTCAGGTCCGGGCTTTACAAACCTTACAAATGGCGCCCTGTATTCGGGTGTCACGAGTCCAACACTAATTGTTACGGGAGCTACGGCTGCCCTGGACGGAACCATTTATCAATGCATAGTCAGCAGCGGCTGCTCAGCTCAGGTTATTTCTGCAGGTGCAGTGCTTCGTTTCCATGCGTTGCCAACGATAACAATTCCTCCTGCCGACGCACGCATTTGTGACGGAACCAATACAGCATTTGCGGTTTCAGCCTCCGGCGCAACATTGAGCTACCAATGGCAGGTCCAAACCGGAACAGGGTTTACAAATTTAAGCAACACCGCACCTTATTCCGGAGCAACAACCTCCACATTAATCATCACCGGTGCATCTCTGGCCATGAACGGATATCAGTACCAATGTATCGTAACAGGCCTATGCGGCCCTTCGGTACTGACACCACCCGCCACGCTCTCCATCGATGTAGCTCCTTCGGTGACCACTCCGCCTTCCGATGCTTCCGTTTGCTCCGAAGGCAGCACTCAATTCACGCTTGTTGCAAAAGGGTCGGGAATAAAGTACCAATGGCAAGTCAATACAGGATCAGGCTTTGTCGATCTGAGCGACAATTCAGTATATTCCGGAACAACGACCGTTCTTTTAACAATCAGCGGAGCCAATGTCTCGATGACCGGGTATTTGTATCGAGTCGTGGTTACCGGTAACTGTACACCTTCTGCAAATTCAGCATCAGCAATACTTACCGTCCTTCCGCTTCCAACACTTGCTTCGACCTCAGACACCACTCTCTGTTCGGGGGTTCTGGTTCCGGCAAGATATTTCACGAGTGTTCCTGCCGGCGCGACTATCGATTGGGCAAACAACAATACCTTAATCGGTTTGAGTTCTGGCGGAAAAGCGACCACTTCGGTTCCAACGTTTGTAGCGCAGAATGGCACTTCAAAAATGATTAATGGACTGATCACAGTTATTCCACAATTGAGCGGATGTTACGGCAGTCCATCCAGCTATACCATTCACGTCAACCCGCTGCCGGTCGTGAGCCTGAATCTTGGCAGTCTCAATCCTGAATGTTTGAATATGGTGTCGGTACCGCTTGCCGGTGGACTTCCCCCAGGAGGGCAATACGCAGGAACAGCCGTAAGCAGCGGAAATTTTAGTCCCTCTGCAGCCGGTATCGGCAGCTTTCCGATTACCTATACGTATGCAGATTCAAATTCCTGCGTTTCAAGCGCCACCTCGCCAATCAATGTGGATGTTTGCACCGGAATGAGTCCGGCTGATTTTGCGGATCTGCACATCGACGTGTATCCGAATCCATTCGCGAATAAACTATCGGTTATCCTTGATCAGGATAAAACCGACGTCCAGGTTCACATATACAACAGCGGTGGTCAGCTGATCGAAGCTCAGTTATTCAGTGGCAAAGTGCTGGAGATGGAAACCGGCGCATGGCCCGCAGGTATGTATTATATACGAGTGCAGACATTGGATGGTCTGACTGTCAAAAAAATAATAAAAGACTGAAGTCCGTCGTGTCCGGACAAAAGACTGCATATTGATTTTCTCTGAAATGCCAACCTGAAGTGTTCGTGAAACCGAAACGCTTCAGGTTTTTTTGTCAGATTCGGCTCAAATACTCTATTCCGCAATATCCGGAGTTTCTATCCAGATTCAGTTTGGTTACAGAGCCATAGGCCACCGGGATCTTAAATGCATTCCGGAGGGGCATTTCCAGAACCTCGGCAATTATCCCGCGGATAAATCCCGCATGACTGACGACAGCCACCTGTTCATAATCCATTCCACTCAACTCCGTAAAAAAATGTACGGCCCGTTCATGCAGCATGGAAAAATTTTCGCCGTTTGGAGCAGATATATGGACAAAGTCTTTCATCCATTTATTCAATTCGACTTGTTCAATGGAATCCCAGTTCTTCAACTCCCAGTCGCCAAAATTCAATTCGAGCAGGCGATTATCAGAAATAATATCTTTCGTTTCGGTCAGCTTCTCTGCCAGTTTCATGCAGCGCAACTTCGGACTTGTATAGACCGCCTGAAATTTTTCAGGCAAATGCTGTTTCAGCTTCAGGTATTCCTCGTTAAAAGTGATCGCCAATGGGATATCTGACTGCCCGTAGCAAATCCCTTGGCCGATGTCCGGTGAGGTATGTCTGATCAGATATATTTCCATAAAACAATAAAACATACATAAAAAAGCACTTCGCAGATTTGCTGTGTCGCTCCCAGACAATCGCCGGTATAACCGCCAATCCACTTTTTAAAATAGCGGCCCAGCAAACCTTTCATCAGAAAAAGCGGAACAAGGATCAGAAAATAACAGGGATTCCTGAAAAGGAGCAACGGAGCAATCCCGAAAATACCAGCAAGCACAAAATTGAACAAGGGCGATTTGCGTGCGACAGGTTTAATTTTGCTGTCTTCTCCTTCGCGCACATAGGTGTGTGAATACAGAAAGGTTACGGCAACAAATCTGCTCAAAGCATGAGCCGCAATTAAAACAGCAGGGATACTTTTTACCGGTATGGAATCCAGAAGGGTGAACTTCAGTATAAAAAGAAAAACCAGTCCGATGACACCATAAGCACCGACACGACTGTCTTTCATGATGATCAAAATCTTTTCCTTGGTCCAGCCGCCACCGAACCCATCACAGACATCCGCAAGACCATCTTCATGAAAAGCGCCTGTCATGAGGACACCTGCAAGAATGGAAAAAATAAGGCTGACGGAAACAGGGAGAATAAATGCAGTCAGATAAAAGGTAATCGCAGAAAATCCTCCAACGAGAACTCCGATGAGTGGAAAATAGCGTGTCGCTTTATTCAAATACTCATCCGAATGATCGACCCATTTCGGACAGGGAATTCGTGTATAAAACATCAGCGCTGTAAAGAATATCCGAATCTCTTTTTTCATTCGTGTTTAAGCCAGATGTGGTTCTTCTTTTGCAGAAACACCTGCACTTTCGAAACTTGCCATTTCATTGAGAAAAGTTACTGCAGATTGGATGATAGGAAAAGCAATTGCCGCACCGGTTCCTTCACCCAAACGCATTTCCAGGTTAATGAGTGCAGAGGCTGATAAGTACTCAAGCATCTTCCTATGGCCATGTTCGCCCGACTGATGACAAAAGATTGCGTAGTCTCGTATATTGGGTTCAATCGCATGCGCCACCAAAAAGGCCGCCGTGGCTATAAATCCGTCAACCATAACGATCATGCCCAACTGTGCGGCCTGTAGCATGGCTCCGGTCATTTGTGCAATTTCAAAACCGCCAAAAACGGCAAGCGCTTTTAAAGGGGTATCCGGCTTGGGGTGGTGATCGATGGCTTTTCGAAGAATTTGAATTTTAGTGTTTACGCCGTTGTGATCGAGTCCTGTACCCATGCCCACACATTCTTCCAGAGGAATTTTTGAAAGGACACTCATCAGTACGCTGGCAGAAGATGTATTTCCGATTCCCATTTCACCGAAACCGATGATGTTCGTGCCATTTTCATTACACTCCCTGACGATCTTCGCACCACACTGTATCGACTCCTGAGCCTGCTCGATAGTCATTGCCGGTTCATGCATAAAATTTTTAGTTCCCGGCCCGATCTTGTTTCGCGTCAAACCGCTGAGGCCTTCCGGGAAATCATGATTCACACCCGCATCCACAATCCGGATAGCCAGTTCGTTTTGCTTACAAAAAACATTGATAGCTGCACCGCCGCCGAGAAAATTCATAACCATCTGGTAGGTCACTTCCTGGGGATATGCGCTCACACCTTCTTTTACGATACCATGATCGCCGGCAAAAACAACAATGACCGGTTTCGTCAGAACCGGATTCAGCGTATTCTGAACAAGTCCGATTTGCATGGCAAGCTGTTCCAGTTTCCCCAGAGCTCCCAACGGTTTGGTTTTAAAGTTGATTTTGTGCTGCAAAGGCTCAGACAGATTTCTGGAGACCGGATTGATGTGAAATGTTTTCATTTCTTGGTTTGATATTTTTCATGAATAACAACTTGTGAGAGCAGCTTCTTTTTTTCCCATTGCAGAATCTCCAGCTCGGGGCGGTCTAAAAATTCGCTGACATGGCCCATACACAGATAAGCGACCAGTTGGTTCTCTGCAGGTGCATCCAGAATCTGTTTTATTTTTTCCGGATCCAGAATGCTTACCCAACCGATTCCGACATTCAGTGCTCTTGCCATGAGCCACATGTTTTGAATTGCGCAAACTACACTATACAGTCCCACTTCTTTCATACTGGTTTGCCCCAATACTACTCCTGAAGAGGGTTTGTAGAATACCGCCAGGTTTAGCGGAGCTTCTTCTATTCCTTCGAGTTTTATCTGCTGGTACTTTGCTGATTTTTCAGAATCAAATAAACCGCAGGCTTTCTCATTTTCAACATCGAAGCTTTCTCTGACTTTTTGTTTAACCGCTGTATCACGGATGATCACGAATTCCCAGGGTTGTGAAAACCCGACAGAAGGTCCGTTCAGACCTGCCAGCAGAATTTTTTCGAGTATTTCATCGCCAACAGGAGTCGGCAAGAAGCGGTTTCCCCTTACATCTCTGCGGTGAAGGATGATTTCCTGGAGAATTCTGGCTTCTTCTTCACTGAAATTCTTCTGTTCCATATCAGTTGGGAATTAAATCACAATACCAGAATCCTTTTGTAACAGACGGCGACGCGCAAACAGAGTCATCGGTTTTGAGTTCGAGCGGCTTATATACTTTTTCTCCACGGCTGAAGGCAACAGCGTGTTTAAACAAAGGGCCGTTGTAACAGAAGGTATGAAATTCGCCATTTTCACCGCAAGGATCCACCTGCTGAGGGAGGGAACGGATAAAAGCAGCGTCAATTTCTTCGCCAACCTGCTGTTCGCCAAGGTAAGCGTCATTTACGCAACAGGTGATCGTCTTGAAATTCAAATCCAGGAAATGTTCGATCAATTCTTTTGTATCCCTTTTCCAAAGTGGAAAAACAGCCGTCATTTGAATCCGGGCGAGATTCTTTTCACGGTATGACCGCAGGTCTTCCAGGAAAATATCACCAAAAATAATATGCTCAATGCCTTCCGATTTTGCTTCCAGCAAACGTTTCTCCATATTTTGTTCATACTCGGCATTGCTGCTGCCGTCTACATACATTTTAATCAGCGGAATCCCAATGGCTGCCGTTTGCTTGTCGAGAAGTTCTTCGCGTACGCCGTGCATGGAAATTCGTTTGAACCCTCCGTTAAGGGTCGTAAGCAGATATTTGATGTCATACTTACCTTCATTCAAAACCTCATACAAACAGAGTGCAGAATCTTTGCCTCCACTCCAGCAGAATATCGCTTTGATTTTTTGCATGCTCTTATTTAATTGGTACTGGAATACCTGAAATCATCAGGATCGCCTTATCGGCCCGGGCTGAAATGTGCTGATTCATCCATCCCTGAAGTTCTGTAAATTTTCGTCCGATTTCCGTATCGGCATGCATGCCCATGCCCAGCTCATTGGAGATGATGATGAGGGTGCACTCTGTTTTAACCAGCAAATCAAATTCTTCCTTGGCCAGTTTCAGCGATTGCTGCACATCGTATTTGGTATCCGTATAGAAGTTCGTCAGCCAGAGTGTTACACAATCAATCACGGCCACTTTACCGCGGAGATCGATTTTGCTGAGATACTTTTCTTCCTCGATCGTTGTCCAGCGTTCATCGCGGTCTGAAATATGTCTCTTCACCCTGTTTTTGAAATCCTCATCCCAGATTCGGGAGGTGGCCACATAAACAGGCGAACCGGATTGTTCCAGTGCAAGCTTTTGAGCATAGCTGCTTTTCCCTGAGCGTTCGCCTCCTGTAATATACCAGATCATCTTTTTATGTTTCGCAGTTCAAATTTTTGATCAATCACCTTTTCCAGACAAGCCGGGCACAAACAACTTCTGCCCGGATCAAGCGGAACAATATTCGGCAGTTCATCGCACCAGCATTCACTTGTAAAGCAACCGAATCCGGCTTTACATTCAGGGCAGATCTTCCTGCGTTCTGTCCTTGTATCCGTTGGATCTCCTTGCAAGTTATCAGGCATGTACGACTCCTTTTATCTTTTCGAAAGAAATATATTTTCCGTGGAGGTACTCCGGAACATCTATTATTTCAGGATGAAACAATCCGGCAAGCAATTCGATTCCGTCAACGAGGTGTGCGCTAGGCTGTGTGAACAGGCCGGCATCTGCCAAAAATACCGATGAGCTCTTTACAGCAAGCAAGTCGTTCCAGCCCGGAAGTTGAGTCAGGCGATCGATTTCAGTCGTCGCTCTCCCGATGGTGAATCCGCAGGGAGCAACAACCAGCACTTCCGGGTTGTATTGCCGTATTTTTTCCCAGGGAGTGATGATGGAATATCCCGCAGGATTGGAAAGCATATCCACTCCCCCAGCCATTGCAACCTGATAGGGAATCCAATGTCCGCAGTTGTAGATTGGATCCAGCCATTCCAGAATCATCACTCTTTTCAAGGGTGCACGATGCTGCCGAAGTGTATCCAGAATTTTGTCCGTTCTCTTTTCCAATTCGGCCAGCAAGGCATAACCAGCCTGTTCGCGATTAAGTGCCCTGGCGATAGTCAGAATATTGTCAAAAACATCATTGAGGTTACGCGGAATCAGGGGAATAATCAACGGTTTTTTCTTCAGTTTGTGAACAGCGCGCTCGACAATACTGGTATCGATCTGGCAAACATCGCAAACGTCCTGAGTAAAAATAAGATCAGGACTTATTCGCTGAAGGAGCTCCTCATCAATGTAATACAATGGCTTTCCCGCTTTTTTTGCTTCAGAAACAACCGTTTCAATTTCAGCACTGCTGTAGCTGTTACCTTCCAGATACGAGCGAACGACCCTGGGCTTTTCAGAATGGCACTCGAAGGTAACACCATACAGAAATTCCTCCAGCCCCATTTGCTGAATCATGCTTGTTGCAGCCGGAAGGAAGGAACAGGTTTTCACACGTTTGGTTGTAGAGAGAGGACCGTATATTTCTTTTGTGCGAGTTCAAACAGTCCGAACATGGCAGCGCTATAAAATAAGTCGCCGGCCAATGTGCCGCCGAAGAAGGGAATAGCAGCTGTATAACACAGGGCCAGTCCGGCTCCTGTCACCGGATAAATCAATCCGCTGGTCCACACCCCAAAATTGGAGATGATAAAGAATATCGAAGAGGCTCCCAGACTGGATCCCATCACATTCAGGGGTTTTACTCTTTTGCTCAAAGCAGAACCCATGAATACAAATAGGATATAACAGGCATACTGCCAATAGAAACCTTCATAGAAAAGTGTGAATTTGCCGGTGTAGGTAAAGTTCACGAACAAATCGCCCACCCACACCGCAAGCAGGGGCACCAGAAATTTACTGATCCGGCCCGAAAAATAGCATCCGCTGAACAAGGCCAGGGCGCCGATGGGTGCAAAATTGGAAGGGTGTCCGAGCATGGCCGGAGTCGCCAGACGGGCAATTGTGGCCAGACCTACAATGCCTGCGAGAACTCCGAATCTGAGATTGATTTTTTTATTCATTTCGTTTGATTTTATCTTTTCGGTTTAATTGCTTTTTAAAATGAGTACCGGATATTCATATAGACGCTTCTGCCTCTGGTTGTATATCCGTAAATTTCGTAATATTTTTCATCAAACAAATTTTCCACCCTCAATCCTGCAGAAAGTCCTTTCCAAATAGCATATCTGGCGGCTACATCGACCAGTGTATAATCGCCCATTCCGGTTGTCGATTGTACGTAAACTCCCAAATTTGAACTGTAACTGTAGAAAACATCATTTCGTGGCCCCACATATCTGACATCTGCCCGCAACGATACTTTTTTACAAGGCTTGTATGTCAGACTGATGTTGGCGGTGGAGGGTCTGCGAACAAGGTTGAAATTTTGAACCTGTTTGTTGACAAAGGCCCCATTGGCAAACAACTGCACATAATTGCCCTGGGTATGCAAGTTACTAATGTTTGCCGGATCATAGTCCAGACGCCCGTTTACCAGACTTACATTCCCACCCACCATCAGCTTTTCCGTCAATTTTGAATTCACACCCAACTCAAAACCCTGATTGGTTTGCTTGCCGATATTCACATAGGTGTCGCCTCTGTAATCGCTGCTGGACAATGAATCAATTGCTTTGTTCTTGTTCCAAAGATAGACATAATCTATGCTGTTTTCGACAACCGTTTTGAAATACGAAAAATGGAAACTGACATTCTCATTTAACCTTTGTTTGAAACCGAATTCCATGGAGCTGGAGGTTTCAGCTTTCAGGGTGTTATTGCCGCGGGAGATCTGCGAAGTCGCATTCCGGTCTGGAGCATAGAGCTGATACAAAGAGGGTGCGTTAAAACCTGTTGACCAGGAAGCGAAGAGAAGACCATTATTCGGGGTTTTGATGGATGGATTTATTTCATACGTCAGGTTATTGCCGAACAGATCGTGTCGGGTGTTTCTTATTCCAAGCCCGATGGCGAGTATTTTCCATTTGTTGCTGAATAAACTTCCATCCAGATCAAGGTGGGCAAATTCGCTGATTGTATTTACATTGATGTGCAGCGAATCCAGATTGCTTGTATACAGAGACCTTCCGTATAGCGGATCGGCATAAAACGAATAGGTACTCTCCGTCATTTTTTCGTTAAAAGCCGCGGCCCCAATCACAAAGCTCAAACCCTTTATTTTATAATTCGCCTGAAGTTCGTTCGTCAGTGTGCTGCCCTTGAATACGGTTTTCAAATAATTGTGATTGTAGGTTCCGGCAGCATCCACAACAGATGAATCGTCTATCCCTATCCGGGTCAGGTCGGTCATTCCGCCAATATAACTGAAACTCAAACGCGACGTGGCTTTATAGGTGGCCCCCAGGGTATAGAGGTTGCGTGTTAACCCAAGTGTATACGCCGGATCGGGCATAAAGGCTCCGCCATCGATATTCCCATTCTGGTTCACACGTTTGTAGGAAGCAAAAAGATCAAATCGTGCATTCCGGAATCCTACCTTTCCAATCATATCCGTTTTATTAAACTCGTTTTGATGAGGATGCAGATGGGTCCAGCTGTTGGCAGCCGAAGTATCAACAGCAGACTGAAGTCCTGTGGTGTTATCGTTAAAGACTTCAGCATTCACATAGAAACCATTCTTGCAGGAATAGTTCACAAACAGATTTTCGGTAAACAGCGAAGTCTTCGGACCGAACACACCACTCCTGACATCTGCATCAATATGCAGACCCGGGCTCTTGCCTTTTTTGGTAATGATGTTGATAACACCACCAATTGCAGAAGACCCGAAGAGTGAACTTTGAGAGCCGCGGACTATTTCAATGTGATCGATATTCGCCATAGAAATTTCTGAAAAATCAATTGCGTTGTCGGGGCTTGACGGATCGGTCAAACGGACTCCATCAATGAGGATAGCCGTTTGGTTGCTGTTGGCACCCCGCATGAAAACATTCTGAATCTGACCCGGTGTTTGGCCTGTACCTACAATAT
>Ga0207091_1127_pt1 | contig 17628 bp, 11 predicted proteins | sample Alteio_BWMinHeat_47_FD_153534 | JGI IMG/M metagenome (GOLD analysis project Ga0207091, IMG submission 153534) | Enriched cells from forest soil in Barre Woods Harvard Forest LTER site, Petersham, Massachusetts, United States -... | ecosystem: Environmental > Terrestrial > Soil > Temperate forest >... | reverse complement strand
CTGCCTGTCGGCAGGCAAACTGGCTAAAAACTCAGGTGTGGTCATTTTATCGTATTGGCTCGGTTAAATGTACATTTATTACATTCATTCTGGTAGTGGCAAGCCAAAATTGCCTGGTTTCGCTAATTATTTTGTTCTTTTAAACCTATTTTTTATCTTAGGTGTACATTTGGGTGTTAAAAGCTACCTACTTAAATGGCTAAAACAAATATTCCATCAGGCGTACGTCCAGGGCTTGGGCAGGTTGCTCAACTTTCTATAGCGCAAGTTGATGAGGGTTTTTTGCCTCTCATAGAAAAATCAAATGATGTATCTATCCAAATCGGTGACAAGGCTTTTGAATTTGATGCAAGGTTAGCCCATATCGCACAGGCTATAAATGAGTCAAAATATATTCTTGATTTAAAAGATGACTGGGATGACGATGGCGCGAGTTCAACCGACTTGAAAACATACCTGAAAGCCGTTAATTTTTTGGTGCGGTATTCAAAAATAATTTTAGAAAAATACTTACAAATAATAGATGCCCCGTTGATTGATATAATGAGGGATGGATCAGTAAGTATTTTGGGGGAAACCGACAACGCTACTTTTTTAATTATCTTTAAAAAGAAGGACACCGAATACTCATATTTTTATGGTGAGGAAAAACGTGATAAAATCCCATTTAACTATGCCATAAAAAACGAGGATGACGTTAATGAAATTACTGCCCTATGGATGTCACAAAATCTGAAATAGGCCCAGGCAGTCCCCTACCCGAGCAAGACAATTATATCGAATCGTATTAGCCACGCAACGGGATAGAAATAACAAATTTATTCCAGCACCAAGCTGCTTCTCATTATCCGAAAACGACAAGGATGATGGATACGGGTTATCGGTAGACTGGGATAACAAAACAATCCCGGAAGAATCCATCAGCAGAATAGGCCTGTCTTATAAGACAAATTCTGAAGAATATAAGCCTTATAGAAACAGGGAGATATATGCTATAAACGTAATTTTTTTAAAGAGCATCAATTCCGTAATCAATGCCGTTTATAACCCTATTATTAAAAATCCTGAAAAGAAAGGCGCACCGAATAACATCGCCCATTCGCTAATTAAATTTAAACAGGAAGACTATGATAAAAATGAACCCGAGATTTTGCTTAAAATAAGGGAACATGCAAAAGGCAATAAAATAGCCGTTGATATGGCGGAGGTTGAAAAAATAGTGGAGGAACATAGGATTTTATAAAGTGCCTTGAGGAATAACGCGAACAACGGGCCCTGACTTGTCCGATTTAGTGCGGTGGGTTGATTTTGGTCAGCATTTGGCGTAGCAGAGGGCTCACTTTTACCCGCATTCTTATTTCCTTCTTCGTGATTTTGTTTATCAATCGGGCATCGGTGACTTTTTTGCACTCTGTAAGGAATGCCCGTATTGATGTCTGCGCTTTTAGCTCAATGTGCTTTGATACTGCCAATGCCATGAAGCAGATGAGCAGGTGTAATTTTATTGGTTCTTCCCTGAAGTGAAAGACAGGCCGGCTTTTAAGGTCGTTTTTGGATATACGGAAAGCCTGTTCAATTTTATAAAGTTCATGGTAGCGCTCGATAATCGTTTTGCTGTCTGCAATTTGTTCTTCAATGTCTGTGTAATATCCTTTGACACCCAGCAGCTTTATTGTTTTGGCAATGAGTTCTTCATTCAGTGTTGTTTTAGCCTCTTCTGTTTTTAGAAACTTGACCTTTGAAGTTTTTGATGGCTGGCCCAGCAGCAGGCTTGCTTTCTCTATCTGCTTTTCCATTTCGTATTTATCCTTCTTGTACCGCTGCTTTGAAAAGCTGCATACCAGGTACCCATTCTCTGTTTTAAGACGTATTATTTTACCGTCTTCCCTCAAAAGCGACCGGTCTATGTTATCCAGCAATTGTGCCGGTATATTACCCAGCCGGGCGCCCACGATGTAATGTATGCCTGCTTCTTGCAGGAGGGCTATATTGGTGGTGCTGACCATGGCAGCATCGGCCACTACTGTAAAATGCCGCACTTTATGCTTTCGGATAAACTCCTCGATTACGGGCAACATAGTATGCCCTTCGAAAGTATTGCCTGCAAACACCTCGTAGGCTATAGGGAAGCCATCCTGGGTAACCATCAGTGCCACCAATATCTGTGGCTGTTGGCTCTTGTTATCTTTTGAAAAACCTGTTTTACGCAGCCCATCCGATTCAAAGGTCTCAAAATACAATGTAGTGACGTCGTAAAACAAAAGAGAGAAGTCGAAGCTGTATTCCTTTTTAGCAAAACGGAGCGTTTGTTCTTCGACAATGTCTTTCAACGACAGCCATTGGGGGGCCGATTCATAGTATCGCTGGCGGCGGTGGCGGATGCCAAAGTACATATCCATCAACTCAATGGAGCGAAGCTTGGATGCGGGCTCTACAATCCGTATAATGGCCAGGTCGGTCAACAAGGCATCGGTTACCGTGGTGTAACCTATCTGTACTTGTATGGCTTTCAAAACATCGTAAAGGAAACCGTAGTGAAAGCCAAGGTATTCGCACTGGCTAAGGGTAACCCTATCGTCGGGTTGGCTACTGGTATCAGTAAACAAAGTTGCCTGTTGTGAAATGCCTTCGATATACGACCGTGCTATTTCTTTAAGGGATGCAACTTCCTCGTCAGTATTGCCTGTGCCTATGTGCTTCAAAATGGTACGCCTGCTGCCAGAGTACCTGATAACCTGCACGGAACGGCTGCCCACCTTGGTCTTGACCTCCCTAATGCGTAGCATTTTTTGCTTGTTAGTGCGGTCAAATTACAATTTTTCAGCCATAACTCATTGAAAACCAAAAGATGCCCCTTGCTTAACAGAAAAGGGAGGACAAGTCAGGGGCCGTGGAGGCGCAGAAATTTTCTCCCTTTCTTCAACGGTTAAAGCTTTTCTCCGTAGTAGTTCCAGCTTCAGGCTTTTCTCTCCCTTGGCCATTGCCCAGTAATGGTTGGCTTTGAATATCGGCTTCATAATAAAAGACAAATAACGAAGCAAGGGTTTCTCAGCATTTATACGCCAATCATAAGTAATAAAACAATCGTCCCCGTGTTGCTCAAAAACCCACACGCCTTTACCTGCGAGGTCACCATAAGCATCCAGTGAAAAACCCATCGGAAAATCAGCCTGTGTAACCTTGAACTTCCATCTCAATGTATAAGGCAGCCAGCCTTTTGTATATAGTTCAACGACTTTGCCTACGCCGCCGGGGACTCCATTTTCAATAACTTTTACGTCAAGATAAACACTTGGCCACCATTCAGCCAGCGCATCAATATCTTCAAGCGTATTGTATACTTCCCCGCAAGAAGCTTTTACTTTCCAGTGCGTAACAAAATGGTATTCGTTCTTTGCCATAAGACATTGTGGTTTGCGTGATTTAATTTTTATGTTCTTTTTCCATTTTATTGTATATACGCAGCTAAAACTGACTATAGTTTTTTGAAAATGAAAATAAATTGTCTTATTTAACAACAGCTTATGTGTTTTACATACCAAAGCTGCATACCTTTCCGTTTCATAAGATCTATATATTAAAGATATTTAATTGGATAACCCTTACACAGTCTGCATATCAAGAATATCATTCTACTTTACGAAAATCTATACCTCAATCACCTAAAAAACAATCATTTTATGACCCAGAAACCGTCAAGCGCATTTATTGCAGCATCGTGGGTAGCCCTGGTAACGGGCGCCATAGGTTATTTAATCGGGCTATGGCGTGCCGAGATGCTGTTGAACGAAAAAGGCTATTATTTTACGGTGCTTATGTATGGCCTGTTCTCCGCAATTGCCCTGCAAAAAACAGTTCGAGACAGGCTGGAAGCCATCCCTGTTACTGACATTTTTTACGGCATTTGCTGGTTTTCAACGGTGCTAAGCCTTGTACTGCTGGCCGTTGGTTTATGGAATGCCACTATATTGCCAAGTGAAAAAGGCTTTTACGCGTTCGCTTTTTTGCTTGCTTTGTTTGGCGCGATAACGGTACAAAAAAATATAAGAGACAGCCTGAATGCAGAGAAGAACGTTTAGATTAATTACACATTGTAATTTGACTCCTATACCCTGCACATCCATGCGGGTATGGTATTTCCCTCTACTTACTGCTTTTAAAAACACTGCTCCTCATCACTTTTGCAAAATCTGCTAATGTTTGCATGTTTGTTTTTTCGGGGGGGTAGCGGCGCTGTCACCAATACATAGCCTGAGCCGATATACGCAGCATACACCTTGTTCATCCAAAAATCAATGGAGTCGGTTGTACATTTAATGTCTGTAAAAAAAATAGTTTTGGGCAGCGTGGTTAATGGCAGAACATAACATGTGTCGTCGTGACAAAAATTTATTGATTGGCGTCTCGCTTCCAATTCATCGCTGTATTGTTTTGCCCTGCCAGTAATAACATCAATATAAGCTGTAGAAATGTTGTTATTAATATCAAATACGGTTATTACAAAAAGCATTATAACGACGACCGTGGGCGGTTTTGAAAAAAAAGAAGATGATTTTTGCAGCTGATGGTACTCATTTATAAACAACTGTACATTAAAAAACCAGCCCAGTATGAAATACAGATATATAACATTTTCTATGCGGCCGAGGTTGCTGCCGCCTGCAACCCATGCGGCAAACAACTGTAATGCTATAAATAGCGCAACAAAAAAAACAATGGCATGCCTGAACTTAATATTAGCACTGTTGTTTTGAACAAGTATTTTATCAGCCAGTGGCTGGCCGAACAAAGGCACATAGAAAAGCGTTGCAATGAGCACAGCTGGCAGCCATTGCATTAGATAAACAACCGTGACGCCCGCTGCACCCGTAGCTGTCCATACAGGTGATTTTGAATACTCTTGCATAGTATCCATCCTTTCAAAATTACCGGGTGCGAACACTGCGATACATGCGGCCGCAATACATACGACAGCCAATGTAGTTAATAAGACATCCCGTTTTTTGTGGACGATATTTTTGTTTGCCACAACGAAAACTACCACACAGCAAGTAATAATAAGTGATATTTCATTGCACCCCATTATACAAACGGCAAGCAGCACAGCAACCGAAAGATATACCCACCTTAACGTTGTACTTATCGGCTTTTGGAGTTTGGATAATATTGCCAACACCAGCATATAGAAAACATTGGCTGTTTGGTATACATAAGAGCCGGAAAACCAATAAAACCCCTCAGCCGTGCCGGGCATTACAGCAAGGTATAAAAATAGTAGCAAACTGCTTAAGCCAAGCGTCTGCTTCCATGACAAATAATTTTTTGTAAACTCCCTCACCAAAAAAAACAAAGACGATGTAAACGCAACAAGCAATACAACTGCATACCATTTGTACGCCGCGTAAGAGTGGTATAACAATGGGTTGATCCTTGCCACAAGCGTAGCAAAGTATCTGCCGGACCAATGCGTGTATGTGTCAACAAAAACAGCGGAAAGGCCTTGGTGCACATCCCTCACTGCCCCTGAAAAATCATCCGCGGCAGGCTGGTTGTATGGCGCTATCAACAGATATGGCAGCAGCGCATAAACACCTGCGGCAATCATCAGCCAATACAAAAAGTTTGGTTTATTTTTGAGAGCGGCCATTGTTTACATTTTTTTGGCAATACCTGAATTACGATTAACCTTAGCGAGTTCCTATATCTCGATTATTCTGAAAAAAAAACACTCAATATTCAAGCGAAAAGTCAAGAGGCATTTGCCTTGAAAATTGAGTGTTGAATATTGCGTATTGTTTATTTATCAAACCACATGTTCCACTTGTTAATCGGACTGTTCTTATATCGATAGCTTTACTTGTCCGGCTGCTTATAAAACTCTTTAAACAACAGGCGCAGGCTTTGGTCGCGGGTAAAATACTTATACACCCAATTTATAAATATCTGCAGCCGGTTTTTTACTCCAAGTATTAACACCAGATGCAGGGCCATCCAGATAAACCAGGCCAGCGCTCCACCAACGTGTATCTTGGGTTTCGCTATGTCGGCCACCGCAAGGTTTTTGCCAACGGTAGCAAGACTGCCCTTGTCGTGGTATTCGAATTCATCCTGATAGTGCTTGTTGCCGGTTACCTGCCTTATGAGGTTTACAGCCAGGTTTTTTGCCTGGTTTATGGCAACGTTTGCCACCTGCGGGTGCCCGTGCGGGTATTTTGGGGTTTCCATGTATGCCACGTCGCCAATGGCGTAAATATTGTCAAACCCTTTTACCTTGTTTAGCCTGTCAACCTTAATACGGTTACCTTTCGCAATAAGCGCTGGGTCTATACCCGCCGGCACGTTTCCTTTGATACCGGCGGCCCAAATAACTGTTTTGGCCGGAATGGTACTTGCTTCCGCAAGTGTCACATAGTTGCCATCGTAATCCTTCACATGGGTATCCGTCATTACTTTCACACCCAGTTTCTCCAGATATCGCCTGCTTTGGGCGCTGCTTTTTTCACTCATGGATGCAAGTGTTCTCGGGCTGCCTTCAACAAGATAAATATTCATCAACTTAAAATCAATCTCTGGGTAGTCTTTTGGCAAAATGTGGTTGCGCATTTCAGCTATCGCGCCGCTTAGCTCCACGCCTGTGGGCCCGCCACCGGCAATAACAACATTCAATTTTTGAATAAGCTGCTCCTTGTCTGTTATTTCCAGCGCTTCTTCCATATTTTGGATAAGATGGTGCCTTATGCGCAGCGCCTCGGACGTTGATTTCATCGGCAAAGCGTTTTCCTTCAAGCGCGCGTTGTTAAAAAAATTTGTGTCCGCCCCCGTCGCAATCACCAAAACATCATAGCTAAAATTTTCCAGCCCTGTTACTATGGTATTTTCCTGTGGTTTTATTTCTGTTATCTCTGTGAGCCTGATAGTGATGTTTTTTGCACCTTGGAAAATTTTGCGCAAGGGGAACGAAATATTGCTTGCGTCAAGCCCGCCAGTGGCCACTTGGTAAAACAAGGGCTGAAATTCATGGTAATTATTTTCATCAATCAGCAAAACCTCTATATCTTCTTTGTTTTTCAGCCGTTTTGCCAGTTGCAAACCGGCAAACCCGCTTCCTGCTATTACTACTTTCATGCTGTTAATTTTCTGCCACAAAGATAATTGAATTTTCAGAATTTATTGAAAATTCAATATTTTATTTTAAACATTAACTTTCCTGTACTGTGTATTTACAAAGAAACTATTTTTATGCCATCGTAATGTTACTATAAACAGAAATCACATGGGGATACCACGCAGGCGTTTGCTTCAATTGGGCACTTTGGGTTTAGGTACAATATTTACAGGCAAAACATTTGCCGCAGGCAGTAAAAGGGTGGCAACCGGGCATAAACCGCTCGTTATATCTACCTGGGAAGCGGGCATAAATGCAAATAAGGCGGCATGGAATGTTTTGGGAAAGGGGGGAAGGGCCCTGGATGCGGTTGAGCAGGGCGTTATGGTAACCGAAAGTGAAAACAACTGTTGCGTAGGCTTGGCGGCCAATCCTGACAGGGATGGCTTTGTAACGCTTGACGCAAGCATTATGAACGAGCATGGCAATTGCGGCAGTGTGGCTTTTATCGAGAAAATAAAACATCCCATTTCGGTGGCGAGGATGGTGATGGAGAAAACCCCGCATGTTATGCTGGTTGGGGCGGGTGCACAGCAATTTGCCATGGAGCAGGGTTTTAAGCTGGAGGACGGAAATCTGTCGGATGACGCCAAAAAAGCATACGAAGAATGGCTGAAAAAATCTGAGTACAAGCCAACCATAAATATCGAAAATTCAAAAGGCACCGCGTTCGCCCCCTTGCGCTTGGCAAACGGCGACTGGAACCACGACACCATCGGCATGGTGGCCATTGATACCAAAGGCAATCTTAGCGGAAGTTGCACCACCAGTGGCATGGCTTTTAAGATGCGGGGCAGGGTAGGGGACTCGCCCATAATTGGGGCCGGTTTATTTGTAGACAATGAAGTGGGGGCTGCCACCGCGACCGGGCTTGGGGAAGAGGTAATTAAAATATGTGGCTGCCACCTTGTTGTGCAGTACATGGCCCAGGGGCTGCACCCTGAGGAAGCCTGCAAAAAAGCAGTGGAAAAAATTATACGCAATAAAAAAGGCGACCCAACCCTGAAGGACACGCAGGTTGGCTTTATAGCCATAAATAAACAAGGCGAATACGGCGGCTACTGTATACAAAAAGGCTTTAACTACGCCGTTTGTTATTCGGATGATTATAATGTGCTGATTGACGGGAAGTATGCCATGCAAGGCCCTGCGCTGTAAGTCAAAAGCTGTACACAGTAAGCCACTACTACGCGCTCGTTGGCTGTAATAAACTGCTGACAGGGACGGTTGCATACAGCTTGAAGCATACAGCGTCACACTTTATTGCTTGCGACTTGAAGCGTATAACGTGCAGCGCACTTCCTCATACAAAAAACACCCTTTGTATTGTCCAGTAGAGTGCAACAAGGCCAATGACAACTGATAAAGGGTACACAACCCATTTGCGGTAATACGGCTGTTTGCCAAAAGGTATTATTACCAGCGCAAACACAGTTAATATAACGGTTACCTGCCCTATTTCAACACCCAGGTTAAACGAAAGGATGCTGGTGAAAAACTTGTTACGCGGCAGGCCTATTTCATTAAGGGCGCTGGCGAAGCCCATACCGTGTATAAGCCCGAACATAAATACCAGAAAGATGCGCCAAGGCTTTAATTCGGTCAGCAACAAATTCTCCACAGCCACAAAAAGGATAGACAGCGCTATAATAGGCTCCACAACCGCGCTGGGGGCTATTATAAGGCCTTTCATGCTTAAGGCAAGGGTTATTGAATGCGCCACTGTAAAAGCCGTTGCCTGCCATAATATCACCTTTATTTTATTGCTCAGCAGACAAAGCCCAGATACAAACAGTATATGGTCAAACCCTTGCGGTATAATATGGGTAAACCCTAACTTAAGATAATAGATAACCACGTTGCCGGTGGGCGCTTTTTCAAGCACATAATTGATGGTGTGCGCAAATGACGTGGTTGAGGATAAAAGCAGCGCAATTATGATGAATAGTGATTTTATATCAAGCCTAATAATGCGCAACAGAAAAGACACTTCTGTCGCGGCCGTTATTTTTGACGCGCTGCGTTTAAAACCCTGATACCTTATTGCAAGAAAATTATTATTGTGGCCCTGCTTGTCTCTGCTGCCTTTCACTCTTATATATTTTAGACAAATATCATCACAAAAAATTGACTTTCATCAACCGGTCAAAGCTATCGCATCCAATGCTTACTCATCACAATTTAGCCACGATACCAGCTGTTTCGGTTCTTAATGAAGGTTCGATAAAGGGGTTGTTTAATGATATTTGTGAAATCAATGTTTTTGCGGCGGCTTTGTCACCCGCGTTGTAGTAAATCAAGGCTGCACGGCTTAAAAGCACCGGGTTTTTTGAGTGTGTTTTCAGCGCAATTTTTATATAAGGCAGCGCTTTGGTGTATTCGCCCCTTGCGTAATATACCCAGGCAACTGTTTCGTTTACATCTATATTGTCCGGGCGCCGGTTGTACTCAAGCAGGGCATGATCAAGCGCTTTGTCCTTATCGTTCACTTTAAGATAAGCGTAAGCAAGTTCGCGGTCGGCGTAGTGGCCAATGTTTATATCCTTGTCCCCTGCCTGTGCGCTTTGCACAAGGTCGCCTATAATATCATTTTCTAGGTCATCGGCTTTTTTTGTTTGCCCGGCCATCCGGTACGCGTGCGCAAGCTCTTCCCTAATGTTGTTGTCTGTGACAATGGAATCTGCTTTTTGATAATATCCTATGGCCTTGTTATAGTCGCCCGCGGCAAGCGCAACATGGGCAAGGCCTGCAAAAGCATAAGCATAGCTTGGCCTTAGTGAAAGTGAAAAATCGTATAGGGAGTCGGCTGTTTTAAAATCTCCTGTTTTTTCATAAAGGTTGGCCAGTTGGTACCTTGTCCACTCAGTATATTCATCGCCCTGCCCCCCTGCTTCCACGGCCATTTTCATAGCCTTGATAGAACCGGGGTAATCTCCATATATCTCCCTCAAATACGATACCCTTGAATATGATGTAAGGTCGGGCCGTATGGAAACCATCTTGTCTGCATACGTAACTGCGCTATCGTAAAAACCCATTTCAACATTGCCGTCAACCAACAGGCCATAAACATAGGCATTGTAAGGGTTTACTTGCTGGGCACTGTGTGCCACGGCAAGGCCATCGGCAAAATGGTGCTGGCTCAAATAAATAAGCGATTTGTACACCAGCGCATTAAAATTAAGCGGGTCAATCTTTAATGCGTCATTCACATACTTCATCGCGGCCACATCATAATACATGTGGTTGCCTGTTATACGCGCTTCCAATATATAAAGCTGTGCCAGTTTTAGTATTGACTTTGTGTCTGTGGGGTCGGTCTTTATGGCTGCAAGCAAGTCGTTTCCTAATTTTTGTACGGTTTTCCATTCGGTGGTATTTGCAGCCGGGCCCTTGCGCGGGATAAGGCCGTATACTTTATTCTCCTTTTCTTTTTGTTTGATTTCATAGTTTATTATTATGCCCACAACGGCCACAATAAACACTAAAATGCAAATTATGTAGATATTCTTCTTTTTCATTCGAAAGCATTTTTAATATTATCAACAAGATGTTTTAAGGGATAGTCAATTTCTCTTCAATGGATATTAAATTAAGGCTTAAACAAACATTACCCGGTTTTACGGTACCGGGTAATGTTTGTTGGTTCACCAAAGAAATATAGGTTTGAACAAAACAGGTTACTGCACAACAATCTTCTTCTCAGATACTTTCACGCCGTTGCTTTCTGCCACAACAGTATACAAGCCTTTGGCAAGTGAGGAAGTGCTTACCTGTGTTGAACTGTTATTCAGCAGTGCGGTTGCAACCTTTCTGCCTGTTACGTCATAGATGTATACTTGCAGGTTAGACATTGACGTGCTGATATTTATATAACCGACAGCAGGATTGGGGCTTACAGTCAACGTATTGTCTGGTGTAAATTTAATCACCCGTATGGGTGAAAAAAGGATGTTACCGTTTTTATCCACTTCTTTTATCCTATAGTAATTGCTTTGGGTGAAGGAAGGGTTTACATCTGAAAAACTATAAGCATTTGAAGTGCCGTTAACAGCGGACACACTTCCGATTTTCTCAAAAGAAGCCGTTGAGCCGAGGCTGCGCTGCACATCATAGTAGCTGTTGTTTACTTCATTTGCCACATCCCATTGCAGGTTAACAATCTTACCCGCTTTAGTTGCAGTAAAATCCACCCATGTAACAGGCAATGTAGTGCTTTTCGGCCCAACATAACCCGCACCTGTAAAGCCAGCCCAAGGGGCCTGCACATACGGGAAGTATGTTTTAAATGTTGTGTCGTTGTGCGTTACACCCGCATTAAAAGTAAGCACGTTTAACAGGTCGGTAGTTACAGGGCTGCCTGTACCTGGATAATCATCATACCATAAGCCAATTGCAGCCAAAGCAACACCGGAAACTGCCTGTAGTTCAATAGTTGTCACATCATCCTCAAGCCTTCTTCCATTAGGGAATCCATCCATGTTGGGAATCCATTGCAACGCGGCGCTGCCATTAAACCTTGCATCTGTAAGGCCAAGCACAGCGGCCTGTACAATGCCTTCGGCGCTAAAATCTGCGCTTGTACGGGGCGTAACGGGCACTGCCATATTTAAACGCAACTGGTCGTCCAAAGTCGGGAGAAAGTTATTGATAAAAGGCTTTCCGGCTGCAAGCGGGTTGCCTGCCTTGCCTGTGGCCAACTGGTAAGGGGCCAAGTTTGGAACGCCTGTATAAAAGATGGGCAAAAGGTCAACCGCACGTGGGCTCACGCTGTCGGGCAAAAGTATTTTTCCAAAAACGGCATCATCCAAGGCCGTGCCTGCCACAGCGGTTGAGCCTTTAAGGCTATAAAGGCCTTTTTTACCGTTCCTGAAATCAAATGCGCCAAGTGAATTCGTCTGTATTCTTAGGGAAGCAAGGCCAGGCACTGCGCCACCAAACTGCGAGTCATCCATATAAAGCGCCAGTTCGGGGTTCTTGAAGTAAGAAGCAAACTGGAGGTCGTCAGAAGGGGAGGAGGCGTTCCACTTGTCTTTCGAGCCTATGGGTATCACCACCTCGTTGGTAAGAGGCATACCCAACCTGGAAACTTGCACCCAATTGCCGGAAAAACTACCGCTTGTGCCAGTACTAGAATCCAAAGTATGTATTTGCGCACGGCTGGCAGAAGCATATACACCAATCACAAAATCTGGGTCAAGTATGTTTGCTGCCTGCGTAATTGTTTTATGGTCTTTCTGCAGTACGGCCACGGGTATTGACATTACAATGGTATGGCAATTGAACTTTGCAACCCCATCCCTGCCTGTTTTTCTAAAACCGCCCACGTCAAATGCACCTCCAAGGTCTACAAAGAAAGGGTCATCGGCCGGCCCGCAATATACAGATTCACCGGTGCTGGCAGAAGCGATGGCTTTTTGCATCAGGGCATCATAGTTGGATGCCCCGAGGCCAAGTGTAGCATTTTCAATCGACCTGGGGCCAATATTCGCTGGAGGTACCACCCCATTTGTTATAACAGTTTGAAAAGTGGCATCGCCATCAATACTGCGCTCGAGCGTGTAAGTATTTTTAATATTCTGTTTGCCCAGCCTTATATTGAAAAACGTTGTACCGTCCTGGTTGGTATGCGTAAAAGTGAACCGGTAGGTTATATCATCTCCAGTAGTTGATGCATTGTTTTTTATATGTATCTCATACCGTATGTGTTCGCCAAAAGTATAATAATTGGGGCCACCCGCCGGGTGCTCAAAAGGAATGTAATTCGCGATGATGATTATTTTGCTGGAATCCAGCGGGCTTTTGAAGGCGTACAGGTCTGTATTATCCGCCAGAGGGTCGTTTGCTATTAATGGGGCCTCACGGTGCGATGAAGCAAAAACGGCGGTTTGATTGAAGGCTAAACAAACCAAAGCCGCTAAAAAAGTATTTATAATTCTTTTCATAAAATTTCTTTTTTTATTTAGTTAGAACCTTGGTTGTGTAGTATGGTCATACCCTCTCCATGGTGTTTGCACATAAGGGAAAGCGGTTTTAAATGTGGTATCATTATGGGTGGGGCCGGCACTGAAAGAAAGCACATTTACAAGGTCAGTCGTTACCGGTGACGGGCTGGTGCCAGGTGTGTAGTCATCGTACCACAAACCTATGGCTGCCAGCACAACGCCGCCCACCGCCTGCAATTCGATCGTCGTTACATCATCCTCAAGCCTTCTGCCATTGGGGAAACCATCCATGTTCGGAATGTCCTGCAGGTTTGCATTGGCGTTAAACCTGCTGTCGGTAAGGCCAAGCACCGCTGCCTGTATAATACCCAATGAGCTGAAATCGGCGCTGGTGCGTGGCGTGGGTGGCACAGCCATGTTAAGCCGCAGCATATCGCCCAACGTAGGCAAAAAGTTATTCATAAATGGTTTGCCTGCTGCCAGTGGGTTTCCAGCCTTGCCCGTGGCCAACTGGTAAGGTGCAAGGTTAGGCACACCGGTATAAAATATAGGCAGCAGGTCAACCGCGCGGGGGCTTGTGCTGTCTGGCAACAATATTGTTCCAAAAACAGCGTCATCCAGCGCGGTTCCGCTAACCGCTGTCGAGCCCTTAAGGCTGTAAAGGCCCTTCTTTCCGTTCCTGAAATCGAATGATCCGAGCGAACCCGTTTGTATGCGCAGCGCGTTTAAGGAAGGTACGGCGCCGCCAAACTCTGATTCGTCCATATAAAGCGCCAATTCGGGGTTTTTAAAGTATGCGGCAAAGGCCAGGTCGTTGCTGTTATAGGGTGTTTTTGTATTCCACAAATCTTTTTGGCCTACTGGTATCACCACTTCGTTGGTGAGCGGCATGCCCAAACGGCTGACCTGCACCCAGTTGCCTGAGGTTGTGTCCGGACCGCCGGTTGTGGAAAGTGTTGTTATCTGTTGCCGGCTGGCACTTGCCCACACGCCTATCACAAAATCCGGGTCCAATATATTTACCGCGGCAGAAAGGCTTTTGCCAGCTTTCTGCAGGGAAGTAACCGGTATTTTTAGCGCGATTGTGTGGCAGTTAAAACGCGCCAGGCCATCTTTTGTGGGGTTTGTGGCATTACCCTGCGGCCTAAAGCTGCCAACATCAAAAGCGCCGCCCAGGTCAACAAAGAATGGGTCGTCTACCGGCCCGCAAAATACTTTTTCCCCGCTGCTTGCTGTTGTAATAGCACCAGTCATTAAGGTATTATAATCGGTGTTTAACCCAACGCCGCTGTCGATTGACCTTGGACCTATGTTTGGCGGTGGCACGATACCATTGGTTACTATGGAAACAAAAGCGCTGCCGCCAACACTTTTTTCGCAGGTATAGGTGGTTTTTAAATTCTGCTTGCCCAGCCTGATGTTAAAAAAAGTTGTGGTGTCCTGACTTACATGGCTAAAAGTAAAGCGGTAAGTAATGTCGTCACCCGCGGTAGTGGCGTTGTTCTTTATATGTATCTCATAGCGCACATCAGACCCGAACGTGTAGAAATTGGGCCCTCCCTCGGGAGATTCAAAGGGGATGTAGTTTGCAATGATGGTAACAGTACTGTTATCATCGGGGCTCCTAAAGGCGTACAGGTCTGTGTTGTCCGCCAAAGGGTCATTAGAAATCAATGGTGCTTCACGGTGCGATGAAGCTTGCACATTAGCGCTGCCCAAAACAAGTAATGGAACAATCAGGCATAGTTTCCATACTTTAAAATGTAAAATTTTTGCTGGCATAAATGACAAGTTTATTGGTTTAAAGATGTTAGGCTAAACAACTTTTTTAAAGCCGTCAGTTAAAGTTTAAACAGACAATTACTTAGTGATTTACGACAGCGCGGAGGTTTTGGATTAGATATTTAAAAAAAACTTAAAAAATTAATTATGCAAGAATGAACCGAGTCAAACGAAGGCCGTTAATATTGTAAGATATTGAAAATCAATGATAAACAATAGGGATGATTTAAGGAGGCTTAATGCTGCGCATAAACATTTTTCCATTCAAAAGCCAAAGCCTCGCGAATTTGACGGACGATTTTTTTATGAAGCACAGTTCTTCATTCAATTATTTCCGGTTAATGCTTATACGCTTATAAACATATTCCCCATTGGCTGTAATGCCAGTAATCACCAGCGAATATGTGGTGGCCGCATCGGCTGTGTAAAAATTCACAGAAACCTTTCCACTTGCATCTGTTATCACATTGCTATTCCAGTAAATGGTGTTTCTTGGGTCGGTGCCCCTGGCTTCTTTAATTTCCTTATTCGAGTAATCGGGCATTACAAATAGTGGTGCTGTGTGGTATGTTTTTGGTGAAACAATTCTAAAGGCTGAAGAGCCGTTTGTAAAATTTTCAGCATGCGTTTTGGTGTTTATAACAATAGCCCCGTGGCCGCCATTTGCGCCAAAAGTGCCAGCGTCCGCGCCAGTTAAAACCTCTATAAAGTCAATGTCCCCTGGATTTAGAGAATTTAGAAATTGCATCACAGGGCTAGGAGTCGGGCTCTCAACTGGTGGATACATTTGCATAACCGGTATTTGCACACCATCCATCACTACTATTGGCTCTTGAGTGGCATCAGCACCAAAACCACTGCCGCCCAGAAAAACTATGTACCTTCCTTTTAAAGATACGCCCGGTATATTCAGCAGTACGTTAGTTACATTTCCATAACCCCCCTGGCTAATCATATCCGATGAAATAATATGCGAAAAAGGGTTTATCCTTTTTGATGTATTGTAAGTATCAGGCTTTTTTACTTTTGCCTTCACGGTAACTGGCGCAAGCCATTCCTTGCCAACTCCGATAAAAACACTGTCAACATGGTATTTTTTTACCTGTACTTCGGGGGTGATGCTGGCTAATGTAAACTTATTTTTAAGGGCTACGGGTGTGGCAAAACGGGGGAAGCTAAATGTGTCAATGTCAATCTTGTCCTCTGGTTCAGGATTGCCCCGCTTGTCAGCCACCTGCAGCATCATCAGCATATTTTCCTTGTTTCCGGGCAAGTTCAGCCTGAACCCTCCTCCAACGCCTGTTGTGTCAACGTCCAGAAAGGCATCCTTGTCGTCCTTTACAATTCCTGTTACCACCCGACCTGGCAGTGGCTTATCCTTTCTGTCTGCAATTTTACCATCCAGGTGGGAGAGCAACTCGGTGTTGTCGGGGTTCAGTCTTGCAGTATTTGTATTTTCGGAAGATGGACTTTTATACCCTTGCGGCTGGGCAAGCATCAGCAGGTCAATTTCTTCCCTGGTCAGTTTGCTTTTATCCCGTTTTAACCAATCATCCAGCGACAAACCTGCTGGCTGCAAGGTATCCGATTCAAGCATGTCGCTCATTTGCATCACGCGGTAATCTTCAACCGCTATGTTCAGCGCGGCCACCAACGGTCGGCCCTCCGCATCCTTTACTTCTATATCAACCTTGGCCTTGTCCCTTGCGGCGTAGTTTGCTTTATCGGTTTTTATATCAAGACTATAATTGTCTTTGTCAATAAACACTTTTCTTTCGCTCACCAATTGTTTGTCTTCATTAAACAACAACAGTGTTGCAACCCCGCCTGGAAAATTTTTCACGGGTATGTCAATTTCGCACATGCCCCTGCCTATCCCCGCAAAACAAACACTATCGCGGCTTAGGCCTAAAATATAAGTGGTATATTTTCTTGCATAGATTGAATCTTCAAGGCTTATATATGTTTGGAGCGACTCGCGGTCTTGCTTTATCACGGAAATCTGCGCCACAAAAGGATCCCAGGCATTAATGGGAAACTTAACATCCCGGCCGTTAATATGCATCACTGCCTGGTATTTTTCAAACCATTTTGGGTAGAATGTAACCCGCGCAAGGCCAAACCGGTTGGTGGCAAAATTGTCTACAACCGAATCCTTGCTGCTTGCGATATAACCAGAAGTTATAACAGGGTTGCCAGCGGCATCTTTAACCTGCAAAGCGCCCGTTGAGTTCATGCCCGTAATCAAAGCGCCGCCTTCGGGAAAAAAGTTGATATATAGGCTGCCGGTTAATTCCTTATTATCCAAGGTAATGCTGTCGGTCACAGGCTTTTTGGTATTAATTACATATACTGGTTGGATAAATATACTGCCAATGTCATTGTCAATCATTTTTTGGGTATAGCCGCGCAACCAGTAATAACCGGCAGTGAGTGAATCATTTAAGCTTATGGCACCTCCCGTATGCTGCGTAACAATGTTAACCACCAACTGCTTAACTATCTGGTCCTTGCTGTTTACCAAGTCAACAAACAGGTTTTTGCTTGAAGTGTCAAGCCGGTTGTTGAGGGATTTTACCAATAATGCTTTAAACCAAATTTTTTCACCTACAGCAAAAACTTTACGGTCAGTCTGTAGAAAAATTCTTTCAGTGTTTTGTGCCCGAAGGGTCTTAACCAAGTTTCCGGCCAAAGAGTCAATCTGGTCAAATGTATTTTGCGCGCAGAGGCGCGCAC
>Ga0207091_1126_pt1 | contig 17693 bp, 15 predicted proteins | sample Alteio_BWMinHeat_47_FD_153534 | JGI IMG/M metagenome (GOLD analysis project Ga0207091, IMG submission 153534) | Enriched cells from forest soil in Barre Woods Harvard Forest LTER site, Petersham, Massachusetts, United States -... | ecosystem: Environmental > Terrestrial > Soil > Temperate forest >... | reverse complement strand
GCAGCATTATCCGCTTTGTATGCGACCAATGACTGTGCGACTGCAGTATTGGATAGCAGTATAGCGCTTGAGAGAAGGGTTAATGTAAAAGATTTTAAATACATATTTAAAGCTCCTTTGAGATTTTATCCTTGACGACAGTGATCCTCTGTCAATGCGAGCATAACATAGGAAAGATAAACAAAATAAGAAAAATTTATAGAATAATGGTTCGTTTGAAAAACCTCACCCTTTGAGTTAGTATTTATTCTCGCGTGTACTTTAATTCAAAAGGAGATTTGGATGAAAAGATCACTTCTAAGACCACCGCATCACAAAAAAATACTTTTAGCCTGTTTATTATCCCTCATGAGTTTTGAAGCAAATGCTACCTTAGGCGATAATATTTATGCAACACCGCCCTATATAATCAAACCAAATACACCTTCCACCGCACCTTCTGGATTTTCGCCTCAACAAATCACAAAAGCATATACGTTTACGAGTATTACTAATCAAGGCGCAGGCCAAGTCATAGGTATTATCGATGCATACGATGATCCCAATGCAGAATCCGATTTGGCGACATTCAATACGCAGTTTAGTTTACCTGCGTGCACTACCGCGAATGGTTGTTTTAAAAAAATCTATGCCAGCGGCTCACAACCTGCAGGGAATACGGGCTGGGGGGTTGAAATTTCACTGGATGTCCAATGGGCACATGCCATCGCGCCACAAGCAAAAATTATGTTGGTGGAAGCTGCAACTAATAGTTTCACGGATCTTTTTCAAGCCATTAATGTAGCGATTCAACAAGGTGCAACCGTTATCTCAATGAGCTGGGGTGGTGGTGAATTTTCTGGTGAAACAAGTTTTGATTCAACCTTTAATATTCCCAATGTCACCTTTACAGCATCCAGTGGTGATGGCGGACATGGTATATTATATCCCGCTGTGTCTCCCTTTGTGATTGGTGTGGGTGGAACAAGCTTAACACTGGATACATCGGGAAATTATGTCAGTGAAACAGCGTGGTCAGGCAGTGGTGGCGGTATCAGCACTGTTGAGACGGAACCTGCCTATCAATCCAATCTTGGCCTTCCCAATAACCCCAACCAGTTCCGTGGCGTACCGGATGTGTCTTATGATGCCAATCCGAGTACGGGATTCTCCGTGTATGATTCGTATGGTCAAAGCGGATGGCTAGTCATTGGCGGAACCAGTGCAGGCGCACCACAATGGGCAGCACTGATTGCGATCGCTAAATCTTCTTCTACAACACCGTTGACGGGCATCAATACAACGTTATATAACCTTGCAAAAAGTAATTTTGGCACAAATTATCACGATATCACATCCGGAACCAACGGTTCTTGTGGCGTCCTCTGTACTGCGTCAACGGGTTACGATTATGTGACTGGCATTGGATCACCAAAAGCAGCGGCGCTGGTACAAGCGATAACCGGTGGTAGTAGCGGCGGACAACGCATACCTATTTAATTTATAGCAAAACTGTCATGCCAGCTAAAGACATGCTGGCATGACATAATCTTTTTATAAAAACCATCGCAACAAGCTTTCTTTCAAACTACTACCCGGCGGATAAATGGCATAAGAAGAAATATCTAACATATTCCAAGTGGTTGGTTTTTTAAAGATGGCTTTTTGATGGCTAAACGTATCAAATGTTTTTTTGCCATGATAAGCACCCATACCGCTTTCACCCACACCGCCAAAAGGCAGTGTTAAAATACCGGCTTGTAACAAGGTATGATTCAGCACAAAACTCCCCGCGCTTATGTCTGCAACTAATTGCTGATTATTGCTATCTTCAGAAAAAAGATAAAGCGCTAAGGGCTTGGGTCGTTTTTTGATAAACTCTATGGCTTCTTCCATTTTTTTATAGGTGAGTATCGGTAAAATGGGTCCGAAAATTTCAGCATCCTTTTCCATAATCGGAGCACTCGGCAACACATTTCGTAAAATGGTAGGTGCAATATATCGATCTTTTTCATCGACTTCCCCACCGATAAAAATATCCCCATTTTTCGATAAATAATTGAGAAGACGTTGATGATGACGTGAATTGATAATGCGTCCGTAGTCTTTACTTTCTTGCGGATTTTTTCCGTAAAATGCTTGTAATGTTTCTTTCATGCAAAATAATAAAGTTTCTTCGACATCTTTATCCACCAGTAAATAATCGGGTGCAATACACGTTTGACCTGCATTCGAAAATTTTCCCCAAACAATACGTTTAGCAGCGATTGGAATATTTGCCGTGTCATCAACAATACAAGGACATTTTCCGCCTAATTCTAAAGTAGTTGACGTTAATTGTTTTGCTGCTTCTGCGAGTACGATTTTTCCAACGGATCCACTTCCTGTAAAAAAGATATGATCAAACTTTTGGGAAAGCAGCGCTTCCGTTTCTGGAATGGCGCCTTCAATCACACGATAACATTCCGGATCGATATATTTCGGTAAATATTCGGCTAATAACTGACTTGTTTTAGGCGCAAGTTCACTGGGTTTTAATATAGCGCAATTCCCGGCTGCAATTGCACCCACCAAAGGCATTAATAAAAGTTGAATGGGATAATTCCAAGGTGCAATGATTAAAACAACGCCTAAAGGTTCGGGTTGAATGTAACTCGTGGCTGGTTGGGCTGCAAAAAAAGTAGAAACTTTTTTAGGTGCCATCCATGATGCAAGATTTCGTCTTGTTTCGCGAATTTCACGACTCACAATACCAATTTCAACGGCAAATGTTTCGAGTGAAGATTTATGCAAATCTTCAAACACGGCTTTTTTTATTAAATCTTCACATTCGATTAAAAATTTGGCTAATCCATCCAATTGCGTTTCTCGAAACGCGCGTGATTGTGTGTGTTTGGCTTGAAAGGTTTTTCGTAAGTCTGACACAATAGACGGGATACATGATACGGTATCCGCTTTTTTTTCATCTCCGCTGAACATAAAGCTCCTTAAAAATTTCATCGTCGTCCCGTCATGCTTTTAGACGGGATCTCTTGCTCGAGATCTAAGAAATGTTATTATGAACTTTTTAAATCTTAAGTAAATCTTTTCGAGGAAAAAATGTCATCCACTTTACTGCTCACCCAAGAACTCATCCGATGTCATTCCGTGACCCCTCAGGATGGTGGTTGTCAAAAATTAATTGCTGAACGCTTATCGCGTATCGGTTTTCATATTGAACACATGCGCTTTGTAGATGTGGATAATCTCTGGGCACGTTTTGGAACGCTTTCTCCTCTGCTTGTTTTTGCAGGACATACCGATGTCGTACCACCGGGTCCCTTAGAAGCATGGACAAGTGATCCTTTTTCACCAAGTGTGCGAGATGGATACCTTTATGGACGGGGTGCTGCGGATATGAAAAGTGGGCTCGCTGCAATGATCATTGCGGCGGAAAAATTTATTCAAAAAAATCCTGGATTTCCAGGTTCCATTGGATTTCTCATTACCAGCGACGAAGAAGGACCAAGCATTCATGGGACACGAGAAGTATTAGAAACCTTGCAAAAACGTCAAGAACAAATCGATTATTGCATTGTGGGAGAAGCAAGCTCCGACAACCTATTGGGGGATCAAATTCGGGTGGGTCGTCGTGGTTCTTTACATGGAAAATTGACCATTTATGGAAAACAAGGTCATGTCGCCTACCCCGATATCGCCAAAAATCCCATCCATCTTGGCGCCGCCGCACTGTATGAATTAAGCCAGACACAATGGGATAAAGGCAATGAATCTTTCCCGCCGATTATTTTTCAAATCACCAATTATCATGCAGGGACAGGTGCGACCAATGTGATTCCAGGTACCTCAGAAATTTTATTTAACTTTCGATTTGGTACATCGGTGACAGTGCCTGAATTACAAACACGTGTGACAAACATTCTTGAAAAAAATAATCTTGAATTCGATTTAAAATGGAATATTTCAGGGCTTCCTTTTTTAACAAAACAAGGAAAACTGATATCTTCGGTAAAAAAAGCTATTTTTGACTGCACCGGTCTTGATCCTATTCAATCCACCGGCGGCGGAACCTCTGATGGCCGTTTTTTTGCACCCTTGGGAACAGAAGTCATTGAGTTGGGACCTTGCAATGCCAGTGTGCATCAAATCAATGAACACGTGAGAATTGCCGATTTGGATGTACTAACAAATATTTATGAGAGCGTGCTCCAGCATCTATTTTTTTGATTGCAGAATCTCTCTTTCTAGTTTAATCTTACGCTCCTAATCAAAATCGGAGAGATGTCCGAGTGGTTTAAGGAGCACGCCTGGAAAGTGTGTGTACGCTTAACGGCGTACCGAGGGTTCGAATCCCTCTCTCTCCGCCAAGCAATGGTGGTCAGTCACTGGTCTCTTCGCGACGCTATGTTATGAACCCCGCCAGGTCCGGAAGGAAGCAACGGTAGTAGCAGATGCGGGCGCCGAAGTCAGGCTGGTGTACTGGCTGCCTCCATTTTGGAACGGAAACATGACTTATCAAGTGCTTGCACGTAAATGGCGACCGCGCACCTTCCAACAAATGATTGGACAAGAACCCATCTTACGCATGTTAACCCATGCATTACGCAACGAACGATTACACCATGCCTATTTATTCTCAGGCACGCGTGGTGTCGGAAAAACAACGCTTGCCCGTATTTTTGCAAAATGCCTCAATTGTGAAACGGGTATTACAGATACGCCTTGCGGTCAATGCGCGCATTGCACCGCTATTGATGCAGGACGATTTTTAGATTTACTGGAAGTGGATGCGGCATCTCGCACCAAAGTAGAAGACACGCGTGAGCTTTTAGATAATGTGCATTATCAACCCACATTGGGTCGTTATAAAATTTATTTAATTGATGAAGTACATATGCTCTCGGGGCATAGTTTTAATGCCTTATTAAAAACCCTGGAAGAGCCACCCTCCTATGTGAAATTTTTATTGGCAACTACTGAACCTAAGCGTTTGCCGATTACGATACTCTCGCGATGTCTACAATTCAATTTAAAACGCGTACCTATCGATGAAATTGCTAAACACTTACAACACATTTGTTCAGCTGAAAACATCCCATTTGATGCGCCTGCTCTCACTTTATTATCGCAAGCCGCAGACGGCAGTGTCAGAGATGCATTAAGTTTATTGGATCAAGCCATTGCCTATACGGGTGAAAAAATTCTTTTAGCTGACACCGAAGCCATGTTAGGCAGTGTTTCTTTTGAAACCTTACTTCGTTTATTACAAGCAATACATGCGAATGACGGTAAACAATTATTAATGGAAATTGAAAATTTAGAAATGCATGCGGTGAATTTTTATCAAGCGTTAGATGAAATATTATCGATTTTGCATCAAATCAGTCTCGCGCAAGTGATACCGGATGCACCTCATCTTAAGGATTCTATCATTACGCTCGCAAAACAATTTAAACCAGAAGATATTCAATTATATTATCAAATTGCGCTCATCGGTCGTCGGGATTTGCCGTATGCACCGACACCGAAACAAGGTTTTGAAATGATTTTACTTCGTATGCTTAGCTTTAGGCCGGTGATAATAATAAAAGAAGAAGAAAAAATAATACCGCCTAAAGCCATTGAAAAACCCGTCACACCCTCTCTCAATCCGCGCACCTGGATTGACACACTGGATAAGCTAGCGCTCACAGGATTGGCCTATGCACTTGCGTCTAATTGTACGCTTCTCGAGATTTCAGATACAAAAGTAAAGCTAGCTCTCGCGATACAACATGAGCCTATGCTTAACAAAAAATTAACAGAGCGAATCGAGCAAGCCTTGGTTCAATATCTCAATAAACCCATCAAATTAGAGATTCTAGTCACATCGACGGTAGGTGAAACCCCCGTTAAAAAACAAAAAGAAGAAGATAAAGCCCGTCAAGCGAAAGCGACGGAGGCCATTCAAAATGATGATGATGTTCAAAAAATTATGGGAATTTTTGATGCGACGCTTGATCTTAATTCCATCAAGACAATTTAAGAGATTTAATGATATTATGTATTTTTTTATATATATTAAAACTTAGGAGCGTAAGCAATGAATAAACCTTTTGGTGGCGAAAAACCCGGTTTAGGGGAGTTGATGAAAAAAGCACAAGAAATGCAAAAAAAAATGCAAGAAATTCAAAAACAAGTTTCTGAAATGGAAGTGGTCGGTCAATCGGGCGGCGGTCTTGTGAAAATCGTGATGACCGGTCAACACATGGCAAAACGCGTCACATTGGATCCAAGCTTGATGAAGGAAGAGAAGACCATTGTGGAAGACTTGATAGCTGCAGCGATCAATGATGCTGCTACCAAAATTGAAAAAGGCACGCGTGATAAAATGTCCTCGCTCACTGGCATTAAATTACCGGATGGATTTGATTTACCGCCTGGTGATTAAGGTATATGGAATATAGCCCGTTGCTCATGCAACTGATTGAAGCCTTGCGCGCGCTACCGGGGGTTGGCCCAAAAACAGCGCAGCGCATGGCGTTTCAATTATTAGAACGTGGACGCGAAAAAGGCCTGCATTTAGCAGCGGTTTTGCAGCATGCCATGCAATCTATCCAACATTGCAAACAATGCCGCACATTCAGTGAAAATGAGTACTGCAAACTTTGCCAATCGCCGTTAAGGGATTCTTCTCTACTCTGTATCGTCGAAAGTCCAGCAGATATTGTCGCCATGGAACAAATGGGACATTACCACGGTATTTACTTTGTTTTAATGGGACATTTATCCCCGCTCGATGGCATAGGACCTGAGCATCTTGGCATAGATCAATTGACATCACTTATTTCAAAGCAAACGATTAAAGAAGTCATTCTTGCAACGAATCCGACAGTTGAAGGGGAAGTCACAGCACATTATCTTTCAGAACGTATTAAACCTTACGCCATCAAAGTCACCCGCATTGCACATGGTGTGCCTATCGGTTCTGAATTGGAATATATTGATAGTGGTACACTTGCGCATGCGTTTTTGGGAAGAGATGAAATAGTATAATCTGGATCTCCGTCGTCCCGGACAAGCGCCGTCCATATCATTTTTGAATATCACTGGCATATCACGGCGCGCGATCCGGGATCCAGTCTTTTAGCGGCTTTTATAGATTTGCAAATAAAACGGAATAAATTATGAAAAAAATTACAACCATACTCTTATTATTCTTTCTTTTCACGCTCACTACCTTTGCAGACACCCTTCTCATCGAACCGGATGAAGGACGCACACCCATTTTAAATGCAATCCATAACGCACATTCTATCGATCTTGTGATGTATGGCTTCACGGATCCCACGTTTATCGATGCACTGATTCAAGCAAAAAATAGCGGTAAAAACGTAAATATTTTACTTGAACCTCTTCCCTACAAAAACGCCAATGAAAATATTTTTGCATTAAAACGCTTAAAAAAAGCAGATATACATTTACTGTCACCCAATCCAGATTTTCAGCTCACACATCAAAAAACATTTATATTCGATCACAAAAAAGCACTCATCATGACATTGAATCTCACGCGTAGTTCTTTTCAAAATCAAAGAAATTTCGGGATTTGGATTGAAGATCCTGCCATGATTTCAGAAATCGAAAATGTTTTACAAAATGATGCTAAACATCAAAAAACTTCTGTAACCGAACACAACCTTGTTTGGAGTCCTGACACATCCCGCGAAAAAATTTTACATTTCATTCAGGCTGCCAAATCTAGTATTAAAATGTATGCGCAAGATGTGAGTGATTACCAAATCGTAGGCGCACTCGCCAAAGCTTCACGCCGCGGTGTCAAGGTTGAATTATTAGTGGATAAATATTCGGAACAAAAACGCTACGATTTTTTAAAAAAATCAAACGTCAATATTTGTTTTGAACATCCTTATCAAATCCATGCAAAAGTCATTATCATCGATCAAAAAGAAGCGCTCTTGGGTTCTATTAATTTTACAAAACCCTCTTTAAATAAAAATCGCGAATTATCGATCATCACAAAAGATCCTCTTGTCATTCAAGGATTATTAGATACTTTTCAAAAAGATAGGCAATGTGGAAAAATCAAAATAACAGAAAATAATATGCGATATTTAAACAGTATTTTACATGACCTATTGAAATAATATCCTCATATTCGCTAAATTTAATTGGCTCCCAATTAATAATATTATAAAATCCCACCCATTAAAACTTACACAAAATTTTATATATAGGATTTAACTAATGAGAATTACTGTCGGCATTGATCTAGGTACAACGAATTCTGTTATCAGCGTGAAAAAAATAGGTGTATCTATTCTGCGCAATTCTGAAAAAGAAGAGTTGACACCCTCATGCGTAACCGCAATACCGAATCCTGACAACACCTCTTTTGAAATAGTGGTCGGCCGTCATTCTCGTAATATTTTAAAACAATACCCAGAAAAAACCATCACTTCCGTTAAGCGTTTGATGGGACGCGACTTTAACGATCTAGAAGTACAAAATATCTTAAAGGAACATCGTGTGACTTACCAAATCACAACCGATCCATCCGAACCTGAATCTATTCGCATTCCACTGGGGAACAAAATGCAAACGCCTGAAATGATTTCAGGCATGATTTTAAGCAAACTTATTCGTGATGGTGAAATAGAGCTCGAGGGAAACATTGGTCAGGCTGTGGTCACTGTTCCAGCTTACTTTTCAGATCGCCAAAAATTTGCGACACGCGCTGCATGTGATTATGCAGGCATCAAACTATTGCGCTTACTTCCTGAACCCACCGCAGCCGCATTATCCTTTGGTTTGGGTGAATTAGATAAGAATGAATCTAAAACCATCATGGTATTTGACCTAGGCGGTGGAACTTTTGATATTTCCATTTTAAGTTTTGCAGGTGGAAGCTTCATGGAGATTACCAAAGGTGGAGATATGTGGCTTGGTGGTGATGATATTGATCAGTTAATCATTAATCATGTCTTTCAAAGGGCGCAAAAAGAAACGGGATGTAAATCCATTATTGAAATGCTTGAACAGCTTTCCCCTGCGGACAAAGCGCGCTTCCTTGTGGAGATAAAAGAAAAAGCAGAAGCAGCAAAAATAGCATTAAGTTCTGTAGAAGAAGCCAATATTGATATGTTTGGCCTATTAAAAGATGAAAATAATACATTCATTGATATTGACGTTACCATTACACGCCCAGAATTTTCTGAACTTTTAAAACCCATTGTCCAGCGTGTTTCGCAGATAGCACATCAAATATTATATGAAATTCGCTTTGAGCCAGCACTGATTGACACCGTATTAATGGTAGGAGGTTCCTCTTTAGTGCCTGCCATTCAAGATGAATTAAAAAATATCTTTGGTTCAGAAAAAGTGATGATACATCCTCGTCCGATGTTTGCCATTGCAGAGGGTGCCGCATTAATGGCTGCGAAAATGGCAAGCCAAGACACGATCACAAATGAAAATGCTTTTGCGATGATGCATTCCACCGCCCATGATTACTACCTGCAATTGGCTGGAGGGAAAAAACATCTTTTAGTTGCCAGAAACACCCCTCTTCCTTTTAAAGTAGAAGAAAAATTGACCTTCTCCCATGTAGATCAGTTTCTGGCCAGGCTGCGCGTGTTTAATGAAGTAGAAGGTGTGCTAGATACTGTAGGAGAATTATGGTTTCACCGTGAAGAAAATCAACCTGGGTTAAAAGATGATCTTAAGCCCACTGAAATCATGCTGCGTTTTACTGTTGATGAAGATAATATTATCACGATGAAAGCCTGGTCTTTACAAAATGAAAATCAATCGATTGAAGCAGAGATTGCACGCGGAGGACTTGCGACCAAACTTTATAACGACCTAGAAAACACCATTTCTTCTATTATCTCAAATGCGCATAACGCAGGTATTGAAAGAGATGTTTTCCTCTTAAGCCAGATTGTTGTAAAAACTATTCTATCTGCTAGCGACCCAGTGACAGGTGAAACACGTCTCGATATAAAACAAAAGGCTGAACGCCAAATAAACACGTTAAAAACACTTCAGAATCAAGAATCCCCTCCGCTTAGCGTCCTTGAATTCGCATCCACTGTACGGGAAGCCGCCGCACAAATTCTTTCAGATAAAGAAAAAACACGCATGGATGTTATGATAGGCGGGCTTAAACATGCATTAGAAAACCTCGACGACCCTGAAAAACTAAAAAACTTACTCAATGAAAACGTAAAATGTGGTGGTGATCTATCAACCGCTTATAGCTTAGGCAAAGCTGAGCATATCGCAAAGATAATTCAAACCAATATACCTGACTTAGCTAAATCCATTCGAAACCAAGCAAGCACTCTAGTGACTGTGTATTTACAGAAAAATAAAGCATTAATACAGAATGCCGAAGATATGTTGCACGATCTTATCCACTCAAGATTATCCTGGTCTAATACAGCAAGGCGACGTTTTGATAGGGATGTAAACCTTTGATTTGCCCAGCTTGCAAAACAAATAATGCTCCGCACAAGAACATTGAGTATTGTGTCCAATGTGGTTCAGATCTTCATGTGCATCGTCTTCTACAAACAATGCACGAGGAAACACGTATGAATAAAACTATCAATCCTTCAAAACAGGATATTCATCATCCAAAAAAAATGCAGTTAGCCACTACTTTCTTAGTCGTTATGCAAACGATTGTATGCTTAACATTGCTTACCTGTACCGTCTTTGGTATTTATGTTGGAATACAATTTTTAAATTATATCGATAACAGAGAATCTCAACAGATATCTGCGCAAGAACAATGGTTTCAAACAGGATTTCAGCAACTTCAGCAAATGAATACCACGATTAAACAGGAACTTGAGTTAATAATAGATTTACATCATGAAAATCAAGTTTTGCAAAAAGAGGTGCGTAACTTAGAGACGAACACTGCAGCATTGAAAGGACAAAACAGTGAAGTACAAAAAATTCAATAAAGCAAAACTACAAAAAAAAACAAGTTTAATTTCCATTGATCATATTAAAAATAATCGTTTCGAAGAAATCATCGCTTTACTGCGTGAAAAACCAGAGTTGACGCGTAAGGATCAGTATTTATATGGCTATTCATTGCTGCGCACAAAGAAATATATGGATGCACTCATTGCCTTTTGGCCATTAGCTGCTAAGGGTCATACAAAAATTCAGGAAGATTGTACATCTATTGCTGCCTATGTTTTTAAAAATGAAGGTTTACTATCCTCCTTGGCTTATTTATCAGAAGATAATCTTTATATACTTTATCAAACGGCAAAAAACTTATTTCCCAAAAGCCAGATATATTATCATCTGAGAAATCATCTTTTTGATGCACTATGGCAACAACGCCATTACGAAAAATTAGAACGTATCTTGAAAACTTCCGAAGATGCATTTTCTAGTCGTTTGGTGGAAAATTTAAGTAAGCTTGCTTTTTTTCAGTCTGAAAAAAAATTACTCGGAAATATTCCAGGGTTTATCAGTCACATCCTAACAGGCGCTGCTTGTTTCATCCAACGAAACGATATATATCATCAAGATATTGCGAAATCCATCCGTGGGTTATCTTCTGAAATAAAGTGCCTTTTTTCTAATAACCGTACATGGGATAAAGTATTATTTGCAAATGTTCTACACTATGAAGCAACCATTCTAACATGCGTCTTAGAATTAGCGGTTAAAACCTCAGGAATTCGTCTTGACTTCATTCCAACACCTGGTTATCTCATTCATTTTGATGCTGCCGAGAAACAAACGAGTCAATCATTTTTAACGTGGCTTGAATCTGAAAATAAAGAACTCTATGAAATGTATCATCCAGATACCTATTATGCTGTACTTTGGGCACTCAATGGTGAAACAGGGATGAATACTACCGCTATTTCAAAAATTCAAAAAAATACTTTCCATCCTTATCTGCAACTGGCGCTCAAGTTACGCTCTACGGTCAGCAAAAAAACAATATTTAAAGAAGATCTTGAGCCTAAAACTTTTGGAAATATAGTATCATGCGCGAATCACTTATTCAAAAATGTTTTGATACAAACCGCACAAACGATTGCGCCATCAGATTCAAATGCGTTTTGGATCGCGCTAGAAAATTTTTGCTCTTTATTAGAAGAGCCTGTTCTTAATAGAATTATCATCGCGAAATACCTGGGTGAATTAAAAAAGCAGCTTGAAAGTCTCGAAAATTTAGGTATAGAACCATTAAAAGACTTTGCTCGCCGTATTAAAGAAAATGATTTGGAAAATAAAGCGCATCTATTGTATGTTCGCCAACTTATATGCTCACAATTTTTATCTGACATTGCGGATCAAAAAAAATCTAAAAAAATCATTACCAACATTAAAAATGAACTCACTTTACGTGAGCAACTCACACTCATGGCAGATAGTTGCACTCTACTTCGTGGCAATTTATCATTGAAGCCTCTCTTGCACATGAAATCTCTCTTTAAAAATAAGCGACTCAATAAATTTCTTCCGTTAAAAGAATACATGACAGAGTGTATTTGTCCTGATTGTATATATAGGTTCTATCTGCATGATATGCCTCGCATCGCCCAAACATTTGCCTTGAATACGGTTTGTCTTTCCGATTTAGATAAATATGTAAATGAAAAATTCAACTCGACTGAAGAGCAAATTTTTTCTAGCGTGTTATCAACAAGCGATCCTTTTCAAACGCTAAGCGTTGCCTTAACTGACAATAAAGCCGCTATCATGCAAAAAATCATGCAGCTAATAAAAGATTCACCCAATGAAATGGCTACTTTCAGACAAGCACAATCTGAATTGTTTGATCCACCGAGACGATTTTTACATCATTTTTTACGCTACCTATCTCAGATGGATGATGAAGAAGATTTCACTTCATTACCATCATCAGAGGATAGGTTACATAATATTTGTTTAAGACAAGACTTTTTAAATGAGCATGGATAAAACTGATTTATTTGAGCAAATCAAAATACGTATTAGTAAGCTTCAACAAGCGCAAGTACAATTACAAGAACAGTATAAAAATACTGAAAATGAAAGTGAACGCAGCATCAATGATGCTGCTCTAATGATTATTGATATTCTTGATATGATCACCGTGTCAATATCAAATATGAATGATGAATCAAATGCGCTGATCATCATTAAAAAAATTGAGAAAAGACTTGTTAATCTCCTTCGTCGTTGGCAGGTAGAAGAAATCAAATTCATGAATAATCAAATTGAACTTGGCAAAGTAAGAGTTCTTGAAACGCGGAAAACACAAGAAAAAGTACTCGCAGGTACCATTATTGAAATTTGCCGGAAAGGCTATCAACAGAATAAAAAGATAATACGTCCAGCCGATGTGATTACGTCAGATGGAACCGATTGATACATCCCACACGCAGTCAATAACATAGCGCCGTGTTTCGAACGAATCAATCTGAACTACGTCTGAACCGCAAAATATGGCCGCGCGAGGTATATATTACAAAATATTATTTAAATTTCTTTGTACATGACAAAAATATTTTTACAAAGGTTTGTCACCCCGCAAAAACACTTCGTGACATGCTGGTGTTCTTATTAAGATTCTTAGACGAAGCGCCTGCGGGGTGACACCCATGATCTTAAGACACAGAAAGTTTTGTCAGGTACAAAGTTTAAATTTATAGAACTTGCCAATAGATAATAATGAGCATATACTTAAAGTAGCTATAAATTGTAGCTACATAAGTGAGGCAAAACATGCACCTTCCCAAAAAAATTGGAAAACGCGAATTTATACAACATACAAGCAAATATCTTCAATGGGTTGAAATACATGGTGCACCATTGATGATTACACATCAAAATCATCCTGCACTCGTGTTAACCAAAATCAAATCTAAAACAATCAAAGATTTGAGAGGCTCTGTCACGGTTAAAGTACATGGTGATTTAAACGAACCTATTTTACCAGGATTCGACAAATGGTAATTTTAGACACCTGCGCCATTATTGAAATATTAAAACCCAACCCCTCGTTTTCAACAAAAGTTGCAAAACTCATGGATAAAGGCGCATATATTATCTCAATTTCATTTGCTGAAATTGCCTGTAAAGTTAAATTGGGCAAATTAGAGATGAGCATTTCAACGCGCGCATTATTTCAAAAAATGCAAGAAATTCAAAACATTCATATCATTGATATTGGCGTGAATGAATGGCTTGATTCTGTTGAATTAATGTGGGATGACAATAAAGACCCTGCCGATAGAATAATTACGGCATTTGCGATCAAACATGAGCTTTCGATTGTGACGACCGATAAAAAAATAGAAAAATTTTACAATAAAGTTATTTGGTGAATACTTAAGTATTTGCGGTCCCCTTCTGCGATTTCGAAAACTTGCTCATCCCTAACAACTGTGGCAAAAGAACAAGCTCAACCGAAACCACCCAAAAAAGAAAATTATCCAACACGAAATAGAAAGAAGTAACCTACCTATTCTCCCTTGTAAAATTAACAAGAGAAAAGGAGGGGCCATGCAAAAACGCATGGCATAATTATACTATATGTAACAAATAAGACTTGAAAAAACTTTTATGTGACATATAATATAAATATGACAATTAAATTTGAAACCCGAACCCTTGGACCTATTGCAGCTAAATTCATTAATGAATTTCTGCAGGAAGGAAAATCTATATTTTCTCTCGAAGAAGCGGCCATTGTTTATAAGCAAAATAAAAGCAAGACGAGTTCTTTTTTAAAAAATTTAGTAAATAGGGGTGTTTTAGCAAGAATAAAATCAGGATCTTATCTCATTCTCCAGATGGGACAAGAAAATGTTCAGTTGAGTAACTGGCCCGTTATCGCCAGAGAATTAGCAAAACCACATGCATACTTTATTTCTCATTTCAGTGCTATGCGCATGCACGGAATGAGTACTCATCCACTGTTGGATATTTATATTACCTTAACTAACCGCCAACGTAATCGAAAATTTTATAATATCCAGTATCATTTTATTTATGCAAAACCAAAACATTTTTGGGGTGCTATTGATCTTTGGATAAGTAAACATGAAAAAGTCATGGTAAGTGACCTTGAACGTACTATTTTAGATGGCTTAGAAAGACCTGATTTATGTGGTGGCATTAAAGAAGTGACAAAAGGCATCTGGACCAAAATAAATGAAGTTAATTGGGATAAACTAAGGCATTATATTAAAAAATATAAAACAATAGCTGCCATAAAACGGTTAGGTTATATTTTAGAATTATTAAACATTGGATCTGAACACATTAATTTTATTCAAAAAATAATTGCTTCAGCAAACGGTTATATATTACTTGATCCAAGCGAACCAAAAACAGGAAAATATCTGAAGCGTTGGCGAATAAGATTAAATATAAATCCTCAAGAATTAAAAGCGAGCGTTTGGGAATGATACCATTAGCAGAAATTAATGCGGCAGCGAAAAAATATAAAGTACCAGCCGAAACTATTGAAAAAGATTATGTTATTAGCTGGATATTAGTTTGTCTTGCACAAAGTAAACTTAAAAATAATTTTATTTTTTATGGCGGCACTGCAATTAAAAAAATTTATTTTGACGATCATCGTTTTTCAGAAGATATTGACTTATTAAGTTCTCAATTGTATACACATGAATATTTATTCAAAGAATTACAAATACTCAATTATGCAAAAGATAAAACTAATCTAGTATTAGAAATAAAAAATGATACTATTAAATATGACAAAAATCGTTTGCAATTATTCATTCAATACACAGGCTATGAAGAAATCTCTGCTATTCCTAAGGAGGTGCGCATAGATTTAACTATGAACATGGATCTTTTTGGAAAAACAAAGCCCAGTAAATTACTTGAATCCTATAGTGATTTGAAAAAACCCGAAACCGTACTTTCTGTAATGACATTGAATACCATTCTAGGTAATAAATTAGGTCTTCTGATTGACTCAACACGCAATGAGCCAAGAGATATTTTTGATATTTGGTTTTTATTGAAACGATCAAATAAATTTAATTTTAATATTAAAGAAGTGAAAAATGCATTTTATGATAAGTATGGCTATTATCCAACGCTAAGTACATTAATGACACATTTAAATAAACCATCCTTGAAAATTAAATGGAATGATAGACTGCGAAAACAAGTTGCTGAGTTACCAGACATTAAAATGGTCATTAAAGAAATTCATGATATATTACAAAATATTATTTAAATTTGCAGACTTATTTTAACAAGGGAGAAGGCTGCGCGGGGCATGGGATCCACATTACCAAACATAGGCTTTTTTGCTTCGCCTATATCAATCTATATAATTGACCCAGCAAATAAAATGGTAATGAAATTAATTCATAATCATTCAAATTACCTGTTGTGGTTTTTGATTTGATATGGTCACGTTGAACAGGTCCTGCATAAAAACGCACAGCAAGTTTCCATGGTTTTTCACTCATAAATTGATGCAGCGATCTTAGTTTACCTTCAGAACCCGCCTTCACTTCAATGGGAATTAAGCGTTGATTGTCTTGAATGATATAATCAACTTCAGCACTCGAGCTTGCTGATTCACGACTCCAATAATGTAATGCGGGCTCAATATAAAATGGTGATAGTAATCGTAACAACTGTCCTACGACTTGTTCCGCCAATGCTCCTTTATTTATCACTAAAATATCCTCAATTTTGTTAAATTGATGCAATTTCAAACCCAGCATTGTTGATACCAAGCCGATATCGATAAAAATAATCTTAAAAATTTTTGCATTCACTTCAGCACCCAGTGGAATACCATTTGCGCTGATACTTTGCACCTTATGACATAAGCATGCTTTTGATAACAAATTCAATGCTTGTTTTATGCTTTCGTATCGTGCAGTTGGATCTACGTGACTGTAAATAAATTTTTTGGTTAATAATTTTGGAACGGCATGCAATACGTCATCTAAATAATGAATTGATAATTTTCCCGCATATTTAGAAAAATCATCTTGGTAAGTATTCATTAGATTATTATGCATTTCAGAAAGTGCTTCTAACGAAGATGTTTTAATCCAGGTAGAAACAGCTTCAGGCATTCCGCCGACAGTAACATATTCTTTAAATAATTGATTTGCTTTGTCATGCAATGATGTATTAAGTGATTTATCAATAGAAACTTGTTCTATAGCAGATAATAAATGCGTTTCATTTTTTGCTAATAAAAACTCTTCGAATCCTAATGGTTCAATAAAAAAATACTGGATGCGGCCAACAGGCATGCTAAAGGAATGTTTTTCTAATACAAACTCCAGCAATGATCCCGTCGCAATCACAGCAAGCTCAGGCATATCTTCATAAAACCAGCGCAACTTTGCAAACAAATCTGGTGCGGCCTGAATTTCATCTAAAAACAAAATAGATTCTCGTGGATTAATAGATTGATTCAACGCGCTTTGAAGATTTAATAAAATCGTCGATGGCTCATTACTTTCAAAATGAACGGCTAAAGCACGCTTTTTTTCAAAATTAAGCTCAATCAATTGCTTGCCAGTTTGTTTAGCAAGTTCCCTTACAATCCAAGTTTTACCCACTTGCCGCGCACCGCGAAGTACTGCAGGCTTGCGACTCGAGGATGTCAGCCATTCTTTCAATTTATCAATAAGATAGCGCTTCATTGTTGCTATTCCATGGATATATACACGTATATT
>Ga0207091_1114_pt2 | contig 18091 bp, 17 predicted proteins | sample Alteio_BWMinHeat_47_FD_153534 | JGI IMG/M metagenome (GOLD analysis project Ga0207091, IMG submission 153534) | Enriched cells from forest soil in Barre Woods Harvard Forest LTER site, Petersham, Massachusetts, United States -... | ecosystem: Environmental > Terrestrial > Soil > Temperate forest >... | reverse complement strand
GAAGAAAAATCTTTAGTCGATATTCTATTGTCCATCGTAAAACAACCAGGGAGAGAAAGTCTATGGGCAGTGGTTCTTGTTAAAATAAAACGTTCAAACCTCGCATGTATTGCGATGGACTATGAACCATGGACAATGGACTGCATTCATCCCTTCGTAAGTTCCCTGAAAATTTCCTCCAAGTTGTTGCCCTTGGTACCTAAGGAAACAATGTCCAGATGGTGGCTTATCGCCAGTTCGAGCAGTTGTTTACGGGCATCGTCAATGTTGGTGGTGGTAAGCTGCCAGGCGCCATCGCTGCCTTGCGAAACAGAAGTTATGGCCGACAGTCTTTGAAGAAGGTGGCTATCCACTGGTGTTTTAAACGAAACCTGCACAATGTTGCGGCTTCTTCCTTGTTGTTGTAGGTGAGCCAGGGAATCATCCGCCACTATTTCGCCCTTGTTAATTATAATTACCCTGTCGCAAATAGCCTGCACTTCTTGTAATATGTGGGACGAAAACAGCACTGTTTTATCCTTGCCCTGTTGCTTGATAACGTTCCTTATTTCTATAATCTGGTTTGGGTCAAGTCCGCTGGTAGGTTCGTCTAATATCAGCACCTCCGGATTGTGTACCAGCGCCGCTGCCAGACCCACACGCTGCTTGTAGCCTTTTGATAGCTGCCCTGTTTTCTTTTTGCTTTCGAGGGTAAGCCCTGTAAGGTTAATTACATTATCAATGGCCTGTTTGCTGTTGCTTATTTTATGAACGCCGGCTAAAAACGAAAGGTATTCCCTAACATACATATCGTAATACAACGGGTTGGCCTCGGGCAGGTAGCCTATTTTTCTCTTTACTTCCAAGGAGGTTGTTGCCACGTCAAGTCCACACACGGTAACATTACCTGCATCGGGGGCAATGTAACCGGCAATGATTTTCATGGTGGTGCTTTTTCCCGCTCCATTTGGCCCCAGAAAGCCAACTATCTCGCCCTTGTTTACAGAAAAGGAAATATTATTGACTGCTTTTTGCGGGCCGTATGTTTTTAATAAATGAGTAACCCTTATTGACATGTACACTTGTTTTGCCCTAAAACGTATAAAAGATACATTGAGATATATGAATAATCAGTTCGTGAGGAACTGCGCGAAAATAAGTATCACCGCCACCCCGTAAATAAAGATGGTTATAAAGTTCTGCAAGCCCATTACGAATCGTTCCATGCTTGTTTCGGCCATATCGCGGTTCACATTGCTGTTCCACTTGAAAATATATGACACTATGCCCACAACGGTACGTTCATAATTTTTAATGAAGATTATGGTTAGCAATATCTTACATACGACAAGAAGGCCTATAAAAACAAGCCCAAGTTTATTGTAGTTAGCCAAAAAATATCCCCACATAATAATCCTCGTTTGTTTGTTCCCAATCCTTCATAATGGGTGTGTTTGTAGCCGTAAAACGCGCCAAAGGTATTGTAAAAACTATACCGTTTCGCTTTCTAACCCGTTGTTAAGGTCATATTCGCCTGAAAGGGCGTATTTTCCAAATATCACCTGGCCAAAGGCAACAGGTATAAAAATGATGATAATAATGCTCCATTGCAACACGGCATTGGTTTTTGCAGCCTCGGCGGTGGCTTTTGCTGCTTCTGTTACCGCTGCGGCTATAACCTTATCGGCTTTTGTAAATGCTTCTAGTGCATTAATTACCATTAAATACAACGAAACTGGGGCAAGCAATATCCATACAATGCCAAATATTCTTCTTAAAGCGTTCATACAAATAAGTTTATACGGTTAATGTGCAGAATCGTTTACTTCATCAGAAATATGTTTATTATCGTTTGATGACAGGTAAAGCACCCCGATAATAAAACAAATGGCCGACACTATAATGGGATACCAAAGCCCCGAAAGCGGCGTGCCGGAATATGTGATAATAAGTGTGCTTAAAAACGGCACCAGTCCGCCAAATACGCCGTTGCCTATATGATAGGGCAGCGACATGGAGGTGTAGCGTATGCGCGTAGGGAAAAGCTCCACAAGGAAAGCCGCCATCGGCCCGTACACCATGCTGGCATAAATTACTTGTATAAAAACAAGCAAAACCATTATCCAATATGTATAAGTATCCAACGTCTTGTCAATGACAACATTGGGTTTGGGGGATTTTTTGGCAACTGCCGTATACAGGGTATCTGTTTTAGCCGCACTTTCTAAAGCGGTTTTTAGCTTAACAAAGCCGGTATCTGGCGCACCGCCTTCTTTGGCTGCCGATACAAATCCAATCAAAGTGTCTGATCCCGGCAGGGCAGTCCCGGATGCAAGCTCCTCCGTAAGCATTACGGTATCTGTTTTTGTAAATTTGTATAACGCACCATCGGTATAAGCCGAATCGAACTTCGAAACAACAAAAATCTTCTTTTTGTCCTTTGTATCAGGAATTGCGTATTTGGGGGTTGCCTTTGTTTTATCGCCGTCTACAAGGGTTCTCTTTGCAGCCGGGTTTGTAAAGTCAAGCAATCCTTGGTAGATTGGGCGATAGGTACATACTGCCAGCAGCATACCCAACAGCATTATCCATTTTCTGCCAATCCTATCACTTAGTGAGGCGAAGAATACAAAAAACGGTGTGGCAAAAACAATGGCTAACAAAACGATTGTTCTGGATTGATCAAAATTTACTTTGCATGTATTTTCAATAAATGACTGCGCATAAAATTGACCCGTGTACCAAATAACCCCCTGCCCCATGGTGGCGCCAAACAAGGCAAGCAATACTATTTTTAGGTTGAGCTTATTGGTAAAACTCTCCTTTAAAGGATTTACGGATGTTTTGCCTTCGCTTTTAAGCCGGGAGAACATCGGGCTTTCCTTCATTTTCAGCCGGATGTATATGGATATGATAACCAGCACCGCAGAAATAAGGAAAGGGATGCGCCAGCCAAAATCATTAAACTTTTCAATACCCAAATTGCCCCTCACCAGCAAAATAACTATAAGCGAGAGTACAAGCCCAAACGAAGCGGTAATTTGTATCCAGCTTGTGTAAAAACCGCGCCTGTTTTCAGGGGAATGCTCTGCAACATACGTGGCCGCACCGCCATATTCCCCACCAAGCGCAAGGCCCTGTATCAAGCGCAGCAAAAGCACCAGCAAGGGTGCAGCAATGCCAATAGCTTTGTATCCCGGTATTAGGCCAATGGCAAAAGTTGAACTGCCCATTAACACAAGCGTCAGCAAAAAGGTGTATTTGCGCCCGACTATATCCCCCAAGCGGCCAAACACCAACGCGCCAAAAGGCCGCACAATAAAGCCAGCAGCAAAAATGGCCAGCGTGCTTAAAAGCGCGGACGTGCCGGCATTCTCAGGGAAAAATTGTTTGGCGATGATGGTGGCAAGGCTGCCAAAAATATAAAAATCGTACCACTCGATAAGGGTGCCCACCGACGAGGCGGAAATAACCTTCCAGATACTGTTATTGGATGAATTTGGCATATATGGCTTGCAGTTTTGGTTTGGTTATGTGGCGAATATGGATAAGTAAGGTTTTGTTTAAAACCTATTTACAGTTGGTATGCCGCAAGAAAGCGGTTTAAAATGTCGAAATATGCACTTCAGTACAAGGGAGTGACACAACAAAGCTTCATTATATTCTCCTGCCAGGTCACAAGTCTTGTCCTCTCTCATAATTGCAAATGCTCGTCTAAAATAAGCGTTAAGTTAGATTAATAAAATTATTTCTTCAAAGTAGTTTGGTTGTATTTTTACCCCCTCTAAAAACAACCGGTTGTCATGTCATATCCTTATCAAATCAAGTCTTTAGAAGGTTACAAAGAAGCCTACGAGCAAAGCATTAAGAACCCTGAAAATTTTTGGGGCGACATTGCAGGCCATTTTCATTGGCGTAGGCGGTGGGACAAAGTACTTGAATGGAATTTTACCGAGCCTAAAATTGAATGGTTTAAGGGCGCAAAGCTTAATATTACCGAAAACTGCCTTGACCGCCATTTGGAAAGTTTTGGCAGCAGGCCAGCCATTATTTGGGAGCCAAACGACCCCGAGGAACACCACCGCATTATTACTTACAAAGATTTATATAACAAAGTTTGCCAGTTTGCCAATGTGTTAAAAAACAATGGCGTAAAAAAAGGCGACCGTGTTTGTATTTACATGGGCATGATACCCGAATTGGCCATTGCTGTGCTGGCCTGTGCCAGGATTGGCGCGATACATTCGGTGGTATTTGGCGGGTTTAGCGCACAAAGCATATCAGACCGGTTGTATGATGCACAGGCAGAATATGTTATCACCTGCGATGGCGCATACCGCGGTGCCAAGGACATTCCGCTTAAAAGCGTGATTGACGGTGCGCTTATTGGCAACCGTACCGTAAAACGCGTGATTGTGTGTACCCGTACGAGAACACCGGTATCCATGATAAAGGGCAGGGATGTTTGGTGGGAAGACGAAATAAAGAAAATAGAAACGCTTGGCATGACGGATTGCCCCGCCGAAGAAATGGACGCGGAAGACCCTTTGTTTATTTTGTACACTTCCGGTTCAACAGGCAAGCCAAAAGGTGTGGTGCATGCCAATGCCGGGTATATGATATACACCAATTACACCTTTGTAAATGTTTTTCAGTACCAGCCAGGGGATATTCATTTTTGCACGGCTGACATTGGCTGGATAACAGGCCACAGCTATATAGTGTATGGCCCGTTGAGCGCCGGCGCCACATCGCTTATGTTCGAGGGTGTGCCAACGTGGCCGGACGCTGGTCGCTTTTGGGACATTATTGATAAATTCCGGGTGAATATTTTATATACCGCGCCCACCGCCATCCGCAGCCTGATGGGTTTTGGCCTAGGCCCCGTGCAGGGCAAACAGTTGACATCATTAAAAGTTTTAGGCACTGTGGGTGAGCCTATAAATGAGGAGGCTTGGCATTGGTACGATGAACATATTGGCAAAGGTAAATGCCCGATAGTTGATACTTGGTGGCAAACCGAAACTGGCGGCATACTCATTTCAAACCTGGCTGGCATAACACCCGCCAAACCGAGCTGGGCCACGCTGCCCATGCCGGGAGTGCAACCTGTTTTGGTGGATGAAAACGGCAAAGAGCTGACAGGCGACGGGGAACTCTCAGGCAATTTATGTATCAAGGCACCCTGGCCAAGCACCATCCGAACTACTTATGGCGACCATGAACGTTGCAAGAAAAACTACTTTAGCACTTACCCCGAACTATATTTTACAGGTGATGGTGCGCTACGGGATGAGCATGGCAATTACCGTATTACCGGCCGCGTGGATGATGTGCTGAATGTAAGCGGGCACCGCATTGGCACCGCTGAAGTGGAAAATGCCATTAACATGCACGCTGGCGTAGTTGAAAGTGCCGTGGTTGGGTACCCGCACGACATTAAAGGGCAGGGCATTTATGCCTATGTTATATATAATGGAACCCATGGCGATGATGCATTGAGGAGAAAGGACATTGTGCAAACGGTTACCCGCATTATCGGCCCAATCGCGAGGCCGGATAAAATTCAGTTTGTGAGCGGCCTACCCAAAACCCGCAGCGGCAAAATAATGCGCAGGATATTGCGTAAAATAGCCGAAGGGGAAACGGACAACCTGGGCGACACTACAACATTGTTGGACCCCGGGGTGGTGGAGGAGATTAAGAATGGGAAGATGTAGAGAGAAGCCGGGAAGACGGGAAGTCTGGGAGACCGAAAGACGGGGATGGCGGTTCATAGCTTCTAAGTTTTTGTAATATAGCATCAAAAGCTGTCCGGCAAGAGAAGGTAAAATGTTAGATTGAGACAAGGACTTCTGAAAATTACTATTTAAAAACGATGTAGGTTTGAGATGAAATATTCGTTCCATGGCGGAAAAAACATCAAATAAAAACAGATCAAAAATAGATTGGGTGCAGGATCCGAATATGAGAGATTACAGCAAAGAAGTCCATTTTGTTGAAAAGAACAAGAAGGCAACCGAATTTTTATTAAAGCACGGATTGCCAGATCAGCTTAAAGAAAAAGCAAAAAAATAATCGGGAATATTTATTTATTGCAGAGGCCTGAAGTAAGGAAAAAGGCTTTTTTGCCGTTGTTGGTGTTTTCACCAACAACGATATAACACCCATTAATTAACCATTATATGAGAACACTGTTTTTTACCACTGCAATAAGTTGTATTATCGTTTTGGCCACTGCTTTTCATAAAAAGCAATCAGCCGAAACGCTGCAATCCGTCTCCCCATTTCCTATAGGTGCGGCTATAAGTCCTTATTTGCTACAAAATAACCAGGCGTACCGGCAAGTAGTTGAAACGGAATTTAACAGCATAACTGCCGAAAACGTGCTGAAATGGGCAGGGGTGCATCCTGCCGAAAATAGGTTTGACTTTAGCAAAGGCGACATTTTGGTTGATTTTGCCCTCTCCCATCATAAAAGATTTCACGGGCATAACCTCTGCTGGTACCAATACAACCCAACATGGCTGTACAGCTTTTCCGGCGATTCTGTCGCTTGGGGAAACCTGTTTAAAACGCATATTCAAACAGTGGTGTCGCATTACAAAGGCAAAATAACTGCTTGGGATGTGGTGAACGAAGCCTTTAACAGCGACGGTACCTTGCGCGATGCAAGCACCGACAGCAATCACCAAAAAGACAAAGGCTGCATATGGGCAAGGCATATCGGCAGGGATTATATTGCCAAAGCATTCAAACATGCCCATGAGGCAGACCCGAATGCGTTATTGTTTTACAACGACTATGACCAAGAATTGTACCCTGCAAAATTGAATGCGGTTATTGCGATGGCAAACGATTTTAAACAAAGGGGCATACCCATAAACGGGCTTGGCATACAAATGCATATAACAATCAATACAGCATTGCAAGGTATTACAAACGCCATTAAGCAGCTTGCTGCCACGGGGCTTAAAATACATATAGCAGAACTGGATATAAGGGTAAACACAAAAGGCGACACAGGCATTGTTTATAACGACGATTTACAGGCAAAACAAAGCGCGATGTTTGCTTTTGTGGTGCAACAATACAAAACCCTTGTGCCTAAAAACCAGCAGTATGGCATTACCACCTGGAACGTGGGCGATGCGGACAGCTGGATAAGAAGTGCCTATAAACGCAAGGACTGGCCGTTGCTGTTTGATGACAATTATCAAAAAAAGACCGCTTATTATGCTTTTTTAAAAGCACTTAAAGAGTAGTATTTTATAAAAACGCTGCTTGCCACAAATGCTTTATAAATGGCTTAACATAAACCCATGTTAAAGCAAACCCTTTATCTTTTTTTTAAGAATAAACTTTATTACTTGCTGCTTCAAAACAACCAAACCTCATCCACATGAAAGAATATATTTACACCAGTCGTTGCCAAACTATGCTATACACCTGCTTTCTACTTTCCAGTTAATGTTACAGCAATTTTAATTATCAATCTGTCTCATAAACAGCAACGCATTATTCCTGCGTATACACAGTGTTGTGCCAATACTGTGCTATAAGGCTCTTGTCAAGTTTCAACCCTTACATCTTAGGGCGCCCTGCGTAAACGGGGCGCTTTGTTTTTTTGACAAGGGCCTGCAAAACTTTGTTATCCAATTTGTAAATCACTAAACTAAGCTCTTGTTAAAGAATATACGTTTTGCTTTTTTGGAAAGAAACTTAATTACTTTCATTGGGATTGAATCAGGAATGTTTTGCCAACAACGCCCAAAGCATTTTAAAACAAGAATTAGCCAAAATATTACTATCAATTGTTAGTTTTGCTTGCTCAATAGAGAATAAAACGATGAATGGTGTGATCCTGCTAAAGCAGGACTCGCTTCATAAAAATATCATACGCTATATGAATAACCCCCTTAATTATGTTTGCGGCGAATGGGTGCAGGGCAATGGCGGCGGCCAGCAATTGTACAATGCAGTTAGCGGCGAAGTAATTGGCGTGGCAAGCGCCAAAGGGCTTGAATTTGCCGCGATGCTGGATTACGCGCGTAAAAAAGGCAACCCCGCTTTGCGTAAAATGACTTTTCATGAAAGGGGATTGATGCTGAAAAACCTTGCAGTGTTCCTGCGCAGTTATTTGGAAGAATTTTATACTATTAGTTACCAAACCGGCGCCACGAGAGCCGATACCTGGGTGGACATCGAGGGCGGCATAGGCAACCTGTTTTCGTATGCATCGTTGCGGCGCAAATTTCCAGATGAACCTTTTTGCCTTGATGGCGAAGGCCATAACCTAAGCAAGAACGGCACCTTTATGGGTCAGCATATACTTGTTCCTAAAGAAGGCGTGGCTGTGCATATAAATGCATTTAATTTCCCGGTTTGGGGGATGCTGGAGAAAATAGCCGTAAACCTGCTGGCTGGGGTGCCGGCAGTTGTAAAACCCGCAACCATAACCTGTTATTTAACCGAAGCGGTGGTAAGGCGCATCATTCAATCTGGCCTCTTGCCACAGGGGGCCTTGCAGTTGATATGTGGTTCGGCGGGCGACATGCTTGACCATTTAACCGCGCAGGACGTTGTAACTTTTACCGGCTCTGCTTCAACCGGGCTAATGCTAAAAAGCAATAAAAGGGTGATGGAAGATAATGTGCCGTTTACCATGGAAGCAGATTCCCTTAACTGCATTGTGCTGGCAGACGATGTAACGCCCAACATGCCGGAATGGGATATTTTCATAAAAGAGGTAAGAAGGGAAATAACGACCAAGGCTGGGCAAAAATGCACAGCCATACGCCGCATATTTGTGCCGGAAAATAAGCTGGAAGATGTGCAAATTGCATTGAGCAAGGCCTTGGCGCTAACGGTTATTGGCAACCCGCTGAACGACAAGGTAAGGATGGGTTCCTTGGCAGGATTGTCGCAAAGGGACGAGGTTAAGGGGCAAGTACAAAAATTGCTGGCTTCATCTCAAATAATTTATGGCTCGCTTGATAGTGTGGAAGTGGTTGACGCAGATGGAGAAAAGGGAGCGTTTATCAGTCCGTTGCTGTTGCTAAATGAAAAGCCGTTGTATGGCCACGAAGTACATTCGGTTGAGGCGTTTGGGCCTGTGTCAACATTGATGCCATACAATTCCTTGGACGAAGCAATCCATCTTTCAAAAATGGGAAAAGGCTCGTTATGCTCTACGATTGTAACCGCCAGTGAAAAAAACGCCAAGCGGTATGTGCTTGGGGCAGGCACCCACCACGGCAGAATTCTAATATTGAATAATGAATGTGCCAAGGAAAGCACAGGGCATGGCTCGCCCTTGCCGTTATTGGTGCACGGCGGTCCAGGCCGCGCAGGCGGTGGGGAAGAAATGGGCGGCGTCCGCGGTGTAAAGCATTACATGCAGCGGGTGGCCGTGCAAGGCTCGCCGACCATGATAACTGCTGTGGGCAATGTTTACCAGCCGGGTGCGCAGCAACAGGAAGGTTTAATTCACCCCTTCAGAAAATATTTTGAGGAGTTGACGATTGGAGAAACACTTATCACAGCAAAGCGTACCATTACAGAAGCCGATATATCCAACTTTGCCAACCTTAGCTGGGATCATTTTTACGCGCACACCGACCATACATCGCTTGAGGGCACCCCTTTTGATAAGCCCGTTGCTCACGGGTATTTTGTGCTGAGTGCTGCGGCAGGTTTGTTTGTTGATGCCAAAAAGGGGCCAGTTTTGCTTAACTATGGCATTGACGAGCTGCGTTTTACCAAACCGGTATATGCCGGCACGACCATAGGCGTGAGGCTTACCGTGAAAGAAAAAACAAAACAGGAAAAACGGGAAGAAACCGATATCCCAAAAGGCATAGTAAAGTGGTATGTACAAGTTTATGATGAAACAAACGAAACGGTGGCCGTGGCAACAATACTAACCATGGTAAGGTGTAAAGCGTAGGAAGCTTTAACCACATAGGCTGTTTTTACCACATAGCGCAGATAGGTGACACAGGGTTCACATAGGGATTTTTATTTGATATAAAGGAAAGTATGACAACAGATTCGCAACAACTATCACAAGGCTACGTAAAAACTATCATTCACAATAAAATTGCAACGATAGAATTTTTTCATCCGCAAAGCAATTCGTTGCCCGGGCAACTGTTGGATGATTTAGCGGATGCGATTACCTCTGCCGGTAACAACGATGAAGTGCGGGTTATCGTACTACGCTCCGCTGGCGAGAAGGCTTTTTGCGCTGGTGCTTCATTTAATGAGCTGGCAGCCATTGAAACAGAGGAGCAAGGGAGGCTGTTCTTCAGCGGTTTTGCCAAGGTCATCAACGCCATGCGCAAAGCACCGAAATTTATTATTGCCCGCATTCATGGCAAATGCGTAGGTGGCGGGGTTGGCTTGGCCGCAGCTGCTGATTATGCAATTGCAACTGAGCGCGCCGACATAAAGCTGAGCGAACTTGCCATAGGCATCGGCCCGTTTGTGATTGGCCCGGCCGTGGAAAGGAAAATTGGTTTGTCCGCCTACTCTCAACTTTCAATTGATGCATCCCAATGGTATACGGCATCTTGGGCCAAAGAAAAAGGGCTTTTTGCGGAATCGCACAGTACTGTTGAAAACTTAGAGACATCGGTTGAAACCCTTTCAAAAACCCTTTCATTCTATAACCCGGACGCAATGGCTGAAATGAAGGCCGTTTTCTGGCAGGGCACCGGCAATTGGGATGAACTGCTAAGCAAGCGCGCTGTCATCAGTGGCAAACTCGTCATAAGCAGCTTTACAAAAGAAGCGATAGCTAGGTTTAAAGCGAAATAGAAACAAGTTGCAGGTTACTGGTTGCAGGTTTCAGGTCGTGCGAGTATAAAGAGACATGTAATTCTTGAATTTATTAGACTTTAGTATTGTTTAAACTCGCTCTTTATCCTCCATGATAACCTCGAAACCTGAAACCAGCAACCTGAAACCTGTCTTTATAATCATTTAATCTTGATTTGCATTGTCCTCCGGTTGCAAATGCGTACCTTTGCGCGCTGATTGAACCTTGCCATAGGAAAATTCCCGCCCGTTTTGGAACGGGATTCATTTAATCAATCAAAAAAAATTGTCCTGCTATTTGCGGGAACGAGGTCTTTATGAACATTCGCAACATAGCAATTATTGCCCACGTTGACCATGGTAAAACTACCTTGGTTGACCGTATTTTACACGCCACCAAAGTATTTCGCGACAACCAGGACACCGGGGAGCTGATAATGGACAGCAACGACCTGGAACGCGAGCGCGGCATAACAATATTCAGCAAAAACGCATCCGTTACCTATAAAGATGTAAAGATTAATGTAATAGACACCCCCGGTCACTCTGACTTTGGCGGTGAAGTAGAGCGTGTGCTAAAAATGGCCGATGGTGTATTATTATTGGTAGATGCCTTTGAAGGCCCAATGCCACAAACCCGCTTTGTGCTGCAAAAAGCGCTGCATTTGAATTTAAAACCGATCGTTATTATTAATAAGGTTGACAAACCAAACTGCCGCCCGGATGAAGTAAACGAAGCGGTTTTTGAATTGTTCTTTAATCTTGACGCCACTGAAGAGCAGCTTGATTTCCCTACTTTTTACGGTAGTGGCAAAAATGGCTGGTTCAACGATTCATTAGTACAAACTGAAGATATTACTCCCCTGCTGGACGGCATTTTAAAGTACGTGCCGGAACCGACAGTTGCCGAGGGCACCCTGCAGATGCAGATTACTTCGCTTGACTACTCATCTTTCCTTGGGAGGATAGCCGTAGGCAAGGTGGCGCGCGGCACCATCAAGGAAAACCAGCAAATATCCCTTGTGCAAACCGACGGCTCCATTAAAAAAACACGCATTAAGGAATTGTATGTGTTTGAGGGCATGGGCAAGAAAAAAGTATCAGAAGTACAGTGCGGCGACCTTTGCGCTGTTGTTGGCTTGGAAAGCTTTAATATTGGTGATACAATAGCCGACCTTGAAAACCCAGAAGCGTTGCCCATTATAAGCGTTGACGAACCTACGATGAGCATGCTGTTCAGCATTAATAACTCGCCTTTTTTTGGCAAGGACGGCAAGTTTGTTACCAGCCGCCACCTGCGCGACAGGCTGATGAAAGAAACGGAGAAAAACCTTGCGTTAAGGGTGGAAGACACTGACGGTGCAGATAGTTTTTTGGTGTTTGGCCGCGGCATTCTGCATTTAGGCATACTGGTTGAAACCATGCGCCGCGAAGGATATGAATTAACAGTAGGACAGCCACAAGTGCTGGTAAAATATGTAGACGGCAAGAAAAACGAGCCTTATGAAACACTGGTGGTTGACGTGCCTGCGCCATTTAGCGGCAAGGTAATTGACCTTGTTACCCAGCGCAAAGGCGAAATGCATGTGATGGAGACAAAGGGCGAAATGCAGCACCTTGAATTTGAAATACCGTCAAGGGGATTGATAGGCCTGCGTTCGCAAATGCTTACCAATACGGCCGGTGAGGCCGTTATGGCACACCGCTTTAACGAATATAAGCCTTGGAAAGGCCCGATACCCGGCCGCAGCAATGGCGTGCTTATTTCAAAAAACCAGGCTGCAACTACAGGATATTCTATTGACAAGCTGCAGGACAGGGGTTCTTTCTTTGTTGACCCAGGGGAAGAAGTTTATGTAGGCCAGATAATTGCCGAGCATATAAAACCAGGGGACTTGATTGTAAACGCAACGGAAGGCAAAAAGCTTACCAACATGCGTGCAAGTGGCAGTGATGACTCCGTGCGCATCATCCCAAAAATACAAATGACGCTGGAGGAGTGTATGGAATATATTCAGCAAGATGAATGTATAGAAGTAACCCCTAAAAAAATACGCCTACGCAAGGTTATTCTGGATGAAGAAGAACGCAAACGTGTATCAAGAAGCATGAAAACAGAAAGCGTAGCGTAGTTAATAATATAATTAAGATTGGCGAAAGCCCTTGCCAGTTGGCAGGGGCTTTTTAGTATGTTTATAAAATCGGCAGCCTTTCAAATTTCCTTCAAACAAGGTGTTGTAAAATTTTTAGCGCTAACTTTGCCTAATAGCCAAAAGATATGGACGAAATGAAAGCGCCCCCCATTTTCGTACGCTACGGCGGGGCAAAAAAATCAAGCTTTGATATGACCCCCGAAGAATTTGAAGAGGCATCGCAATCCATCCTCCGCAGGGCAAAGGAGAAAGCCTTTTCAAAAGGACTTCCCATCTATTTCAGCCAGAATGGTATTGTAATGGCGGAATATCCCGATGGCCATATCGAAGAAGCAAAAAATTATTAATGGAATCACCGGCACTATGCGTTATTGCAGGCCCAAACGGCATTGGTAAAACCACCAGTAATTTTGACCTCATTCCTAAAAACACTCCTCTCATAAATTCAGATGAAATTGCGAAAGAAATAAGATTGTCAGGGCTTGTAAACGTAAATGCGCAAGAATTCAGTAATAGGGAAGCCATAAGAATTATGAATGGCTATCTGGAAAACAGGCACTCATTTGCAATTGAAACAAATCTTGCAGATGTTGATACTTGGAAGTTTTTGCTCGAAGTTCAAAAAAGCGGCTATAGATTGGAAGTGATATATGTTTCTGTAAGCAATGAAGAAGTGCTTAATGCACGTATTAAGGAAAGATTTCTTCGCGGGGAGCATTATATAAGGCCTGATATTGTAAGAGAAAGATATATTAACGGGCTAAGCTTGCTCAACCACTATTTCAAAAAGCCGGATCGGCTTCAATTAATTGACAACGCAGTGAAGATGGAACTGGTAGCAGAAATTGAATCTGGAGAAATAATAGCAGTAGTCAAACCTTTACCTTTTTGGATAGAGCAATACTTGGGATCTCATTTTGGCAATAAAAATCCTGAACAAATCCAACCCGGCAATATTGATACAGTCGAGGAAATAAGAAAAAGGTATTTGGAATCAATTAAAAAGAAAGGCGATGCGGCTCCTTAACGAAACAACCTCATTTAAACGCCCTTTCACTCCGCCCCCAGTCTCTTCAGTCCGTCACGCGCCTCTTTCAAGCTTTTATTTAAGGTAAGCGATTGTTTGTATTCCTGCACAGCACTGTCTTTTTTCTGCATGGCCTCATAGCACTTTGCCTGGTAATAATAGGCATCCGCATCCAAATTATTCACCGTTGCCGCCAACTGAAAAACATCAAGTGCATCCCGGTACCGCTTGTTATCAAAATACACCATGCCCTTCTCAACATAAGCTTCCATATAGGTGTAATTGTCCTCAATACATTCATCAAACTTTTCCAGCGCTTCTGGCGCCTTGCCAATGCGGGCATAATAAACACCGGCCACGTAAGCACTGTGTGCATCATACTCCTTTCCCAAAGCCAGCACTTTTATGCGCGATGCTATTAATAGCGCACGCGGGTTTTTTGTTTCCGCATATAGTTTGGCAAGCCAAAGCAACGCATCGGGTGTTTCGGCAATATGCAGCGCCTTAACATAGCTTTCCAAGGCGGCGAGGGTATCGCCCGCGTCCTCGGCAATATTGCCGCGGTTAATCCATAATAAATTATTTCCCGTGTCTTTGCCAACAGCAGTGTCAATTTGCTTAAAAGCATTGGCATAATCGCCAATGCTATCCAATGCCCAAGCAAGCTGCTTGCGAATTTTATTGCTGTCCGGCTGGGCATGCACGGCTGCAATAAGCACCTGTATGTTCTCGGGATAGCCAGCGTGTCCGTTTGCTGTGCCTGCTTTTTCCTGCCCGTTGTTGTTACAGGCTGCCAGCATCAATATTGTTATTGCAGTAAGGGCTGCCGCAAATATCTTCATCACACAAAAATAAAACCTGTTTTCTTTTATTCGGTTTTTCTTGTGCCGCGGTCGTCACTTCGCTTGCGCTTTTGCAAAAATTAACAAGATTGAAGGTAAATTATACATGACGCTACCAAAAAATGTTGCTCATCAAGTAAATGACATGGCAACAGATTTGAAGTCAATCGAAAACAAAAACTTTTTTTAGCATGCCATGTTATGTAGTTTTGACTCAAACTAAAACCAATTACGATGAATGAAAGCTTACATTCCATCTTACTTCACCTTCACAGCGTTGGGCGCTGGATTATGCTGATTTTGTTGATTATAGGCATTTTCAATAGCCTTGTTGCGGGTGAAAGGCCATATATAAAATCTGACGCGAGAACAGGGCTTATACTAACAATAGTTACAGATTTAATGTTGGTTATCGGGGTGGTGTTATGGTATTTTGGCCCGATTGGCTTTCAACTGGTGCAAAGCTCAGGGGGCTTTGGTGCCGCGATGAAAGACCCAGTGCTAAGGTTTTATGGAGTTGAGCATTTGACAGGAATGCTTATCGCCGTTATTCTTATCCATATTGGCAAGGCTCAGGGCAAGAAAAACATAACTGACAAAAAGAAGCACATGCGTACCATGTGGTTTTATTTGATTGCACTTGTGATAATACTGGCCACTGTACCTTGGCCCTTCCGGGCAGTTGGTGCTGGCAGGGGATGGTATTAATGCATTATAAAACAGATTTAATGGAGGTAGCATGATGCGGACATTACATCATACTATCTCCATTAGTATTTTACCCAACGGGCACGGCTCGCTTTCACAAATTTGTTCCAGTTTGTTTTTGATAATCTTTAATTCTTCTATTTTCCGCTCGACAAGGCAAATTTTTCTTTGTACATAGCGGAGGCCGCGTTTGGGTTCGAGCACCCCTTCTTCAAAAAGAGTAATCATTGCCCTTGTTTCCTCCAAGGTAAACCCAAATTCTTTTATCTTCTTGATGGCCAACAGGCGTTTTAAAATGCCATCTGGATAATTCTTAAAATTATTCTCCAGCCTGTAATTTCCGTTTACTTCTATCAATCCTTTCTTTTCGTAAAAACGGATAGTATCTCTGCTAAAACCGCTTTTTTTGGAAAGTTCACCAATAAGCATAAAAAATGTTTTTATTTTATTAACTGTGGACTATACTCCACTGTGTATGTTTGCTTAGTAATCGTAAATAAGTCGTTTGCGAATAACTGAGTCAGGTATTGTTTTTGGCAACCGCCCCCTGACCCTCACCAGATTCGCTGCTTATCAACATTACTCTAAAATTACATAACATGACAACACCACTGCAATCTTTTTACATCATAAGGTTCAATGACTGCGACCCTTATGGCCACCTAAACAACGCGCGTTACCTTGACTACATGCTGAATGCGAGGGAGGATCACCTTCGCGAAGCCTACCGCATGTCGCTTTCTGATTTTGCAAAACAAGGCGTTGGCTGGGTTACCACCCGAAACGAAATACAATACCTCCGGCCAGCCTTTTATAACGAAAAGGTATGCATACAGTCTGCTTTGATTGAAACCACCGAAACCGAGTTAATTGTGGAGATGGTTATGTATGATGAAAGCCGCCAGCAGTTAAAAGCGTTGTTGTGGGTTACCTTTACACACATCAATATAAAAACTGGCAGGAGGGAAACGCACGGACAGGATATACTTAAATTTCTTACCGGTATAAAAACAGACCATGTTGATTTTTCCCTTGGCTTTAAGGCCAGATTGACAGATCTTTTAAACCAACTAAAGGAAAGCAGCAACAGTGCGGGCTTGAGCTAAGCATACAGGCGGTGTTACTACTATCATGTCAAGCATTGATTGACGATTTTGGGATTTAGGGATATTGGGATTTTATTGAAAAAATACAAATAAAATACAAATCTCAAAATAACGAAATCAAGAAATCAGCAATAACAGAAGCGACATTTTATAGTTGACATGGCGCTATCTTCTCATTTCAATCACCTCGCAGTTTTTGATATCCTTTTCGTCAATCACAAAACGGATTAGCGTGCGTACTTGGTGCCAACCTTGCATGCCTGCGGCGCCGGGGTTCATGTGCAGGCATTGCAGCTTGTCGTCGTACATTACTTTTAAAATATGCGAGTGCCCGCTGATGAACAGTTGGGGGTGTTCCCGCATAATAACCGCTTTAATGCCCGGCTTGTAATTTGGCGGGTAGCCGCCAATATGCTGCATAAAAACTTTTACATTTTCAATGGTAAAAATATTTTGTTCGGGGTATTCACTTCTAATATCCGGCCCGTCAATATTTCCATACACCCCTCGCATGGGTTTAAAATCCCTCAGCCTTTCCGCAATGGCAATCGCACCAAAATCACCCCCATGCCATATCTCATCACAGTCTTTAAAGTGTTTGAATACTGCCTCGTCTAAAAAATTATGCGTGTCGGAAATTAAGCCAATACGGGTCATTGTTCTTGTTAATCTGAAATCGTAAATCTGCGATATGAATCACTCTACGCCGGTTCTACCCAGGCATCACTCTCTTTCATCAAATTTATAAGCTCATCCACGGCAATATTGCTATCAACGCCCCGTTTAACCACTTCCTTGCCACGGTAAAGCGTTATTTTACCAACCCCGCTGCCCACATAGCCAAAATCGGCATCGGCCATTTCGCCGGGACCGTTGACTATGCAGCCCATTATCGCAATTTTTACCCCTTTCAAATGATTGGTTCGAGCGCGTATTTTCGCCGTGGTTTCCTGTAAATCAAACAAAGTCCTCCCACAACTGGGGCAGGAGATGTATTCTGTTTTTGATATCCTTGTCCTCGTGGCTTGTAAAATGCTGAAAGCTGTGTTATTGATGAACTGCTCGGTGGTGGTGTTGCTCAAATAATTGCGGCCGCTTACGTTACCGGATAGCAGATTGGCGATTGCAGATTGCGGATTGACCGTTGACGATTCCGCATTCACGATTGACGATTCATGATTCACCTCTTCCATTCCCAGCCAAACCCCATCTCCAAAGCCATCAAGCAATAACGCGCCACATTCGGTGGAGTAGTGTATCAGATGCTCGTCTGCGGTTTGCCAGTTACTATCGCAAATAATGATAGCGGGGCTTTGGTTGCCATGGTTCATCGTCTCGGCAAAAATCTTCCTGATGCTTTGCATGGCGTTTTTCTCATCGCTATAAAAGCACAAAACCGTTTTGGCGGCAACCCCCGGCCTATCCAACAATTCCATCAAATCTTCGAACAGGCGT
>Ga0207091_1124_pt1 | contig 18296 bp, 16 predicted proteins | sample Alteio_BWMinHeat_47_FD_153534 | JGI IMG/M metagenome (GOLD analysis project Ga0207091, IMG submission 153534) | Enriched cells from forest soil in Barre Woods Harvard Forest LTER site, Petersham, Massachusetts, United States -... | ecosystem: Environmental > Terrestrial > Soil > Temperate forest >... | reverse complement strand
CGATATCTAAAATTTTATAACTTGCATTATGGATGATGGGGAAAAATTGCGCTCCCATAATGAACACCAAGGCTGCCATCGAAATAACTTGTGCATAGGGATAAAATTTCGCTTTATAAGGTAATATACCCAAACCGCCATGTTCTGGTAAATATTTTTTTCTAAAATTATAATGACTTAACGCAATACCAAACCAAGCAATAAATCCTGAGAGCGTTGAAATCTGAATTAAATAACTAAACAAAACCCCATTCCCGATAAAGGAAGAAAGAAATACTAAAGACCCAACTAAAGCAGAAGTAATTAAAGCCACAATGGGGATGGCGTAAGGATTTAATTTGCTAAATACTTTTGGTGCTTGTCCTGAACGACCTAAATACCATAATACGCGTGTGGAAGAATATAAACTCGCATTTGCAGCAGATAACACGGCAATTAAAATAATAAAATTTACAATATCGGCAGCATACGTTGAAAAATAATAACTAAAAATCAAAGTAAAAGGACTTGCCGTCACATTATCTTGGACGCTCAAACGCGGGTCCGTGTAAGGCAGCAATAACGTAATCACGCTAATGGAAATAATATAAAATAACAATAACCGCCAAAACACATATCGAATGGATTTTGGAATGGTGACTTCAGGATTTTTTGTTTCGCCAGAGGCAACACCCACTAATTCTGTTCCTTGAAATGAAAATCCTGCAAATAAAAATACCGTCATAAATCCCAAAAATCCATTATGAAAAGGCGCATCTCCTATTGTCCAATTGTGCGTACCAAATTGTGGCTGCTTAAAAATAGTAAATATACCCAACACAATGAATACGATAATGATCGCTACTTTCACAAATGACATGGCATATTCGACTTCACCATAAACGCGGACAGAATAAATATTACATAAAAAGATGGCTAAAAAGAAAATGATCGAAAAAAAGATACTATGAACGGTCGGAAACCAATAACTCATCACAAGCGATGCCGCAGAAATATCAACAGCGACCGTCAAGGCCCAATTTAACCAATAATTGTAACCCATCGCAATGCCAAAAGATTTCCCGACATACAAGGTCGAATATTCGCAAAAAGTGCCTGTCGAGGGTTTATAAGCGCTCATTTCAGCGAGACTGGTCATGAGAAAATATACCACGCAAGCCATCAAAATATATGCGAGTAACGCGCCCCCCGGACCTCCAACAGAAACTGTATAACCACTGGCTAAAAATATTCCTGTTCCAATGGATCCTCCGATGGCAATCATGTTGATATGACGCGTCTCTAGTCTTTTTGAAAGCTCGGTCTCAGTTATGGCCATATTATTAGGTCCTTAAGAAAAAAATTATACTTCATGCAGTCATATTTTGAGGCCGCATGAAGTATGAACCCTACGCTTTAATTTTAGAAATTTCAAGACGTTTAATCCACCGAAAAAGACGACCCACAACCACAGGTGGTATTAGCATTGGGATTCCGAATAATGAATTGTGCGCCCTCAATATCTTCAACATAATCGATTTCAGCACCGACTAAATATTGAAAACTCACGGAATCTACTAAGAGATGCACCAAATTTCCCGGATGGGTATCTACCTCTTTTGGAATCACCATATCATCCGCATTGACTGCTTCTTTAAATTCGAAACCATATTTTAATCCAGAACAGCCACCGCCTGTCACGAAAACGCGTAATTTTAAATTAAAATTGCCCTCTTCTTGGATCAATTCGAAGACTTTGCGGCACGCACTGTCTGTCATATATAATGGGGGTTGCATTGACACACCTCAAATTTTGTCATGCCATATTATACGACAACACAAAGGATTTCGATATGCTCTGGCTAAAAGCGTTGCATGTCATTTTTATGGTGACATGGTTTAGCGGTTTATTTTATTTGCCTCGATTATATGTGTATCATACCTTATCGCATGATACGATTAGCATCGATCGCTTCAAGATCATGGAAAGAAAGCTATTTTTTGGTATTATGACACCGGGCGCCATTTTCACCATCGTTTTCGGCATTGCCTTATTCATTCCACATGCGTCCCTCTATTTACATCTTCCCTGGATGATATTAAAACTTATCTTGGTGGGATTATTAGTCATTTATCACATTTATTTAGGTAAACTTCTTTTTGATTTTAAACATGGCCGAAATACGCATGGCCATGTTTTTTATCGTATTTTGAATGAAGTGCCCGTTCTTTTTCTGGCTTTGATTATTTTCCTCGTGATTTTAAAGCCGATGGTGCTGTAATGATCATCCCTGTCAATCCAACGACACCTTTTTTTTGTTTCACTGCTTCTTTTAATATTTTTTTTGTATTTTCTGGTAGAGGAGTTCGTTTTCGAAATAAATGGGAACCACTTCTTGTTAATGGTTTATTGGATTCCACAACAAACCATGGATCATTTTGTATGGAAGGCGGCGCCTCTTTTTTGGATACAAAGTGTTGATCGTTAAATTCACTATTTAAAGGTTGTGGTTTTTCTTCTGGATGTTCTGATTTTTTTTCTTTGTCTCGAAGCACATCCACAAAACTATCTTCCCATTCATCATCACTGTCGGTTTCTCTCGAAACAACGGCATCAGGATTTTTTTCATGATTCTCATCTTGCTTTTTATCCTCAGTCGGAACCGTCTGAAGAATTGCGCGGCGATATTCTGTCTCACGCGCAAGTTCAATATATCTTTCAGAATCTGTAATCCTTGAACGTATATAATCCTGATAATTTTTCACGCCCGGAATCATCATAACAAAAGGTTTTATCATCCACTCCAACCTTTGATTACCTAGAAGTTTTTCAGGTGTTTCCACATATTCTTTGCAAGTCTTAAGCCACCGTTTAATTTGATCATCACGTTGCGAAACCCACATGCCGACACCTTCCGATTGCGCAATCGATTCTAAGGAATACCGTTTTTTTAAAAGTTGGAAAACATATTGCGCGGATCTAGTCTCACTTAAATATTTTAAAAAAGCTAAAATATCTATATGTTGCTCTCTACCACCGGGGAATTTTTCTTTTCTGGAAATCGCAATCATGGCATAGACTTGAAACAAAAAACTAAACAACGCATCATAGAAAAAAATATTTTTTTCGCATCCTGAAATACTATTGGATAAATAATCCGTCAACCACATAACAGAAACAAAAGAAGCACCGAAAAAAATAAAATAAGCTTTATTATTGAGAAATAATTCTTGAAGTCGATGTTTCGTACAAGTTTCTACAGCATTTAATTTATATTCCACCAATGGATAACCAAAACTCAATGATTCTAATAAAAATGCTGTCACAGGATTTAGATAATAAGAAATCGTGCTAACACCATAACGATTGGCTGCATAAAAAAATGTGCTATGCGGAGAAGCAAATGCATCAAAACATCCACAAGATTTGATGTCAGAATCGCCTACGGCGTCTTTCGCGTAATTCGTGATGGTATCTATATCGAGCGTGTTTTGCAGCAAAATAAATGGCATTTCATATAACAAAAGATAACCATTCATCGCTAAATAAAATATCGGATCTATTCCTTTTACCATGATACTGCTAATATTATTTGAAGCAATATAACTTAAAAGTTGAAATCCACGATAATAACAAGTATAAAGCCCAAATGCTTTCAAAGCATAAATGCCGTTTAATTTAGCACTGCTTTTAATCGCATTTTGAAGTGAAGGTGAAGCATTCCAAGAAGCTTTGATAGACGTAAAAGAATAATAAGGTGCGCAAAATCCTTGATAAAAAGCTTGGCCCATATATTTAGCAAGAGATTTTACACGCTGTGTAGTTCTCTCAAAACATGAAAGTTTATTTTCATTTGAATCATCTACATTTTCAAATAAAGGCATACATGCATCCTTGCAAGAATCTTAAAAATTCAGGTTAGCATAGCAACCTTAAAAAACCCTTAACTTTTTTAGCGGCTCCCGCTGAACGTTTGTATACTATCATTAACCACAGTCTTCTCTTGAGCATGCTCGGCTATGGAAGAGAACTGTGCCGGCTCTTGTTCTCGCGCTTGTCGTTCTACATAGATATTCGTTTGAACAATGCCCGATTGTTTAAGCGATAAAAGTTTTTTCCTTTCCTCTTCTTCTTTTTGCTTGGGTGTCAGCATCTCTTTCAATCTTTCAACCCCTTTACCAAAACATGTTTCGACAGCTCTCAAGAAAGAATCATTATAATTAATCTTTACACCATCTTTCTCATAGAATTCTTCTTTAGAAGGTTTATAGTATGCACCCGTTCTTTCGTTGACAACAATCCTTTTTTTATTTACATCCTCTTTGCTATCTACTATAAATCCATCACCTGCAGCCACTACAAAAGGCATCATACCAGCCGTGAAAATGTGATTACTTGGGGAAACAAACAACTGGGGTTCACCCTTTTCTGAAAGTAAAATAGCAAAAGTAAAATCTGCCCTCTCACCATCCTGTTGTAGTTTGTTTTCAAGTTTAAACATCCCTTTTGCGTTTTGTTTTAAAGGCCTGATTTCTTTTCTAAATTCTCGAAAAACCGCATTTCGCGTTTTTTCTTCTGTATCTGGACTAGATAATGTGTTAATGGTGGCTTCATTTAGAGGACTATCCTTTGGAGTGTGCGTGAAGCATTCTACATAATTATAATTATCTTCAATATCATCAAAACACTCTAAATTTTTTTTCATCACTTTTGTTATTCTAGTACGTCGGTGACCCCAGCTTCTCAAATCGACCGTATTAGTGGCCGATGTACCCTCGATATGGGCCGCTAAGGGCGCATAACCGTATGCTACAATCTCTTTTTCGTCGGTCAAAAACTGCAGCGGTTTATCTGCTGTCAAATCTTCTACTTTTTTTTCAGATAATCTTCGGTTTTTATTGCCGCTAGCCGGTGAGTTACCCGCCGAGTGGGTGCCTCCTTTAGGATGAACTGATTTTGATTTCGTTCCAGGGAAAGAGTTGCGTCTCCCCGTCTTATTATTAGATCCATTTTTGATTTCTTCGGATAGCATAATAAAAACCTCTTAAAAAAACGAGCATTTATTATACTTCCACAGAACTGTAAATGTCCATAAGAAAATAATTAGGCTAAATTGTACGCATTTTTATTTTAATACATAAAAGGCTCGCTCAGCTGCCTCCCAGGTTTTTTTAATTTCTTTTTGACTATGTGCAGCGGATAAAAAACCTGCTTCGAAAGCAGAAGGTGCTAAATAAATTCCTTCTGCTAACATGGCGTGAAAAAATTGTTTAAATTTTGATATGTCACAACTTAATACATCTGAAAAAGTGGTAATCGAAGAATTTTCCGTAAAGAAGAATCCAAACATACTACCGACATTCGTAGTTTGGAAAGGAATATTGGCTGCAAGGGCTCGTTCTTTTAAACCTTGCAAGAGCGTTTGCGTATTTTGTGTTAAGGTTTTATATAAATTTTGATCATCTATTAAATCGAGCGTTGCAATACCTGCAGCCATGGCAACGGGATTCCCAGATAATGTGCCCGCCTGATAGACAGGACCTAAAGGCGCAATAGAATGCATGATATCCGATCGCCCACCAAAGGCACCGACAGGCATACCGCCACCAATGATTTTCCCTAATGTGATTAAATCAGGTCTCACCTGAAAGTGCTCTTCCGCACCGCCTCGGGCGATCCGAAACCCTGTCATGACTTCATCAAAGATTAATAAACTGCCATATTGATCACATAATTCTCGCAATCCGGATAAAAACCCGGGAATCGGTGGCACACAATTCATATTACCTGCAACGGGCTCCACAATCACCGCTGCAATATCATTTCCATAGGTATTAAATAAGGCGTCGACCGTATCCAGCCGATTAAACTCTGCAACCAATGTATGTTGAACAACGCTTTCCGGTACCCCCGCAGAACTTGGAATACCTAAAGTTAAGATACCAGAACCTGCCCGCACTAATAGCGCATCCGAATGGCCATGATAACATCCTGCAAACTTAATAAATTTATGACGTTTCGTAAAACCACGCGCCAAGCGAATCGCACTCATGGTAGCTTCCGTCCCAGAATTCACCATGCGGACTTGTTCGATGGTGGGCATTCTTTCTGAAATTTTTTCAGCAAGTGTCACTTCAAGTGCAGTAGGCGCTCCAAAACTCAAGCCATGCTGCATGTGTTCCGTCACCCGTCTCATCACTTCAGGATGGGCATGGCCTAGAATCATAGGCCCCCAAGAGCCCACATAATCCACATAGGTACGATTTTCCTCATCCACTACATAGGGACCATACGCTTTTTTAATAAAAGGCGGCGTCCCTCCGACACCATGAAATGCACGCACGGGAGAGTTGACGCCACCTGGAATATATCGTTTTGCTTTTTCGAATAATGATTCTGTTAACATGTGCGTACCTTTGAGTTATGATGTCGAGGTTTTAGGTCGAGGATGTAAGTTTAGCATGTACAAACGTTATATGTGTTTATTATGTGGTTATATCTATGATGAATCACTGGGTTGGCCAGAGGATGGTATTGTTCCCGGTACGCGATGGGAAGATGTACCCCTCACGTGGCAATGCCCAGAATGCGGTGCCTCCAAAGATGATTTTGAAATGATAGAAATTTAATACCTCTGTTGCTCCGTGATATACCTCCGTCGCATTACGGGACGACGGGTAAAATCAAAATCTTTACTTGATATAAAATCGATCAAATTCTTGCCAAGGAACTTCTTGATGCTCCACTGTTTCTACTCTTGCGAGCTCTGGACCAACCTTTAGCCATTCGTGAAGTGCCATGACTTTCGCTCTTTCACCGCATGCCAACACCTCAACATGACCATCCTTGGTATTACACACCCAGCCAGTAATCTCAAGCGCTTTTGCTTCTTCTTGTGTTGAGGCACGAAACCAGACACCTTGTACCCGGCCTTTTACCAAAAAATGCATACCTATTTTATCTTGCACAATATTGACTCCTGTTGGTTATTTTTGGACTGTTATAGTAATATTGACACATGAAAAATTTACACGGTTCAATCATTTGTCATGAGTAACAAATATATCTTATTTTTTCTTTTCTTGCCTATATGGATCATTTTAGGAATACTTTGGATCATTGTCCATTTGCCAAAACGTTTTCGTATATGGCTCGGTAAATCATTGGGGAAATTTTTATATCTCTTCCCGTCTTCTCCCAAACGGATAACATATCAGAATTTACAATTATGTTTTCCCGAATGGACAGATGAAGAACGCAAAAAATTAGCAAAAGAAAACTTTGCATCCCTGGGGTTGGCCGTGATTGAAACAATGATGGCGTGGGCTTTACCCGATGAAAAACTCAAGAATTTATATCAATTATATGGAAAAGAACATGCACTGAATGCCCTTCAAAAAGGGAAAGGCATTATTTTTATCGCACCACATTTTACTTGTATTGAAATCATTGGTCGTTTACTTGGTATGCATTATCAATTTGGCGTGATGTACAAACCACATAAAAAACCTTATTTTTCTTATATTCATAAACGTTTTCGCAAAAAACATTATAGCACGTATATTCCGAGCAATCGCGTACGAGAATTATTTCACGCACTTTCTCAAAATCTTCCCATCTGGTACGCGTATGATGTGGATGGTGGCTTGAAACGCAGCAGTGTTTTTGCACCTTTTTTTGGGATACCTGCTTCAACCCTCACAACAGTTTCACGTTTTGCACGTATTAGTGGTGCATCGGTATTACCCTTAAGTTATTTTCGTCGTGATGATAATTCAGGATACGATATTATTATTTCACCTTCTCTTGAAAATTTCCCTTCTGATAATCTTTATGAAGATGCCGTACGTTTAAATTCAGTATTGGAAAGTGCCATTCGCCAAAAACCCTCGCAATATATTTGGCAATATAAACGATTTAAAACAAGACAGCCTGGTGAAAAAAGATTTTATACTTGATATAGAATTTCAGATAAGTCTTTTTGGTAAAAAGCAACCAAAAGACTTATCCGAAATTTAAATACGGCGTTCTTTTATCTTTACGATAGTTTTAGAAATATGCTCAATAAAGTGCTAAAAAATGATCTGTCATTTTTTTGGCTTTTGTTAAGTAATAAGTATTTTTTATTTATCTCAAACACTAATAATAATAATTGATTTTTACAATTTGTTTCATTATACTGCGTTTAACAGATGAGGAGCTCAAGGAATAATTAGAGGCAAGTGATGCCAAAAATTAACAATAAAAATAATTTTACATGCTCAAAAAATTTTGTTGCACACATTTCTATCAAAAAACCTGTCATTACCACCCCGTCTAAAAGCACGACGGGGTAAACTCCAGCTGGAATGACAGGTTTTTTAGCAGCTTGCTAATTCTCTCCTCTATGCTAGAATGTCAAAAATTTTTTATTCTTACACAACATGCAATTACCTGATTTTACAAAAGCTTCCATACTCGTCATTGGCGATGTCATGCTGGATCGTTATTGGTTCGGGATCACAGCACGCATTTCACCAGAAGCACCTGTCCCCATTGTCAAAATTCAACAAACCGATGAACGCCCTGGAGGCGCTGCCAATGTTGCATTAAATATTGCTGCATTAGGCGCTAAAGTTTCTGTACTCGGAATCACTGGTGATGATGATGCATCCTATCAACTTGAAACACAGCTTAAAGCAGCACAAGTCGCGCATCATTTCTTACATTTACCACACACACCGACCATCACTAAACTTCGCGTGATGAGCCGTCATCAACAACTCATTCGTTTGGATTTTGAAGAAAAGTTTCCACCCATTCACTCAGACGCTTTGATAGATCTTTATAAAAATTATTTACATCAATGTAATCTGGTTATTTTATCTGATTATGGAAAAGGCACTTTGACACAATGCCAAACATTGATAAAACTCGCACGAGAAGCGAAAACGCCTATTTTGATAGATCCTAAAGGATCCGATTTTAGTATTTACCGAGGAGCGACGGCTATCACCCCCAACCTCAAAGAATTTGAAGCAATTGTCGGTATTTGTGAAAACGAACATGACATTATCCAAAAAGCGAAGCGCTTTTTAGAGGAGTACGATATTTCCTCTATCCTCTTAACGAGGGGTGATCGTGGCATGACGCTAATCCAAAAAGAGATGGAAGAAAAACATTTGCCTGCACATGCGAGAGAAGTGTTTGATGTGACTGGTGCAGGAGATACAGTCATTGGTGTATTCGGCGCTGCCTTAAGTGCTGGCGGAAGCTATGAGCATGCCATGACACTTGCAAACCTTGCTGCCAGCATTGTCGTTTCAAAACTAGGAACGGCGAGTGTGAGTGTGCCCGAATTACAAGGCGCAAGTACCAATCATATGATGAATACCGGCATCGTCAATGATGAGCAATTATTATTAGAAGTCACTGCAGCGCGCTTAAAAGGTAAAAAAATTGTTTTTACGAATGGGTGTTTTGATATTTTACATGCAGGGCATGTGATGTACCTCTCTCAAGCAAAACAATTGGGGGATTATTTAATTGTCGCGATCAATGATGATGATTCCGTCAAACGTTTGAAAGGGAGGGGACGTCCCATCAATAATATCGCACAACGCATGGCAGTGCTTGCGAGCTTGGGAATGGTCAATGGGGTTATTTCATTTTCGGATGATACGCCAGAACGCCTTTTAAAAATTTTAAAACCTGACATTTTAGTCAAAGGCGGCGACTATCAAATCGACCAAGTGGTGGGTCATGAAATTGTTCATCGTTATGGCGGTGAAGTACGTGTTTTAGGTGTTATAAAAGACCTTTCCACCACACACATTATTGATCGCGTACGAAAAACCGAAATTTCGGAGGAATCATGACTCCGCCAGGCAATCTATTTGTCATTGCAGCCCCTTCTGGCACAGGGAAAACCTCTCTGGTCCAAGCGTTAGTCGAGAGGACGCCTGGATTGACCGTTTCGATTTCACATACCACGCGTCCCAAAAGACCCTCAGAAAAAGACGGCATTAATTACCACTTCATTGATGAGAAACAATTTAAAGAAATGATTGAACGGAAAGAATTTTTAGAACATGCCATTGTTTTTCATCATCATTATGGCACGACTCAAGCTTGGGTAAAGGAAACGTTAGCGAAAGGATTAGATGTGATCCTCGAAATTGATTGGCAAGGATGTCAACAAATACAGGCTTTATTTCCTGATTGCATTAGTATTTTTATATTGCCGCCCTCTCTTTCAGACCTAGAGGAGCGATTAAAAAAACGCAATCAAGATAAACACGACATTATTCAAGCACGCCTAAAGGATGCGACGGAAACAATTAAGCATATTCATGAATATCAATATTTGGTGATTAATGCTGATTTTGATCAAGCGGTTCGTGAATTACAACATATCGTGCTTGCAAGTCGCTTATTGCGAAGAAGACAAGCCTTGAAATTACCGTTCTATTAGATGACATCCTCTAGTACTCTGTCATCCCCGCGAAAGCGGGGATCCATCCAGATGGATTCCCACTTTTCGTGGGAATGACATCAGGACTTAATTACGCAATATTTAGGTACCACTGGTACTTGATTTTTTATTCACAGTAGAGGTGCTGGATGGGTTACCGCGCAACATCAGTCTAGTTTGACTGAATAGCCTTGTTATCCCTCGTGACGGGATTTGTTGCGGAGTAGGAGATTGTGGTACGTTGCTACCAACTTGACCGCCTGTTGGGGTCAAAGGGGTTGAACTTCCAATCAAAGGAGGCGATACGGGAGCGCTGTCACTTCTTCTTTCACGTGTTTGACCTTGATCGCGAGGTGTTGCGGTTGAATTAGGTAAACTGCCCCCTCTTTTATGAGTATCCGATGTTAGTTTCCCACTGGAGAGGGTGAAGGGAGTGAAGGGAATGAAGGAGGTGACGGGAGTGAAGGGGGATGATAATGGCACACCTCTTTTATGACTCCAAAATATAGTGGGATGAGTTGGACTACTCAATGCAGCTAATTCTGGTATCAACTGGCCTGTTGGATTTACCCTGATGCCTGAGTTGTCTTTTTTAATCCGGTCAACAAGGATTTTATGATATTGTGATAAACTTTTATGAGCAGGATTGGCCCTAACAAGGTTAGCGACCTCTATCTCATACTGTTGTAATTCATCGAAAAGGCTTTGAGGAACGCTTACTATTTTCTGATTTTCCTCTAGCTTTTCCCATTCATTATATGCATTTTCGATACGGTTGAGGTTGAGCATAAGATCTGCGGCATTTATCGGATCTTTTTTACCTTTTATACTTATACTTTTTAAAAACTGTATTAAAAGTTGAAGTCTTACTTCCATCATGCAGTATAAATCTTTACTACGTGCTTCACCATAAGCATTTAAAGTAGTAACTAATCCTTGAAGATCACCAAGCATCTTTATAATATCATAAAGTTGTTTTTCGTTTGCGAGATTACCCATTGATTTAAAATTTTGTTTCCATTCATCTAAAAAAGACTCGCTCTCGCTTATACATTTTACCCAGCCAGGAATCGAACTCAATAAAATTTTTTGACCTCCCTTAATACCTACGGCCTTCAGCTCCTTATAAAAATTGATACTATTTGGGGGAGCATCATTTTTGAAATCGTTCGTGTTGTTAATGACAATTTCGGAAGGATCCACACGTTCAAAACGAGACCTTATATCATACCAAATACGATAATGTTCCGCAGCTGCATCAGCTTGAAGATCCCGAGTGACAGACCCAGATTGAATAGAAGAATTAAGAGAACGGCCTTGCAAAATCATCTCTTTTAACTCCCATTTTGCTCGTGCTTCCTTAAACGCGTCATATTTACTGTTCACTTCCTTCTGATCAGGCGTTACGCCTGTTTCTTTTTTTATTTGATTACTCATGTTTTCTTTATCTTTCTTTTCAATTGCCTCATCATATGCTAAATCAAACCATTTTTTATATTCCTTAGCTATGTCAGTTTTCTGCGCTTCTTCGAGTTGTGTAATACAATATTTTTCAATTTCTGACAATAACTGCTTGAACTGTTCGAAATAAACATCCAATTCTTTTAAAGAAGCTTCTTCAGCCGGCTTTAATTCTTCCACCACCTTAAGCTGCTCTAACAGGGTAGAGTTTTGCTTTGTAAAGTTAATTAATTGATCATATTTTTCAGTCAATTGTTTATAATAAGACTCAAAACTTTCCTCTTTTTTAAGGTCTTCTACTCTTGGTTGCATAAAATATACCCTCGATATGATAAAAATAAAAACAATTATAGCAATATTTCATTAAATTTGTACAGTTTTTTTTATTTTGATGAATTTTTAACCAGCATTGGAAGCCAATAGTGATTGATTCAACCATATAAAATTCATATAATGTTCTGTTTTTCAGAGGATAATATGCATGGCCCGCATCACTGTCGAAGATTGTTTAGATCACGTCGCAAACCGTTTTGAATTGGTTTTACTTGCTGCAAAGCGTGCACGCCAACTGATGCGAGGTAGCGTCGATCCTACCGTCCCTTGGGAAAATGATAAAGCAACAGTGGTGGCTCTTCGAGAAATTGCGACCGGCCATACGGATTTTAGTGATGCACATGAAATAGACATGGTTCCTTCACCACCCCCGCCTATCAGTCATACGCAACCCGAATCAGAAGATGAATCCTCATCTCCCGAAGAAAACCACGAATCGCATGGCTGAATCGGAATAAAATATAACCGACCATTGTCATGTCAGCATTCTCTTAGCTGGCATGACAATGTTTTTCAAAAAACGCGCAATGATATATTTTTTAAAATAGTTAACCTTCAAAAGGTGCCGGGGGAACACTTTAATCGCTTGCTCGTAATAATTAATGACATCAGTCATCGCCTTATGTTGAAAGGCGATTCTCGCGAGGGAAAGATAACGCAATGACATATATTCTTTACGATATTTAAAAAATTCTTTAGGTATGATTTTTTTATCAAAAACGAGATCCACAATATCCAGCCCGGCATTTTGATGAAAGGCAAAATGATGGCGTAAACTATCACTATGTTTATTTTGCATCACAACAAGCTCTTCGATAGAGACACAGGTTTGTGTTGCTAATATTTGGCAAAAAACACTTTGGTCTTCCGCATTTTTAATTGTTTCAGGATAGGAAATTAAACTAAATACGTTTTTCCGATACAAAATTGCACCTGGGATAAGTGAAATTTTTTTTCGTAAATAATATAAAAAATTAGTCATATGCGAATGTGTTAATTTTTTTTTAAAAGGATATTTTTTTATTATTCCTTGTTGACCTCTCGACATATGCCCTCCCATAATCACCCTCGCTTCCGGATATTGGCGAATCGCACGGCGAAATGATGCTAATGAATTCGGTAATAAATAATCATCTGCATCTAACATTAGAATATACTCGCCACTTGCCAATTTCACTCCCGCATTCCGTGCACTACCCGCACCTTTGTTTTCTTGATATTGATAAAGGAGATGAAATGAAGGATTTGTCATTTGAAATGACCGTATTACATCCGCTGTATGATCCTTTGAGCCATCATCGATAACTATCGTTTCAAGATGCGGATCTTGTTGCTCTCGTATGGACTCTAAAGCATTATGTATGCAATATCCATAATTATAAGCAGGGATAACAATCGTGATAAGAGGATGCGCTTTCATTTATATGTCTTAAGTCATTTTCTTTATGCTAACAGCTCGAGTATAATGGACCATCCAGTTTTTGTCAAAAAAGGCCCTATTTTCTCATGAAAGATCATGCGAACAAAAACATTTACGTCATTTTAGGATTTTTACGTTGTGGGACGAGTGTCATCGCAAGAAGTTTAAAAACCCTTTCTATTGATCTTGGAGAAAAATTAAAACCACCAAATGATAACTGGAATCCCACAGGATTTTTTGAAGATGAAGAAATCGTATATGATATTCATCAAAAACTCCACGCGACTCTCAACGAACCCAAACGAAGTATTTTGTTCATTGATAAAAACGCCTATAAAAATCCCGCATTCGATGATATTAAAAATTCAAGCATCGCATTATTAAATGATCGTTTCAAAGAGCGATCGCATTTTGCATTTAAAGATCCGGGTGTTGCAAAAATTTTACCTTTCTGGCAGTCAATTTTTGAAACATTACGCCTCAAAGATCACTACATCATTGCTGTCCGAAATCCACTATCCAGTGCGAGCTCCTTTAGTCGCCTCTCAGGATTGGATCTTGAGTTGAGTGTATTACTATGGTTAATACATATGTTATCTGCCGTTTCCGAGACTTATCATCGCAATACTATTTTTGTCAGTTATGACTTGATGATGCAAAATCCACAGCATGAAATTTTACGTATCAAAAATCATTTTAATCTCTCAGTCAATCCACAAGAAATAGATATTTTCGTGAAAGGATTTTTGAATGAACGCATTCAACATAATCGTTATACGGACGAGGATTTAGTATTACATCCCACGATTTTAGCTTTTCCTTTATGTCTTAAAGCATATCAGTTATTTATGAAACTTGCGCGTGACGAAATTTTCTTGAAAGACCTAGAATTTACGAACAGCTGGCAAGACATTCAAACGGAATTAAACCATATATATCCACTCTATGTGTATTTAGATAAGCTTTTAAAAAAGCAGAAAGAATTAAAAGGGGAAATACGCAATATAAAAGAATCCCTTATTTGGAAAGTCACTTCACCCTTTTATAAGATAAATTATATGTTACAGAAAAAACGACGTCTTAAAAAAGCCAAAAAAAAGATTTATTGCCTACGAATAAAATTCTGTCATGCCAGCATGCTTTAAGCTGGCATCCAGGTATATAATTAAAGTAATCCACCTAATTTTTTGAGATACCGAGGATCCCCCTTTGGATGATTTTGAAGATTTACATCATGCATTAGTACAATATCTCGACGAATCAGAGCTTTCTGTTATCCGAGATGCGTACGAACTCGCAAAAACTGCCCATGAAGGTCAAAGAAGACATACGGGGGAGCCTTATATCACGCATCCTCTGGCAGTTGCAAAAATTTTAGCCGAAATGCACATGGATCCGCCTACCCTCATTGCTGCAATTTTACACGATGTGATTGAAGATACCTATATCGAAAAATCCGATCTTGTCGCCCGATTCGGAAAAGAAATTGCAGATCTTGTCGATGGTGTCACCAAGTTAACACAAATTGAATTTGAAACACGCGCAGAAGCACAAGCAGAAAATTTTCGAAAAATGGTCATGGCCATGGCGCGTGATATACGTGTCATTTTGATTAAACTCGCCGATCGATTACATAATATGCGAACCATCGGCATTTTACCCCGCAAAAAACGTCGCCGCATTGCAAAAGAAACCTTAGAAATTTTTGCACCGATCGCTAATCGTCTCGGTATGCATGCATTTCGCGTTGAATTTGAAGATTTAGGATTTTCAGCGCTTTATCCTATGCGGTATCGCATTTTAAAAGACGCCGTTGATAAATCAAATCGTAATCGTCAGGAAATGATGGAAACGATCGATCAAGAAATTCAAAACGCGTTTAAAAAACATAATATCCGCGCACGCTCTCTCACCTCCCGGGAAAAACATCTTTATAGTGTTTATAAAAAAATGCATGATAAACACTTGTCTTTTTCCGAAGTCATGGACCGTTATGGTTTTCGTGTGATTGTCGATAAAGTGGATACCTGTTACCGCGTACTTGGCGTTTTACACAATTTGTATAAACCTATTACACAGCGATTTAAAGATTATATCGCAATCCCAAAGGTCAATGGTTATCAATCACTGCACACCACTTTATTTGGACCTTATGGTGTTCCAATCGAGGTGCAAATCCGTACCGAAGAAATGCACAAAATGGCGGAATATGGAATTTCCGCACATTGGCTTTATAAAGCTGAAAAAACCGTCGTGAGTGATGCACAACATCGTGCGCAAGAATGGTTAAAAGGGGTTTTGGAAATGCATAAAAGTTCCCGAAACTCTCTCGAATTTATTGAAAATGTCAAAACCGATTTATTTCCAGATGAAGTGTATGTGTTCACACCGAAAGGAAACATCTTAGAATTGCCTGCGGGTGCAACACCGGTAGATTTTGCTTATGCCATTCATTCTGATATTGGTAACACGTGTGTCGCGGCCAAACTTGACCGTCGTCTTGCACCCTTAAGTACACCGCTTGTCAATGGTCAACAAGTGGAAATCATCACAGCAGGTGCGGCAAGACCTAATCCTGTCTGGCTGAGTTTTGTCGTCACAGGAAAAGCACGAAGTAACATCAAACATTATTTAAAAAAACAACAACGCGAAGAATCCATCGAACTTGGCAGACGTTTGGTCGAAAAATCATTACATACTTTTGGATTAAGCTTGAATCAAATTCTTGACGAAGAATTACAAGAAATTGTCTCTGCTGCCAAATTAGAATCGATCAATCATTTATTTGAAGAAATTGGCATCGGCAACCGAACCGCATTACTAGTTGCAAAACAACTTGCGAAACGTGAATCGGATAAACCGCAACAAAGCACGATTGCAACACCGCTTGTCATTAAAGGGACCGAAGGCATTGTCGTACGCTTCGCAAAGTGTTGTCGCCCAATACCGGGTGATCCTATCGGGGGTTTTATTGAATCAGGTCTCGGACTTATTGTACATATAGAATCTTGTCCCGCGCTTGATAAATACCGTCATAATCATGATCATTATGTACCATTACATTGGGAAAACAAAATTCAAACGGATTTTCCTGTGGATTTAGGGGTGGATATTGTAAATCAACGAGGAAGTTTAGCGAGTTTAGCGCTCACCATTTCAGAAGCTGATTCAAATATTGTGAATATTAAAGCGGAAGAATTTGATGAACGTGATTTTTCTGTGCTCTTGACGGTGACAGTTCGGGACCGTGTACATCTTGCGCGTGTGTTGAAAAAAATTCGCAATAATAAACATGTCATTCGGGTGGTGCGTTTAAAACCGTTGGGGAAGAAAAAGAAAAAACTGGTGCATCGTTAGTTAAAATGGGAAGTATATTTTACGAATAATACGCCCAAAGTAAATGTATTAAATAAACTCGCCAAAACTTTTTTTCCTCAACGCATTTATTATAGTGATTTAATTTGCTTAGTGGACGATCAAGAGGACAACTTCGATGATGAAGATTCCTATCAAAGTATAAAAGACTTTATTGATGGAGCATGGCATGGATGAAGAAACAGATGATGATAAGCCCGACTCCAAGTCACAGGTGTCGTCGGATTTTTCATTTTTTATACCTGTGCCTGAAAAATAAGGAACAGGGACAATTACCACAAGAAATGCGTACCCTATCCGGACCAAGAATTGATATTCAACCACATGCAGGAAGTGCATTTAAACATTTCAATACAAAACAATGATAGCGAGTTTAACGTATATCTTTAAAGCTTAAATTGCCATTCGCCAAGATTTAATTCATAATATAAAAAATTTTGAGGGACATACACAAATGACCATGGATCGCAAGAATGAGCAAACTTTCAAAACCACCGAAATTTTAACGGGGGAACCTTACGTTAAAACATGGAAATACCATAGACCTAAAATCTCAGGCATCGTTAAAAGTCGCGGTTTCACTGGATTTTATACGTTTACGGATGAGAAAGGAAATACGCAAGAAGCATTAATTAAACAAGATCCGGAAGTTGTTCACAATATTTCTGAATTTTTAGCAGGAAAAATTTATCAAAAAATTATTCCTCATCATTCTGCCAAGATTTTTTTAACGCGCGCTAACCCTTCTTTAGAAAATGATGATAATGTGTATGTTGTTTCTGAATTTATTCCTCATTTTCGTAGTGATTTATATACGGATATACAAGAACGATTACATAAAAATCCCGAACGATCGAGAAATTCTGCCCTTGAATGGTTGCAAGTTTTTTTTCTGCAACTTCGTCACTTAAACACTGAATTTGCAAAGGCAACTGAATTCGGTGAATTTTCCAATTTTGGCGAAATCAGCGGACCCAGTTTTATTTTAAATAATCTTGATACGCATATCGCCAATATCGTTGTCATTAATGATAAAAATCAAAAAGAATTAGGGGTCATTGATTATGGATTTGCTTTTCGGAACCTAACGTCAAAAATTCATCCGCATTCTTTTGCTCGTTATTTATGGTCTAATGCACGCCGCCTGGAAGGATGGAATAATTTTTTGTACTTTCCTGAGTCGAGTAAGATCACGTCTCACTTTGCACACGGATTAGATAAAACGGCCAACGAAGATTTGACAGAAATCATCGATGAAGCATTTAATGAACTGG
>Ga0207091_1107_pt3 | contig 18343 bp, 24 predicted proteins | sample Alteio_BWMinHeat_47_FD_153534 | JGI IMG/M metagenome (GOLD analysis project Ga0207091, IMG submission 153534) | Enriched cells from forest soil in Barre Woods Harvard Forest LTER site, Petersham, Massachusetts, United States -... | ecosystem: Environmental > Terrestrial > Soil > Temperate forest >... | reverse complement strand
AGATCCACCAAATCATTGACCTGGAAGCGCTTGATAAGGTTCCGAACACTAGTGATTGCAAATCCGCGCTATCGGGCAATAGTCTTGTTCGTTTCATTGTCCTAATTACAAGCCTCGTTTCGTTAGCTCTGCATCAGTAATCGTATATTCCGCCTGGAATTCAATTACGAGTTTATCCAGTTTCTCTTTAGTAGCATCCAGAGCCAGTGCATCTACCTTGAACTTTTTGAATACTGCTTTTTGCTGGTCATTTAAATTGTCTAATCCAATGCGGAACGCCTGAATAGATTCTGGCAAGGATGTCTCAAGCAACTGTTTACCTTGTTTTATGTAGCCCAAGCTTGCTTCCTTCAAATTGAAATTTTTCGGTATTTCCTTAACGGCACACAATGAGATAATTGTAGATTCAAATACAAGAGACATTGTATGACAGGCTTGCATCAGAGAATCTGAATCGCTTTTATCAAGTCTCCTTTCTGGTTTATTCTGTGCGTTTTTACCTGCCATTAAAAACTGATGAATTACCCCATTTACTTTGGGAAAGAGCTTATTAACGACAAGCCCAATATTGGCATCATAATCCACAGCTTGTTCATGGGGAGCTCGCCCATCGTTATGCCCCGCCTGGCCACAGGAAAAGCACAAATTGAGGCTCACGAAGAAAAGGAAGAAAGCAAAGTATTTCATATCAACCCTATTATTTCAAATTCAAACCGTTTTAGAAGTCCATTTGAAAGACAGCAAATAAATCCCAATTCCCACGCTCAACAATATTGATGCATTCAAGAGGTAAACATTGCTAATTGAAAAGCTCATAAAAGCTCTTGCTGGAAAAAACAAAACAGCCCTTACGCTCTCAGCGTAATAAAAATTCAAAAGAATCAATGAAAAAACAAGCAGCAGGACTAGTACAGAATTCGCCCAATGCTCCTTCTTTCGCAGTGTGATGAAAAGTGAGGTCAGAAAGGTCAGTCCAAGGCCCACGTATGTCAGGATAAACTTTAAATACAGAGAGGAAGTCAATCTTTCTCCCAAGGTCCCTCCCCGACTGCCTGCCATGTTTTCAAACATCTTTTGTCCATCCAATACTTTCAAAAGTTCAAGGTCATATAAAACCGAATATTGCCTGAAAGCCGCAATAACCAGAACAGCAGCAAGGAAATGCAGTCCAACTATTTTAAAATTCAATTTCATTCCAGCCATCCTTAGAAACAAATTTAGCCCTTCCCAGTTTTACTGCTCTTTCTCTTCTCCAACTCTTCCTTCCGCCTGCTTTTGCTTCTCCCAGTTATATCCCCTCCGCCTTCCGATATTTCAAACCCTTTGGCAAAAAAGGGGCAAAAACAAAAACTCAATTCTATTTTCGGTCATACCGTCCCAATCTGATGAATATGTAGATTACACTCATTGGCAAAATCGCATATGGAAGAATCTGCGAGTAATATCCGCTTATTATCAATGATGGAAGTGCCGAGTGACCTTTAAATTCATCCTCTAAAAAAGTAGCATGGGTTATAATGCCCAGAACAACCGAATATGCCATCATCAGAACTGAATGAAAAATCATGATTTGAACGCAATAGGCCCAGAGATACAGCTTCCTCTTTCTGATAACTAATAAAAGTATCAACAGAAGAATTGCAGGAATCCCGAATAAATAAAAATAATACATCATTTTAGCTTGCACTAGTTTCATCAATTTGTTCAAAGAACTCTCAGCCTTTCAAACAAACACGCCTCGGGCAGACAAGGATTGCAAATCCGCACTATCGGGTATCTTTCATTTAGTCATTCAAATTTAACCGATTCAAATATTTTATCTGTCTTAGCCTTATTCCCGACATATTTCTGAGTCGATGAAGTCGTTGTTAGCTTAAACACTTTTCCATCCTTCAAAAGAATAATGGATTTCCATTCCAATGAGATTGATTGATATGTTGCTGTGCAATGGTATTCATAGGCATCATAACCTTTATAAGTAATTTTCGTTTTCGATTCCACTTTGAAATTTTTATACGTTTCACCCTTTGCCATTTTCTCTTCGTATTTCTTACAAAATTCCGCAAGATTAGGTGTCACATAATCGAATGCAATATCAAAGGTGGACATAACAGTTATCTCCTTCTCTGGAGGTTCGCTGACTAAAACCGGATAAGGCTCAAAATTCCTCACGACCCATTCTGTTGGATATTCCAAAGAAATCTTCTCCTTGTCGTATCTTAAAGTTTTGACATTTTGGCCAAATGCATATCCTGCCCATAAAATCAGAACTATCAAAAACAAAAAATGTCTATTATTCATATACATAAGTTAAAAATACTCTTGTTTCATTCAGATGTCGTTCGTTATTTGCTTACTCTTTCATACCTGGCATATTTGTACCTGTCGTTGAGGAAACAGGACTGCTCCTCATCAATTTCAAATTTTTCCAGAAAATCGGTTTGAGCTTTTGAAAAAATCTTCTCCGTTTGATTTGTTTCTAACATTTTCTGAATAATGGACTGGATTTTGTTTCGGCTTTCTTTACCTAATCCTTTTTTCGACAAAGCAATGATTTCTGAATACTGATTGTTTAAATAACCCAAATGTGTCGTCATGTTATCTTTTGCTGCCACTTCCAAATCGGGCATCTGAAGAAAAGGTTGGATTCTACTCAATTCTTCTAAAGATTTATCAGTCATCTGCTTTGCAAGCACAAACAGCGAGTCAGTTCTTTTCAAATTTCTTGATGGCACCAGAGAGCCATGGGTTTCAGTTAATTTCATTTCCGTTAATAATTCTTTTGCAAACTTGTTAAAAGGAACTAAAGCTGGAGTTATGGCAACAAATATTTTAATGAAATGAGCCATCGCTCCATACCATTTTATTTCAGCTAGTTTATGGTCTTTCACGATTCCCTCCACAACAATTTCTCCTTTAGGTGAATACGCTTTGTATGGTCCTTCATTCACATAGTAGTGAATCGAACTATCTTGTCTCAATACATTATATTTTGTAAGTTTTTCATTTAGGTCAAAATAGTAAGCAGTATCTGCAAGATGGGTTTCAACAAGCTTTCCTTTTTCTCTTATTTTCCCATTAAAATAGAACGCTGTGTAATTACCGTTTTGCAAGGTTGAATTTTTACCAATTGGAATCCAAGCCCCTTGCCCACTTGCCTTATCAACAAACCAAACCCAATTTTCATTTCTTTTGCTTGAGTCATCCATTCCTTTGTCTTTGTCATCACAACCATAAAATACACTAGTCAAAAGCGTCAATAGTATGCAAATCGTTCTCATAATATTTAATTTTTAAATTCTCACATTCCGAGCCTTCCGACAATTCAACCCCTTTGCCAAGAAGAGAACTATGTCAGCGCTTATATCGTTGGGAATATTCCCATGCACCAGGCAATGCTGATATGCTTCCTGATATCGCATTCATTAAGCTCTTTCTGTATTTTTCTCTTAACTTATCCAATGTACAGCTGCAATCGCCAACAACAACAAGATATTCTTTCTGCTTAATGTAAACTATGACAACTTGCGAATATGATAGCGGGACACCAGGACCCCCAAAGCCTGGTCTCAAATTATCTTCGCTCACCTGAATAGCTTGCTGAAGAATATCAATTTTGCTTCCAAGAACATCGTGCCCAGATTTTGCACTGAATAGACAGGTGTCATTTATTTTGATCACACCCATTGCACCTTTTTTCAACCAAATAAAATATGTCACTAATCTTTCTTTGCCTATAGTCTCGGTATGAGTTTGTGGGTCATTTGGTTCAAAAAGGAACACCAGCGAAGTATCTACTCCTATTTTAGCCACGCTGTCACGTAAACGTTTTACAATAGCATAATCCTCGTATGAGGGGAGATGAGCCATTGGATGCTGTGCATAAATGAAATAACAGAAAAAACACAAAAGAGAAAAAAGAAAACCTTTCTTAATCTCTTGGCTAAAATTGTTCAGCATTTTTTTTGAAAATACACTTGTTTCATTCAGATGTCATCACTTCAAATTTGTGCGTGCTTCAGTATTACCTCTCCAACGAATGTACCAAATCAATACCAGGTTGAATAGCCAAACCAAAGCAGTGGTCCAAAAGCCATATAACATTTCATGCAAAGGAAGGCTCAGGAAAAAGAATACAAGAAAGTAAACCCAACTTCCCAGCGACAGACCAATCATCAGCCGCCCGGCATAGGCCTTCTTCCGCAGGGCATAAAATGCCAGAAAAACAATGGATAGATAACTGATGATAAATCCCACAAGATAAGCGAACACATACCATGCACTACCTTCTCTTCCCAAAAGGGCTACAGAAATCCATACAAATCCAAACCCTGATATGGCATTTGGGGGTTCTATCATACGGTTCAGAACCACCTTCCAAACAGGGTCAGGAACTTCAGCGCTTGCTTTGTGAAGGTAGGGAACAATTGTATCGTTTTGAATTGATGTGGCTGCATTCTTTACTGAATCAGGAGCGGTAATGGCTATAGGAACAGAGTCTGGAACAACAGCTACCGTTTTTTCCGAACCATGCAATTGTTCCCGTCTGAGGGAATCTGCCATATGAACTGAATCTTCCTTCGACTTTTCTGCCAATTCCTGAGCTGATGGGCCGCCACAACCTACCGGAGTGAATGGAAGGAAGAAACAGAAAATCAGAACGAAATTGCCAACCCTAGAAATGATTTTAAATGCTTTCATTTTGCTTTGTTGTGTTCCGCCTTAATCGTATTCAAATTCACTCGTTACCGCCCAAATGGATACCACTTTCCACTTCCTAACAAATTCTTTCTCGAATTATTGAATACCTCACTAGGATTGGCTTTTCTAATCAAATCAAAAAGTGCATCGGTACCATTCTTAATCTTATATTCAAGTTCGTTTCTGTAAAGAGGAAATATATTGTAAATATTAATGACAATATCATCAGTTTTAATTTCATTAAAGCCAGGTTCTGTAGTGAATAAAGGTAGAATAATCACGCCAACATACTTTGTGTGCGAGCAGTACGGACTCAAATCTTCAGTCGACTGAATTGTATGGCCGACTGTCAACCATGTGTCATAATAATGCGGAAACTTAGCCGTATCCTTGAGCATTGAAATAATCCAATCATTTTCGCCATCTCCAGGTTGTACCTGCTCAATGACAAAATCTTTGGGAATTAACATTGCGACCTCTGCGAATTTCAAACTATCTCTGGACTTGATTCCCTCCTCAATATTCATTTCCATCAAACTCATGCCTGAAGTTAAAAGAATATTGAATTTATGTCTTTCAGATTTAATGAAATACACATCGAGGTGAAAGTCCAATGAAACAACCTCGTGAAAAACGGTTATCTCATCGTCTCGGTAAAACTTCGAAAGTTGTTCTGAGACTAGTTCAGGATTGCCATGAAACTGGTTTCTACTTTCAAAATATTTTCTTGTTTCTTCGAATCCCATATTTGTTAAATAAATCCTTGAACAATATTAGCACGAAGGGCTCTGATTATGTTTTAATCCCGTTTACCAAATCGACTCAAGAATATAAGCGTATTAAACTCAAGATACAATTCACCCCTGTGATTTCACCCACCTACTTACTCTTTCAAATATCCGATTCCTAAGGTCCATTCCCTCCAGACCAACAAAATCATCCCAGGAGCATATGGGAGCAAACCAAATCCAGATTTTGGATAAATCTCCTCCATTATCTTCTTCTATCTTGGCAATTTCCTCCACTCACGGTCAAAGACATAATTTATCACCTTACACTTTGCAGAGTCTTTAATCGGGTCCAACAATTTACCATCCAAGGAAATGCCAAATCCACCTCTGTAGCACACAAGGCCCATGCTTTCATTGAAAAGGCTTAAAGGAATTTTGAGCGTATCACTGAAATACTTCACAGGTTTAGTCTGTGCTCCAGCCAGAGAACAATATAAGAGAAAACCGAAAAAAAGAAAAAGTCTCATGAGCTATGTTTTTCTAATCTGCTGCATTGTCTTCTGGCGTTGGGCACGGATTGCAAATCCGCGCTATCGGGTTACCAGAACTTCCAGCTTTTTTTCTTTGGCTTTAAGAACATCTTCAACTCAGAAATGACGACTCCTGTTTCCTTTACGTTTTGATTGAATGAAGTCAACGGCTCAACTACTTTGGGGAATTCGTCAAAAAAGTTAAGGTTAGGGATTTCACTTAACTGAAACTCATTCATTGTCTGCCTGAACAATGCTTCATTGCAACCCCAGAACTTGATGAATTTCGAATCCGAAACAAAGACTTCTTCAAGCTTCTCCTTCGTGTGAAAAATAAGCCCAAACTCCAAATTACAGTCCTGAGTCAATTCTGTTTCGTAATTACAAAGTAGTTTGAGGACTTCACTCCTCTCAGAATAGGCACTGTATGTCGATTCTTCCTCATACAAATTGTAAATGCAACTCACCATATCGGGCAGATGACTTGCTAAAGCTTTGAATAAGGTCCAAAGCCGTGAGTTATTAATGTTGATTTCAGAGTAAAATTTAAAAGGCAAGTCATGGGTGGTATTAAGGTTAAGTTTAAATCCTTCCACGATGTTTGCAGCTTCACGGACCTTTAAGCGTTCAAATACCTCAGGGTTAGGTGGAATCTCATCAATTCTTGGTACTCTGAGGGTGGGTGGCGCTTCAAGCATATTGTTTATATCTATTTGTATGTTCTATCAAGAATTTGTGAACCTCTTGAACCAAGGCACTTTCTTGTAAACTTGATATTCACTTTGCTTTAAAACAAGTGAGGTTTTTGAATTACCTGAAATGTTCATCATGTCAAAAAGCTCATCCTTGGGTATGTGCTTCTTCAGTATCACAGCCAATTCCCCATATATTTCTGATTCATTCCTTTCTATGTCAAGCCCAAGCATGAGGTGAGGTGGCTCATTCGTAGATGGATTATGAAACATTGCCAGGTAAGCGCCCTTGATTTCACTCCTGGTTTTGCAATAGGCCTTAATCACAACAACCATCTCAGTTGAGTAGTTTGCGGGCTGTCCAACTCTGATTGTCGAACCGCCTTTCAAAGTGTTGGTTGTCGGGAATTTGAACATTTGACCACTTCTAAGTTCACGAATCTCCCCTGGGAGCAACTCTTTTCCGTATTCTGAATATGGATTTATTATTATAACAGACTCATCCTTAAACATCTCAAAAATCGTAGCCGCTTTCATTGCAACATATTGAACTTGGTCTTTTATAACATCTCTGTCAAAGATTCGGTCGATTGAGGTAAAAGCGGGAATTCTATTATCCGAAATGCTCCTAACCTGTATCGAGGTATCATTTGTCGAAGTGAATTTACCTACAGGCAAATCATCATTGAGCACCAGAAGGTAAAGTTCAGACTCCATAAGGGTCTTGTAAAAGAGAGGCCTATAGCCCTCCTCTTTAGCTGCCTTTTCAAGAAGCGCCTCCAGGTTATCCTCACTTGCCTTTAAATGATTGACCTCCATATTGTCTCCAGTTTTATTCATTTATCAATCTTCACATAAACTTTTTCGACTCCGATTTCCTTCTGAAAGTCTTCCCAGCTTTGTCCTAAATTATAATCATATGGTGATTTCTCTACTAACCCACATTCTCCGTTGTGGAAATCAGAGTCAAATTCAAAATAAACACCTTTGGGCGTTTGTTTGAACAACCCCGAATCAATCGCTTTGCTTATGAATTTAATTGTGCGTGTGGAGTATGGCAACCACAAGTGACTTGTATCTGCCATCTCTGTCATCGTGGCTGTTGTTATAATAGAATCTAAAATAACACGTCCACCCTTTATTATTGGCTTTTTCCCAGACTCCTCATCGTATTCTATTCGAATCAGTCCCCTGTATGTAGCCGAATTAATCTTGCATCTTGTCTGATTAATAATCAAAATTGAACATTCAAAGACCGCATGACTCTTATCTTCTGACTGAGAAAACTTTACTCCTTCATAAGATGATTTGAACGGGCGTGAATCCGCACCCTTCTCAAGGGGGGCCATCAGGGCAGAATTATAGGCGTTTTCTAGGGAGTCTCCTACTTTATGCCTCCTGGCCTCCATAGCCTTATCAGCTATAGCCTTCTGTTCTGGTGTTTGGCATGAGGACAATGCTAGGGCAATCAAGAATATAATAAACGTTTGTTTCATAATCATGCCCTTAATCGTTTTCGAATTATGTAGCAAATCAAAAGCCCAATAGTAAAGGAAGATAGCACAGTCGAAATGAGTCCCATTATTAGTGGCAAAAGAAGGCCAGAGTAAATGTCGAAACCAGGATAATTTGCCACAAAGTCCACCAGAGCAAAGCAAGTCCAAATAAAAATATTTGTAACAGCCGAATATTTAAGTGAAACCAGCAGTAATCCTTGTTTATTCAAAAGACATCTTTCTACAAGTCCACCAGTAAACCAGAGCGAAATCACAAGCGCACAAGCCATACCAATTGATGGAAAGCGGAAACGAAAATAGAATCCCATCCCTGGTAACCCTTCGCCTGATAGTTGAGCAAGGAGCAAAATGACTCCGAAAAAGAAAACAAATATTGTCACCACGCCAATTGGGCCACCAATTAATAATGATGTCCAAGCCCCCTTGTTTGAAATATCCCTTTGCACCTTAATTGCATTCATACTATCCAACTCCATTGATTCGTAAATCGTAATATTTCTTTGTCCCTAGATTAATTTTGAAATTGAAATAACATGCCCCTCCATCTTTTACCATCACCTTTCGCTTTCTCCAATACGGATGTTCGGAATCGCAAAAGCAGTTAACCCATACCTTTCTCTCCCCTTTACTGTTTAGATATGGCACGTATTGCCGCCTATTCCTCACCGAAGGGTGCAATTCCCTTTTGTGTTCTTTTAAACACTGGTCAAATATTCTACTCACCTCCTTTATTTCATCAGCAGAAAGGTCACCTATTTTCAAATAATCTACCGCTTCCACTCTGATAGAGGAGCTGTCGATATCACTTAAGACAACGTAACTTGAATCACCAGCAATTGATGTCACAATATTTTTTTCATTACCATTGACAGAAGAATCAGGTGGAATAATCAACTTTTTGGCGGTATGAGGCTCGGCAATTTTCTGCTCTATCAATTTTAGAATTCTATTTCTAAACTTCCCAATCTCTCTTCGATTTTCAAAGTATCCAAAATCCCGATTAATTTCCCTTCTATCAGATTTAATTTCATTAACAGGAGTCAAAGAATCAAAATGAGAAAATATTGCCACAAACGCCAGAGTGGTCATGGAAGAATCAGAGCATGGTCTTGTCCAAGCTTGAACGTCCTCCTTTGTATCAGCATAATAAAAGTCAACGTCATACCAGTACTCATGTCTACCAGAGGTGGGAGATGAAACATTTGGTGGCTCTAATTCAGGGTGCTCTTTCTTTATTTCTTTGATGATTTCAATCAAATCACCCTCCTTTATATTCAAATTCCACGTTTCTACGCAAGGAAAGCTCCCAGCAATATCGCAGCTAAATATTTTCCAGAGAAACCCAACCCAGAGAAAAAACAGGCCTATTATAGAAACAAGAATGATTATTAAGAGTTTTTTTCTCATATCCTGATTACGTCTTTTGGCCCGTTTGGAGAATGCATGGCTTAGCCGAACCAATTTTAGCCATCTGATTCAATATCTCCACAAAAAGCTGGTGCAGGGCCTTTAGTTCTTCCAAATCCATCGTAATCTCTTCAAGGACATAATAAAGCTGAAATACCCCATCAGGAAGGTGTACATCCCACCTGCTCTCACCTTCCATCACCTCCAGATGAATCTTCTTCTGTGACTCAATGAGCTCTCTGATTTTGGCATTGGCAAACAGGAAGCCCAATTTTTCTTCATCATTTCCCTTGATGACGAAAGCTTCATCGAATTCAGGATAGCCAACAACAACATCCTGGCCACCGAAAAACTTTGCGATGGTGCTGAGTATTCCCTTCCTGTAAATGGCAAACCTAAAATTGTCCTTTATCTCATAAGATGCCCTGATTCTGGTGTAATCCTGGTAAATTGTTGTATCCCCTACAGTACGATATGCCGTGTAATTATCCAATAAGATTTTCCAGCCATTCGTGGTGACCTCCATGCCGTCCCTTCCGTATGGTCCTTTAACGAAGGTTCCCTTCAAGTCTTCTGCGAGTTGCTTCCAATCTGTGTCCATATTTACTTCTTAAGTTTTTTGTCTACTAAACCAACAAATGCCCTTATACTAACCAAATACTCCGCTTAAAAGACAATGAGATGAAGGTCATAGATACTGAAAGATAAGAATCCTAATCACATTCAAATGCAGCAATGATTGAATGGTGAGGTTTATTGAGCGGATTGCGGAATTTAGACACTATCAGGGCAGCTCTTGGGGAATTCCAGAACATTTACCCACTGAATAGCCTTTTACCTATCTTTCCGCACATTCATGAAGCAGCTCAGCGCCTCCTTCCTCCGAATCAAACACTGGCAATTGTTCCTGCTCCTTGTTGTTCCTGATTTCTCTGATCTTTTCTACTCTGCTAATTCATTCATCGACCATTTTGCAACAGTTCTGGGATTCTCTTTGATCGTTGCATGGATATATTCTGCGGGGACAGAATTGGTCAATAAACTTCCGGAAGGACACGGAGTAAAGAAGTTATTCTTCCAGATCAATTGCATTTATGTTGTTGCCTTCATGACTATTGAGACATTCTTTTTTAATGGCGGCTTTACCATGGTGACAGACTACCCAAAATTCTGGTGGATCAGCTTGCCTGCGGAGTTTTACTTCAGCTTTTGTCTGTTTTACTCAGCTTATTTTGCCGCCAGAATGCTCAGTTCCGCAATCAAGGGGCGGATAGTTGGATTTCACTTTGCAATCGGCTATTTCTTCGCTTTTGCTTTCTTCCCCGTTGGAGTCTGGATTATTCAACCAAAGTTGAACAGACTATCGTCTGCTCTTCCCCAGCCTTGTTAACCGATCGTAGCACGGAGTAAAAAATGACAAGCTACAGTTGTTTCTCCTCTTCACTTATATCCAGGATAGCTTCATCACTCTTGTCCAATTTTCCACTGGACAAAACAATAAATATCCCGATAAATGGACTCAATAATAGACACCACATCACCGATTTCCCATACCCTATTTCCCGCTTTCGTCCAAGGTACTGGGCAATCAAATGGATACTAAATACAACAAGTAGAAAGGCCAAGACGTTCTCCATTTCGGCTAAGATTAACTTACACGACCGCCTTTCCCAGCTCCAAACATGAAGTCCTTCGTTAAAGCAATGACAAGCCAATGTTTCATTCACTCTCTTACTCCAGTTGAATAATCTTTTGGGTGGAAGGAACACCATCAATTAAAGCCCGTAAAAAGTATATTCCTTTCTCATTAACCGTTGTTTCATATGTATAATCACCGGCATCCAGGTGCTTGTTTTCAATCGTTGAAACAACCTGGCCGAGGGAATTGAAAAGCACTATTTGCACAGGAGCTGCACTTTTCAGGTCCAGGTGGATCATCGTTTGCTTGCTGAACGGATTGGGAAATACATTCATGCCCGAATTCACACTCTGCACGGCCACACCAGTTGCAATCGAATTTACCAAATAGGTTGCGGTTATGGGTTTGGTTGAGCCCGGATTAAAAGTTATCTCAGCAAGAGAAGCACCTTTGTTATTTCCCCACCAGATGTAATTGCTGTCAATAGTCGTGGACGTGTTTACGAATGTCCATTTGTGTGTCGATGAATTGTGAAGAAAGGTGCTGTCTACATAAGTGTCCACCCGTCTCTGGCGTAAACAATTGTAGGTTCCCGTTGGTGTTTTAACAGTACCCCATCCATCGACCACCATTTTACAAATGTCTGTTTGCTGGATTTTCTCGGTGTCGTTGGGTGCAACCGGATATGGAAACAGGATTGGAGAAACAGAGGTGAAGTTATTGACGGTATTGAACGTGCAGGGAAAAGTCAACACAGTTGACGCTGGGGTACAGGGAACGGTAAGCGGACCCGTTGATGGATTTTCATAAAACCCCTGTTCTGTCAAGCCTGTCGAACTCGAATTGAAATAAACAATAAAAGATTGATTCAACAGTGCAGAGAGAATCTGTTTTTCAGCCAGATTGGATGAAGGAAATGCGCCTGCAGCGGCGGTTCCATTCGGACTGATGACAAATGTCGTATCTACCTTTTGCTTTTTCAAAGTCGACAAATCCCAGCTTTGATTTGCCCCGGAAGTTCCTATCGGAGTCGTGCAGGTACTGTCCTGTGCAAAGACAAGATTTTGTCCAATCACTGCCATGTCGGCTTGACTTAGCGTAATTTGCGCATTTGCAATTCCACAAAACGCAATGAATAAAATGAGTATGGATTTTTTCATTTTTTCTTGCCAGAGATTATCGTGCTGGCTCCGCACTATAAAATGTGTAGCTGATGAGTAATCAAATATAAGCCTTTTATATTCTCCTGCAAGCTTGCGTAAAAAAACAGAGCGTAAAAAGAAAGCTGGAAGCTGCGTTTTTATTTATCCTGCGCCCTGATATAAAAAAAAGCGAAAATGTTTTGATTCTTCTTTATTGGAATTTGCTCCATACCTTTGGCAGAACCGGTTTCAGCCATCGCAGGGGAGTATTCAACCGGTCTGACAGGATATATATGGACATCATTAACAAGACACTATGAACATCACCTACAGTTCCGACAAAAAACCATTAGCCGACCAAATCATTGAACTATACGACAATGCCGGTTTACCGCGGCCGACAAATGATAAAGCGAGAATTCAAAAAATGTTTGACAATTCCAATCTGATCATCACCGCATGGGATAAGGATTTGTTAGTCGGCGTGTCGCGCTCAATCACCGACTGGGTCTGGAGTTGTTATCTGGCTGATCTGGCTGTCAGAACCGAATATCAAAAGGAAGGAATCGGCAAAAATCTGATCAAGCTGACGAAAGAAAAAGTCGGAGAGCAATCCATGGTCCTGCTTTTATCAGTTCCAACTGCACTGGAGTATTACCCGAAAGTTGGATTTGTGAAACAGGAAAGCAGTTTCATTATGAACAGGGCGGAATGGAAAAACATCAACGGATAGGTGGTTTCGAAACGCTCAACCACCGGGTAGAATGCTCAACAAACGAATCTGGTGCTGACTGATGAACCTGGTTCCGCTCAACCACCTGAGCTGTAAGCACAAGATCGGAATATAAGAGGTGACTAAGCTGAATATCTAAGACGTGCCTGAACAGCGTATTTTATGAGGTGCCTGAGCGCAGTATCTAAGACGTGCTGAACAGAGTATCTATGAGGTGCCTGAGCGGAGTCGAAGGCACCTCTTCGACTCCTTGTCTTCCCGGAGGTACTTTTTGTGTTCCCGGAGTAACTCCTTGTGTTCCCGGATATACTTTTTGTGTTCCCGGAGTAACTCCCTGTGTTCCCGGAGGTACTTTTTGTGTTCCCGGAGTAACTCCTTGTGTTCCCGTAGGTGTTTTTTGTGTTCCCGGAGTAACTCCTTGTGTTCCCGGAGGTACTTTTTGTGTTCCCGGAGTAACTCCTTGTGTTCCCGGAGATACTTTTTGTGTTCCCGGAGTACATCCGTGTGTTCCCGGAGATACTTTTATCACTCAGGAGCTACCTTTTAGTCTGCGAGAAGCATATTTCTGCTAATTTTTACGGTCTGCACCCTGACGTTCCAGCATCCAACCCGGATATTCTGGCGAAAGTTTGCTGACTTCCTGCAAACTCTGCAGTTCCGAATCGCTAAATACAATGGCTGTTGATTTCAGGTTGTCCTCCAGCTGCGTTGTTTTTTTCGCCCCTACAATAATGGTTGTCACTGCCGGATTGGATAAAAGCCAGGCCAGCGACAATTGCGCTACCGAGCAATTCTTTTCTTTTGCCATCGGCTCCAAAACATCAATAATATCATAGGCCTTTTCTTTGTTGATAGGAGGAAAATCAAAGTTCACTCGTCTTGCATTCGTGTCGGAAGCGTTGTTTCTTGTGAATTTACCGCTTAGAAATCCTCCGGCCAATGGGCTCCATACCATCAAACCCATCTTTTGGTCTTTGAGCATCGGAATAACCTCCCGCTCCAGATCTCTGCCTGCAATGGTGTAATAAGCCTGTAAGGAAACGAATTTTGCCAGGCGATTGTACTGAGCATACGAATTGGCCTTCATCACCTGCCAGGAAGTCAGATTGCTGCAACCGATGTATCTCACCTTGCCCGACTTCACCAGCGTATCCATCGTGTCAATGATCTCTTCCAATGGAGTCAAGGCATCGTATCCGTGGATTTGATACAAGTCTATGTAGTCCATATTCAATCGCTTCAAACTCTCATCGATTTGATGCAAAATATGCTTTCGGCTGAGCCCGGATCCATTCGGATTCTCGCTCATTTTGCCCCGAACCTTTGTGGCGATAACCAGGTCTTCCCGTTTCAAACCCAGAGTCCGTATGGCTTTGCCTGTCATTTGTTCTGAAATGCCTTCGGAATACACATTGGCAGTATCTATGAAGTTGATGCCGCCATCAACAGCCAGCTTTACAAGGCTGTCCACCTCCTTTTGGTCCAATTCGCCGATGGCTTTCCACATCCCATTTCCACCGCCAAAAGTCATGGTACCCAAACACAATTCAGATACCTTCAAGCCTGTATTCCCTAATATTTTATAGTTCATCCGATATGATTTTATTTTTTTATTGAATGCGGTAAATTTAATCAAGTTCTTAAGGAATCGAAAACATGCAATCCGATAAACAGTCTGTTTGTTTCAATCGAATCCGTTCACAATAATATATTCCAGGGAACCTGTTGAGCGATTATTTTCTATTCTTTACTTCTTAACTCTTTCTGCAGAGCAGCCATGTCATCAATCGTCTTCCCGGCTTCAAAACTAACCTTGTGTGATTTATTCTGATAACTGATTTCAACCCATTGTGCTCCCCCATCATCACAATCGGGGCAGCCTATTGTTTCGGGCAGATTGAAAAACTTAACGATATCCGCTGCGGCGACAAGTCGGCTCCAATGATTTGGGCGAATGACGGTTGTATCTGTTTTGGTTGGAAATTCGGATGAATCGCGCCCTGCTTTCTTCCATGCGAGCTGGGTTGTAATTATTCTGTCCTTAGTTATCATGGCTTCGTTATAACAATAACCATCACACATTCCAGCGCTATGTCCGAATTTTATATAGTTTATCTGAGCTTGCTTTCCATCCGTGGCATTCTGGCTATGAGCCGGACACAAGAAATTCAGGCTTACCATTAAAAACAGTATCCATTTTACAGATTCAAATCTCATCTTATTTTCGATTCGTTTTCGCATCCCCATATACATTAAACCCGGCATGTATCTCCTCCTGTTTGTTTTTCAAGGCTTCTTCAAATGGAAAAAGCCGGCGGATAACAACAATCAGCAGAACAGTCGATACGATTTCGATACACTTCAGTCCGATGGAATATTCGGTGAACATGAGCTGGCTCGAGAGATGGGCATTCTCAGGACGCAGGAAGTAGGCAAGAATGCTGGCTATAAAGGACAGGACATACACCGCCCACCACCACCCGATCACGCTTTGTGGTTTTGCTGAGTCAAATGAAGGATCTGATTTCTGAACGTAGTGGGTGGTATTGTCACAGATCTCGCGCATGATCGAAAAAGGCTTGAACAGATTGTATACCGGAATAAACCAGGCCCCGGCTGCAAGGCCCTCGGGACTGTCCAGATGGGGCACACCAACCCGGTACAGGTTACAATAAGCCCGTCTGAACCACATGATCAGGAAGATCCAGTTGGCCAGACTGATCAGTGTTTCGAGAAGTGAAACAATACCCATACCCAAATGATTATTGGCCAGTCGCTGGGGATAGACTCGTCCGTCATGCTCTGTCAGCATCTCGTATTGAGACAAATACATGAGCAGTGCAATAAAACACACGAAGATGGTTACCAAAAGGACAACAACAGCGGCCTTCGATCGCCAGCGATTGTCTTTAATAAATTCCTCATGATCCTTTAAATCGAGGATGTTTTCCATAACCAGTGGATTGTTAAATTCTCTGCTCAGGGTTTGCCGGAATCCGATTCGTTTGCTTTGCCGAACCCAGTTTAGCCAGCTGATTCAGTATCTCCACAAAAAGGAGATGCAGGGCCTTTAATTTTTCCATATCCATTGTGATCTCTTCAATGACATAATAGAGCTGAAAGACGCCTTCCGGAAGTTTTTCATCCCACATGCTTTCATTTTCCATGACCTCCAGATGAATACTTTCCTGTGATTCCAGAATCTGCCTGATTTTAGGGTTTGCAAAGAGCGAACACAGTTTCGATTCGTCATTTCCTTTGATGATGAATGCTTCGTCAAATTCAGGATATCCGACTTCCACATCCTGGGCGCCGAAAAACTTTGCAATGCTGCTGAGAATGCCTTTTCTGTAAATGGCAAATTTGAATTTATCCAGTGTCGGATAGGACGCGCGTATCCGGGTATAATCTGTCGACATGGTCGTGCTCCCTGTGGTGCTGTACACGGTGTAATTATCAAACAGGATTGTCCAGCCATTCGATCTTACTTCCATGCCGTCGCGGCCATACGGTCCTTCAACGAATGTTCCTTTTAATTCTTCTGCGAGTTGTTTCCAGTTTGTATCCATTTCAATTCCGTTTTAACCGTTCATTTCCCACGAACCAGACTCAAGCGCTAATTCCGGATGAATTTGCTTGTGCACACCACACCGGAGATATCCAGAAAACGGACAACATACATTCCGCCCCCAAGTTTACCCAGATCGATTTCCGCATCCGACTTCCCATCTGTAAAAGCAAGCGTTGACAAAACCAGCCGCCCGTCCGCTGAGTAAATCTGCACTGTACATGCTTGCCCATGACCTGTGATGTGCAGGGGCTCTCCATCTTTCAGAAGAGATGGATAAGCATTGTAATTTGCAGGAAATTTCGCGGGCTGTATCACATCAAGCGAAAAAAAGGAATCGGGCAGTACAGTCCCGTAAGTCATTCCACCTTTTATACATCCAACAAGCTTGATTTCGGTCGAAAAATAAGGCCCCATATACATACCAGTACCCGAAAACGAATAAATCGCACCTATTCCTTTTGCATATTGAGCCTGGCTTTGATAGTCGTAGTCGTAATAAAGAATGCTTGTTTCTGATGTAACGGTATCCGCTTTATAAGGTACCAGATACTGGCCGTTATCCATTTTCACTTCTTTCTGAAACGTATTGTTGTAACTGAAATACATGGCCTTGTGAACCTTGTTCAGTCCGTTTTGATCGTATGGCAGGTCATTTTCGACAACATCCTGCCCCTTGCAGGCGTTGGGGAATGCCGTTGTACTGTCCGTATAGCTCAGATTAATACTACCGGAAGAGTGATGGATGGCATACCTCATAACCGACAGATCAAAAACAGTATCGGTTTCCATATTGTTGGCTGTATACTGAAACTGATTTCCGGTAATCGTTTTGGAAGTGATCGTGTATTTGTACCAATAGTAGTCGTTGTAGATCAAACTGCCATCGGGATACCGGTCATTGTAATTCAATTTCCGGTACTGAAACACATCGCCCACATTGAAAGTGTAGATATCGGCAAACATGGGAATATGATACCCCAGATTCAGATTTTGGATTCCTTTCAGCGAATAGGTCAGCGAGGATGAAGAATCCCTGAATGACACAATTCCAAAATTTTTGGAGAAAACAATCGTATCCATGTTGCTCACCGAAACCACCTTCATGGAGTCCTGCTGGCCAAACAGCGTATCATACTTTAACTGGATAATTGTGGCTGTATACCCCCGGGCCGTATCGAAGATCCAGCTGTCACCCAAGCGGGCATAGATATTCAATGTAAAATCTTTTGTGCCCATAAAGGTTAGTAGTCCGCTGGAACGCTCCACCAGCTTCTTGCCCAGGAATTGCCCCTGATTGATCAGCTTGTGATTGACATTTCCGGAAACCGGAGCCACCACGCGGTTCAGAAAAAATACCGAATCGCTGCCCTGCAGTCCGGTTGAATCTGTTTTGATAACCGTTGCCGAAGAAAAAGCAGAGGATGTAAAATATGTATATTGGTTGGACTTGTTCAGGGGCTGCCAGTTTTGTGCCGAACAACAGGTAGCTGACAAAAAAAGAAAACAGACGAGTTGCTTCATGATCAATCCGGATTAATCGAGTTCAATTGTGAATGATGGGCGACAGGAGATCCGTCCCCTGAATTCAACCGAAGATAGATGGATTTCCCTTCGCTTTTTCCCGGATTGAGCGGTTGACAGGATTGATCATGAAGCAACTCGTCTGTTTTCTTTTTTTGT
>Ga0207091_1123_pt1 | contig 18410 bp, 14 predicted proteins | sample Alteio_BWMinHeat_47_FD_153534 | JGI IMG/M metagenome (GOLD analysis project Ga0207091, IMG submission 153534) | Enriched cells from forest soil in Barre Woods Harvard Forest LTER site, Petersham, Massachusetts, United States -... | ecosystem: Environmental > Terrestrial > Soil > Temperate forest >... | reverse complement strand
CAGTGAAAGGAGTAGCAGTTACTATTGCAGAACGCTATTACAGCAGCGCCTCCAATGAATATAAGGACAGATATTTGCCCCCTGTTATAACGGGACTCGATGGGTATTTTTCAGCCCCAAGTTTGAATGATAACGATAATGGTGTTCACATATCAATAACATTAACAGATGGGAAGGATGTACTTCGTTCAGAAGAGCTGTATTATTCTTTTGTCAGCAGAGGAAATGATGAAGCCATAAGCCAAAATAGTGCAGTTTTCGAAAAGAAAAACGCAAACGTAAACTTTTATACCGACAGAGCAATTTATCGCCCAGGACAAAAAGTATTTTTTAAAGGTATTGCAATAACAGAGGATGCGGTTACCTATAAGCCAAAACTGTACATAACAACAGATGCATTACGCATATATCTTGAAGATGTCAATGAAAAACGGGTTGATTCCCTTTCATTAAAACTGAACGAGTATGGTTCACTTACAGGCAGCTTTGTACTACCTGCACACACGCTTACAGGTGCTTTTAGGCTGGAAGTAAAGGATATAAAAGGCGACCAATCTTTCCGTGTTGAAGAATACAAGCGACCCACATTTTATGTGCAGATTGATACGCTTGCAAATGCATATCGTTTAAAAGACACCATTACCGTTACAGGGTTTGCCCAGGCGTTTGCAGGCAATTTTCTGAATAGCTCGCAGGTAAAATATAACGTGCAAAGAACAACAAGAAACAATTTCTATTCATGGTCAAGAAGAAGGGGGTCGTCGGCTGAGGGGAAGCAAATTGCAGAAGGGGCTGTTACTTCGGATGGCAGCGGCAAATTCATGATAAAATTCCCCGCCCTGCCGGATGAGACTGTTGATACCTCAACCAACCCCATATTTGATTTTGCAGTGACTGCCACTGTAACTGAAGCGGGCGGCGAAACACGGGAAGCCAATACTACAGTTTCTGTAGGCTACACTTCTTTGACATTAAAACTGGATGTGCCGGGTACGGTCGATAACAGCACCTTCAAAATCATACCTATAAGCGTGCAAAACCTTTCAGGCAAATCGGTTGATGCCAATGTGCATATCAATATCTATCCTTTGCAACCGCCCGGTAGGGCAGTCCATGCCCGGTATTGGGAGCGGCCAGATGTCTTTGTAATGGGCAAAGATGAGTTCGTACGCAATTTCCCTTACGACGAATACGATAATGAAAGCGATGTGCATTCCTGGCAAAAGGCGAGTGCCTTAGTAAGCGATACATTCAATACGTCGCAGACGCGTTCAGCTTACAGAGTAAAGCTTGCAGCCCTCCCACAGGGCTGGTACACCATAGAAGCTGTTACAACCGATAAAGATGGTCATGAGATAAAGGACTTGGCATACACAGAAGTATATGATGCCTTATCGGCCGCTGTGCCCGCGGGCGATGATAACTTTAACACTGTAGCCAATGCTGTGCTGCACCCCGGCGAAAAAGCATCAATGGTTATTGGTTCTGTGTTTAAAGACATTTACGTAATACAACAGATTGACAAACCCTCGCAAAAAAACGCATCTCACAAAGGACCATTCCAATACTTTTATTCGAAGCTTGATGGCGATAAGAAGCCAATCGATGAAACGGTAACCGAAGATGACCGGGGCGGATTGGGCATATACTATGCTTTTGTAAAACATAACCGTTTTTACACTGGTGGTTCGGCATTTGCGGTGCCATGGGACAATAAACAATTGGATATTAAATATACCAGCTTCCGCTATAAGACAGAGCCCGGCAGCAAAGAACAATGGACAATAAACATAAAGGGCTCGGATAGTGGCAACGCAGAATTATTAACAGGGATGTATGATGCCTCCCTTGACCAGTTTGTGGAACAGAGATGGGAGGAACCTAATTTTTGGAGGAATTACTATACAACAAACCTTTCAAGCAACCATTGGGAAAGCTATGCAGGTTTTGGCAGTGATGAACATACTTTCCAAAATGACGATTACCGGATTCACAAAAATTTTGAGAAGTCATACGATTTCCTTGTGACAAATGCTGAGGATTTTTTATTGATAGCGGGAATGGGCGGTGCGCACATAGGTTCAATAAACCAGGACGGCATGAAAGAGGACGTAATGGCCGCACCTCTTTTTGAGGTACGGGGATCCCGCTCTGTGTTAAATGCTCCTCCAAAAGTGAGCATTGTTCAATTTACGCCTCCCAAAATAGTACGAGAAGAAATTAAAGACTTAAACCTTGATTCTGCAAAAATTGATGTCTCGGGAATCATAAAACATACTGAATACAACCCACCCCTCCAAATTCGCAAAAACTTTAACGAAACGGCTTTTTTCTTCCCGCAGGTGTATGCGGACACCGCGGGTAATTATAATATACAGTTTACCATGCCGGAATCGCTCACCAAATGGAAATGGATGAGCCTGGCGCATACGCAGGGGCTTTCATTTGGCACGAACGAGCAAACCATCGTAACCCAAAAAACATTGATGGTGCAGCCAAATATGCCGCGCTTTTTGCGGGAGGGGGACCAGATAGAATTGACTGCCCGCATCAGCAACATGGGCGACACGGCCTTGACAGGCCAAGCCTCGCTGGAGTTGATAGACGCTGCCACGGGCAATGCCGTTGACGGGCTGTTTCAAAATGTTTTCCCCAACCAGTATTTTACAGCAGAGGCAGGGCAAACAACCGTGCTCAAATTTCCTGTTGTTATACCCAATAATTATTACCACCCACTCACCTACAGGGTGGTTGCCAAAACAAACGCGTTTAACGATGGCGAGGAAAATACCCTGCCCGTGCTTACCAACCGCATGCTGGTAACGGAAAGCCTGCCGCTGTATGTAAAAGGCGACACCACAAAACAGTTTAGTTTTGACAAGCTGCGGAATAACAACAGTGAAACCTTGCAAACGCAATCGCTTACTGTTGAATATACCGCCAACCCGGTTTGGACGGCCATACAAAGCCTGCCTTATTTAATAGAATACCCTTATGAGTGCGCCGAGCAAACCTTTAACCGTTATTATGGTAATACACTTGCCGCATATATTTTACAACAACACCCAAGGATAAAGCAAGTATTTCAGCAGTGGGCAAGCGACTCAACGGCGCAAATGAGCAATCTGGAGAAGAACCAAGAATTAAAGCAAGTAATCCTTTCCGAGACACCCTGGGTTTTGGATGCACAGGACGAATCGCAGCAAAAGAAAAATATTTCGCTTCTGTTTGATGTGGTTACTATGGGCAACAACACACAATCTGCGCTTCAAAAACTAAAGGATGTCCAACAGGCAGATGGCGGCTTCGCCTGGTTTAAGGGTGGCAATGCCAACAGGTATATAACACAGTATATACTTACGGGCATTGGCCGGCTGCAACACTTGAATGCCATACCGCAAGAGCAGGCTGCCGTATTCAATGCAATGATTGCAAAAGCGTTGGTTTATCTTGATGCCGAGGCCAATAAGGATTACGAAAATCTTGTAAAATATAAAGCAAAACTCGAGGATGACCAGCTTTCGCAATCAGCCATACAATACCTGTACATGCGCAGCTATTTTAACACCGCACCCATACAAAACAAAACGGCGTATAATTATTATTACCAGCAGATATTAAAATACTGGCAGCACCAGTCGGAGTACATGAAAGGTATGATTGCGTTAACATTGTTGCGCACCAACATGCAGGATTTTGCAGTACGACATATTTATCCCTCCATCATTGAGAATGCCGTGGCCACAGAAGAAAAAGGCATGTATTGGAAGGAGAACCAATGGGGCTATTACTGGTACCAGTCCCCCATTGAGCAGCAGGCTTTGTTAATCGAGCTTGCCGAGGCAATGGAGGGTGTTAAAACACTGCACGCACAACACGATGCCGATGAAATGAAAACTTGGCTCATAAACCAGAAGCAAACCACCAACTGGGCAACAACGAAAGCCACCGCCGATGCGTGTTATGCGTTGTTACTGAACAGTGGGCCGCAATTGGAAGCAAACAGGACTGTCGCCATACAATTGGGAAACACCTCTATAAACAGCGACAATCAAAAGGCACAAGCCGGCACGGGGTATTTTAAACAGGTAATACAAGGCAGCACGGTAACGCCAGCCATGGGCAACATAACGGTAAATGTGCATACAGCAGGGGTCAGTAAGAGTGCAAGCCCATCCTACGGCGCGGTATACTGGCAGTATTTGGAGGATATGGACAAAATTACTGGCGCGGTAACGCCATTGTCATTGCACAAACAATTGTTTGTTGAGAAAAATACATCCTCGGGCAAAGTACTTACACCTGTTACAAACGACACCGTTTTGCATGTGGGCGACAAAGTGGTTGTGCGTATAGAATTAAAAAGCGACCGTGACATGGAATACCTGCATTTAAAGGATATGCGCGCCGCAAGCATGGAGCCGCAGAATGTGTTGAGTGAATACAAGTGGCAGGACGGCCTCGGCTACTACGAATCAACGAAAGACGCCGCAACGGATTTTTTTATAGATTACCTGCCCAAGGGCAGCTATGTGTTTGAATATCCGGTGTTCATCACGCACATCGGCACATTCTCTTCTGGCATCGCCAGTATACAATGCATGTACGCGCCAGAATTTACCAGCCATTCGGAGGGGTTGAAGGTTGTGGTGGAATAAAGTCATTAAGTCATTGGTCATTGGGTCATTAGTCATTATGTCAATATTTCCCTTGGGAAGTTTTTATCATACAGAATAAAACCAAGATATTTATTCTCTAAATCTTTTAAAATGATAATTCAACTTGACGACCTTGAAGTATACAAAACTGCTATGGAATTGGGTGAAGATACTTGGCAAATGGTTGACGGATGGTCTATTTTCGCAAAAGATACTATTGGCAAACAAATCGTTCGTTCTGCTGATTCCATTGCACTTAATATAGCAGAGGGTTGTGGTCGGTTCCACTTTAAGGAAAATAAGAACTTCTGTTACATAGCAAGGGGTTCGAACATGGAGACAAAATGTGCTATGCAAAAAGCGATAAACAGAAAACTTATTACAGAAGCTGCCTTTTCTGAATTTAATGTAAAACAGCAGCGTTTTCATAAGTTGCTTAATGGATACATAAAAAGTATAGGTGTCAATAAACCATCGGGCCAATAGTCATTAGGTCATCGGTCAATAAGTCAATGGTCATTAGGTCAATGGTTATTGGTCAACAGTAAATGGAAAAGGGAAAATATAATAACAAAAGACGTTGACACTTTGGTGCCGACTGGCTGAAAAGTTAGTGGGGCCAGCGTGGGTTTATGTTAGTTTTGCAACAGGATTCCGTATTAATTTGGAGCTAAGGCATCAACTTAGCTGTATTTAATGACTAACTAACGTCCTATTCAAATAACTAATGACCCAATGACTTCTGACCTAATGACCAATGACCCAATGACCATTGACTATTTGTTGGTTGGCCAAGGCATCTGCGGCACTTTCCTTAGTTGGAACTTGTGGAGGCAGGGCAAGAGCATATTGGTGATTGATGACCCACAACCGTTTACGGCAACCAAGGTTGCAAGCGGTGTTATCAACCCTGTTACCGGCAGGCAGGTGGTTACCACGTGGATGGCCGAAACACTTATGCCTTATACATGGGATGCTTATGAAGCAATAGGTGCTGATATTGGCGCAGGTGTGATACGGCAGGCAAACATTATAGCATTTCCGCCGTCGCAGCAAATGCGGGATGCTTATGATAAGCGCATTGGCGAAGAAAACTCATACATAAAGCCAATAAATGCTCAACGGGCTGCCGGCTACAACGATAAATTCTGGCAGTTTTTTGGCGCTGCTGAAATTAACCCGGTTTGGCTGATTGACCTTTTCCCTTTGCTAAATGGTTGGCGAAAGAAACTAAAGACGGGTGATTTGTTGTTAGAGGAAAAATTTGATGAATCGCACCTTTCTATCCAAGCCGATCATATCATTTACAAAAACATCAAAGCGGAAAAAATAATATTTTGCAATGGCATCAATTCCTTTCAACTCCCGTATTTTAGAAACCTGCCTTTTGTTTTTAACAAGGGTGAAGCATTGATTGCTGATATACCCGGCATGCCCAATACCAATATTTATAAAGCGGGCAACAGCACATTGGTGCCTTGGTACGACGGGCTTTGGTGGGTTGGCAGCAGTTACGAAAACAGTTACGAAAATGATCTGCCAACTCCGCTTTTCAAGCAAAGAAAGATACAGGAATTGCAAATGAACCTTAAGCTGCCTTTTACTGTAGTTGACCACCTTGCGTCTCTTCGCCCGGCTGTTGCCGTGGAACGCAGGCCTTTTGTCGGGCTTCACCCACACATTCCTGCTATCGGTATATTAAACGGCATGGGTACTAAAGGATGCTCGCTTGCACCATATTTTGCGGAACAATTTACTGAGCAATCGATTGGTGGGAAGGCTATTGATCCGCTGGCGGATATAGGCCGGTTTAAAAGATTACTAATCCATTAATTTTGGCTCTTCGCTTACAGCCTCGCCTTAGTTGGTGTTTTCACCAACCAAGTTTCTCGTGTTTTATGATCTGCTGGATTCATTGTTGGTGAAAACACCAACAACGGCGGGAAGACTCTTCGGAACTGCAAATTCCGAAGAACAGTTACTTTTTTATAAACGAAGTAAGGTCTTCTGTATATTTAAGGTACCACGTTACGTTGTCGTTCTTTATCAAATAATACTCAATACGTACGATGCCTGTGCCGGGTTGTAAATAATAAACATATTGTTGAAAAGGCTGCCCGGTGCAATCTGTGGTAGTCACCACATTTTTTAAACAGCCGGTGTAACTGCCAATTGTCGTATCACCGGTGTAGGCATATAAAGTGTTTTCGCCTTTGCATTTGCTTGTAACTGTGTCCGGGGAGTTGGCCACGGGGCCCTTGCTGGTAACACGTTTAAAAAACGTGTAATAATATGAGCTGTCAATTTTTATCAGCGTATTGCTATCCGTATTTACATAAAAACTCGCCCATGTTTCCAATTTGGAACTCTGCACCTGCTGAAAATAAGTAGTATCGTTAACAGTGGTCTGCTGTATAATACTTATAAGGTCTGTGCTTGTACTGTCAACCGTGCCGCTGGCGCTGTCGTAAAATTTCTGCGCGTAATTCCATTGGTTGCCCACTGCAAGAGGCATTAATCCATTCGCCCCAATTGTTGAGGTAGGCGGTGGTATAGAGTTGTTTTTAGAGCAAGAAATAACCGCACAGGTAATCGTCAATAATAATAATACTTTATACATGGCCCAAATATCGGTTTGCTTAAGTTAATATCGAAGAAAACGGAAAAAAATTGCCCAAGGTTTACTTGTTTTAACTAATTATAAGGGTATTTGCGGTCTTTCCCGGCCAAACTTTGCCACTATAGAGGATCTATTGGCCTTAATTCAATTTCAGGCTTTGGCGCATTTATATATCTTTGCGCCCGTTGAATAAGGCCGTTTTACCAACTGTGGTTTTCCAATGGGGCTTCGTTGTCCGTAGGACTCCTTTGGAGCGTCGCTCACTTCAACTTTAATATTTCCGTCAACAAATAATATATATGTACCGTTCTCATACATGCGGCCAGTTAAGGACTGCTGACATAAATAGCACTGTAACACTCGCCGGATGGGTGCAAACCATCCGTAAATTTGGCGCCATCACCTTTATTGACCTGCGCGACCGTTATGGCGTTACCCAATTGTTGTTTGGCGAGGAGCTTCAACAACTATTGGATGCCAATCCGCTTGGCCGGGAATTTGTATTGCAGGCTACAGGCAAAATTTCCGAGCGTAGCAATAAAAACAAAAACATCCCGACAGGAGATGTGGAAATAGTAGTGGAATCTTTTAAGGTGCTGAATAAGTCAGCTGTGCCGCCCTTCACCATCACGGATGACACCGACGGCGGGGATGACCTGCGGATGAAATATCGTTACTTGGATCTTCGTCGCAATGCCGTAAAGAAAAACCTCGAGTTGCGCTATGCAGCAGGCCGCAGTACCCGCAATTACCTGCACGAAAACGGGTTTATGGATATTGAAACGCCGTTTCTTATCAAGTCCACCCCTGAAGGGGCAAGGGATTTTGTGGTGCCGAGCCGAATGAACCCGGGGCAGTTTTATGCCCTGCCCCAGAGCCCGCAAACATTCAAGCAATTATTGATGGTGAGCGGTTTTGACCGTTACTACCAGATTGTAAAATGCTTTCGCGATGAAGACCTTCGCGCCGACCGCCAACCGGAATTTACCCAGATAGACTGCGAAATGAGCTTTGTTGAGCAGGAAGACATATTAAATATGTTTGAGGGACTGGTAAAGCGCATATTTAAGGATGTAAAAAACATTGACTATGCGGAAACCGTAGGTCGAATGACCTGGGAAGATGCCATGTGGAACTACGGCAACGACAAACCCGATATCCGTTTCGGTATGAAGTTGGCGAACTTGAAATTTCCGCAGCATACTTTTCCAACCAAGGTTAGTGCCTTTCAAGCCTCCCCTTTGGGGGGAGATTTAGTGGGGGCTGGGGCAGGTTTTCCTGTTTTTGAGCAAGCCGAAACCGTAATCGCCATAGCCGTGCCCGGTTGCAGCGAATATAGCCGCAAGCAAACCGACGAGCTTACCGAGTGGGTTAAGCGCCCGCAAATTGGCATGAAAGGGCTTGCGTTTATAAAATGTAACACTGACGGCACGTTTAAAAGCAGCATTGAAAAGTTTTATAATGAGGGGCAGTTAAAGGCAATTGCAAATACCGCTGAAGCAAAGCCGGGCGACCTTGTTCTAATATTGGCAGGTGCTGAAGAGCGTACACGCAAAGCAACCAGCGAATTGCGCTTGGAAATGGGCAAACGCCTTGGTTACCGCAAGGATGATGAGTTTAAGCTGTTGTGGGTGCTGGATTTTCCGTTGTTTGAATACGATGCGGAAGAAAACCGCTGGGTAGCGCGCCACCACCCGTTTACATCCCCCAAGCCGTCGGATATTGAGTTGATGATAAACAACAACCCTGTTATTGAAAACCCCGAAAAATATTTGGAACACCCTTATGCCAACATAAAGGCCAATGCCTATGATATGGTGCTTAACGGCAACGAAATTGGCGGCGGTTCCATCCGTATTTTCCAGCGTGGTTTGCAGGAAAAGATGTTTGAAGCGCTGGGCATGACCAAGGAGGAATCACAACATAAATTTGGCTTCCTGCTTGGCGCATTTGAATATGGCGCGCCGCCCCATGGGGGTTTGGCGTTTGGTTTTGACCGCCTCTGCGCCATACTGGGCGGCAGCGAAAGCATTCGCGACTTTATCGCCTTCCCCAAAAACAATTCGGGCAGGGATGTGATGCTGGATTCCCCGTCAACTATTGATGAAAAGCAGTTTAAGGAGTTGCAGATAAAGCTTGATTTGAAATAAGGTGACTTACCTCCTCCGCTACGCCATCGCTGGTGTTTTCACCAGCGATGATTACTTTAAATGAGCAATAGCTGTTAAAACCTAATATTGTAAATCTGGCGAAGGTTGTCTCTTTTTCAATGGAAACGGTCTAACTTCGACCACACAAGGATTTACACAGAATTTAAAACAAGCGATATGGAAACCTTACGCATAAATCCACAGGTAATTACCGATGGTGCAGGACACGAAATCGGTGTTTTTCTTCCAATTCATGAATTTGAAAAACTTTTGGAAGAACTCGAGGATTATGAAGACATAAAAGCTTTTGAAGAAGCCGAAGGCCGCCCCAATAAAGAGTTTATACCATACCGGCAGGCCATGCAGGAAATAAAAGAAGGTATAGTGCAATGAAATATACCGTACAACTTGAAAGAGCCGCTCAAAAGCAGCTTGCCAAAATACCTCACCCGTTTTTAGAAGCCATTGATGAAAAGATACTGGCGCTTGAAAATGACCCACGGCCACCAGGATGTAAAAAACTTAAGGGTAAGGATGGCTGGAGGATAAGGATTGGCGATTACCGTGTGATTTATACAATTAACGACGGTATGTTACTGGTACTGGTAATTGAGATTGGGAATAGGAAAAATATTTATCGGAAAAACTGAAGAAGCCGTTTTAATATATAAAACCGAATAGTTTAGTACATTGGAAGCCTGTTGGGAATGTATCTCGGCAGGTTTTTTTTAAATTTATACCCATGATACCCGATTATCAAACGTTGATGCTGCCTCTTTTAAAATTAGTTTCTGATGGAAATGAACACAGATTTAATGATTTGGTGAACATTTTATCTGAGCAGTTTAAATTAACAGAAGAAGAAAAAAAAGAATTGTTGCCAAGTGGACAAACATTTGTTTTTGGTAGCAGGGTAGGCTGGGCAAGAACCTATTTGAAAAAAGCTGGATTAATAGATTCCCCCAAGAGAGGAATTGTTCTTCTTACTCAAAGAGGAAAGAATGTTCTCAAAGAAAACCCACTGGATGTCAATGTAAAATATCTTCGAAAATTTCCTGAATTTATTGAATTTCAAACAACAAAAAAAGAAGAATTGCATGATGTAAATATTCCTGTAATTGAGGAGGCCAAGCAGCAAACACCTGAAGAACTTCTTGAATTTGGGTATCAAACCATCAGAAAATCAATAGAGCAGGAAATATTAGGTAAACTCAAAGCCGTAACCCCTGCTTTTTTCGAAAAAATAGTAGTTGAGCTTCTTGTAAAAATGGGATATGGCGGCTCATTGCAAGATGCGGGTAAGGCGGTCGGGAAGAGCAATGACGAAGGCATTGATGGCGTTATAAAAGAAGACAAACTCGGCCTTGATGTTATTTACATTCAGGCAAAACGTTGGGAAGGCGTTGTAGGCAGACCCGAATTGCATAAATTTGTTGGCGCGCTGGCTGGCCAGGGAGCCAAAAAAGGGATTTTCATTACAACCTCTTATTTTTCTAAAGAGGCATCAGATTATGTGCCACGGAATGAAACTAAAATTGTTTTAATTGACGGTGCCAGGCTTGCACAATATATGATTGATTACAACCTCGGTGTATCTGTGCAAAATACCTATGAAATCAAAAAAATAGATTCAGATTATTTTGAAGAAGATTAAATTCCAATACTCTCAAAACGGAAATTGAGCCAAACTTGATAGTGCACTTTTCCTGCCCCTTTCCGCGAGGAGAGGGGTTGGGGTGAGGCTTCCTTCACAAATATTTTTCAATAATTTAATTTATCGCTGTATATTTCGACCGTCTTCGATAGTTGCGGCCGTATCACTGGTATGGTTGGCAACTTTTTGCCTGCCTCCTAAACATAAATCTATGGCATTAAACAACTTAATGGAGCAGTATGGCTGCCCCGAAGGCATTTGGGACGAGATGTGCGATGCGCAAAATATTCGCGAACAGTACAGCAAGGTGTTTGCCGTGCTGCAAAACCTTGATGCGGATGCGCTGCACCAGAAAGACAGGCTGGCAAGCGAGCTTTTTATGAACCAGGGCATCACGTTTACGGTGTATGCCGACAACGCGGGTATTGAACGCATCTTTCCCTTCGACATTATTCCCCGCATCATCACCGGCCAGGAATGGGATAATATTGAGCGTGGCATTAAACAAAGGCTCAAGGCCCTGAACATGTTTTTGAAGGACGTGTACAACGAGCAGCAAATACTAAACGACGGCATCATTCCAAAAGAGCTTATTGCCTCCTGCCCGCATTATACCCGCGAAGTGTATGGCATACAGGTTCCGTACGATATTTATGTGCATATAAGCGGTATTGACCTGATACGCGGCGACGATGGCCATTTTTACATATTGGAAGATAACCTGCGCACACCCAGCGGCGTAAGCTATATGCTGGAAAACAGGGAGGTTACCAAGCGCCTGTTCCCAGACATGCTGGCAAGCAACCGGGTACGTATGGTAAACAATTACCCGCTGCTACTGCACCAGATATTGTTGTCACTTGCGCCGCAGCAAATTTCCAATCCCACTGTGGTATTGCTTACACCGGGTATTTATAATTCTGCGTATTACGAGCATACTTTTCTTGCCCGGCAAATGGGTATACCCTTGGTTGAGGGGCGCGACCTGGTTGTTGATGCCCATAAAGTATACATGAAAACCACCAGCGGACTGGAACGCGTGCATGTTATTTACCGCCGTATTGATGATGATTACATTGACCCGCTGATGTTCAGGCCAAACAGCGTGCTGGGCGTGCCGGGCATTATGGGCGCATACCGTAAGGGCAACGTGGCATTGGTAAATGCCGTGGGCAACGGCGTGGCGGACGACAAGGCGGTGTATGCATACGTGCCGGACATGATAAAATATTATTTGAATGAAGAGGCAATAATAAAAAATGTGCCAACTTACCAGATGAGCGACAAGGACGCGAGGGAGCATGTATTTGAAAATATACGTACCATGGTGGTTAAGCGAACCAACCAAAGCGGTGGTTACGGCATGGTGATGGGCAACAAAGTTGAGGAAGAAGACTGGCTGAAGGCAAAAGCGGAAATTGAAGAAGACCCACGAAGCTTTATCGCGCAGCCCATTATAAAACTGTCCACCGTGCCATGCTTTATTGACGGAAGGTTTCAGCCCCGGCATGTTGACCTGCGGCCTTATGCCCTTTGCGGCCCCGACGGTATTGACATTGTGCCGGGCGGCCTTACCAGGGTTGCTCTGCGGGAAGGCTCGCTGGTGGTGAACTCAAGCCAGGGAGGTGGCAGTAAGGATACTTGGGTGGTTGATTAGGCAGGTCATAAAATCATTGGTCAATAAGTCATTAAAACGCGGATGATTAAAGCGATAATTTAATCGCAGTAAACAATTTATAAGATATGTTCTATTTTACATGAGTACTGTTTTACAATGACTAATTGACTAATGACCCAATGACCTTCCCTAATGACTGATTGACCAATGACTTAATGACCAATTACGAACTTGAAATTATAAACGAGACAACTACATGCTTAGCAGAACTGCAGATTCATTATTTTGGCTAAACCGTTACATGGAACGGGCAGATGGGATTTTGCTGGTTACCAGGACCACTTATATTTCAGTACTGGACAAAGGGATAAGCGAAAGCCTTACATGGCGCCCTTTGCTGGAAATATATACCAACTGTACTGAAGAAGAAATAACAAGCCTTGAAAATAATACAAGCGAAGTTTTAAAGAAGGTTATACTGGATGTTGAGAATACAAACTCCCTTAAAACACTTATAAACCGTGCGAGGGAAAATGCACGTGGCGTGCAGGATCATATTACCAAGGAAGTATGGGAAAATGTTAACCATATGTACCATATGATAAACAATCCCTCGTTGGCCAAACAGCTGTTGACCGAGCACTCGCTGGAAACTATTGACCTGTTTTCCAAACAAACAGTATTATACGCCGGTGTTACCGATATTACCATGCCCCGTGGCAGTGGCTGGAATTTTATGAACCTTGGCAAATACATAGAGCGTTGCCTTGAGACTCTTGAAATTACCAACAGGGAATTTGAAACAATTGATTACGAACTTAGCAACCAGCAGGATATTTTATACTGGCGCTATATGCTACTGTCGCTGTCGGGATACGAGTTGCATTTAAAAACCTACCGTAGTAGCAATAACAACCAAAGTGTTCTGCACCAAGCCATTATAAACCCGAATTTCACAAGGTCGGTTATATATTCCCTTACACGCCTTAGCCGTTATTTGGAGGATGTGGTGAAGGAAAACGAATCCGAAGAAAACCAGGCGCTGATAAGGTACTTTGGAAGGCTGTACAGCTATGTAAAATTTATTGATTTTGATACGCTGGATGCCGTTATTTTGCAGCAATTTTTAGAAAAAGTAAAAACGGAACTGCTTGAGTTTAGCAAGCGACTGGGCCAAAACTTTTTCTCTTATTCTTAATCAATCTTTGTCATGCCCATCTTTAAAATACATCATGTAACCCGATACGATTATGACCGCCCTGTAAAAGAAAGCATCAACGAAATAAGAATATACCCCTACAAGTGCCCTGAGCAGGAAATGCTGCAGCATGATTTGGAAATAACAGGCCAGCCAGACGTGTTGACCTTCAGTGATTACTGGAACAACAAGACAGGCATATTTAACGTGCTGCCCCAGCATAAGGAAATGGTGATTGAGAGCAAACTGATTGTGCGTACCACATTGCCGGGCCAGTTGCGGATTAATTTTCAAGCCGGCTGGGAACAGCTGGGAGAAGAGGTAAAAAAAAATCTACGGCTGGTTGAATTTGCCACGCCTGATAAAATTGAATCTGAGGCTGAAATAAACAGCATAGCGGAGTTGGCCCAGCAGGGCGGCCGCTCAGTAGCGGCAGCCGTGGAATTTTGCAATGAATATATTTTTAAATATTTTAAATATATCAAAGGAATAACCACGATTGAAACTACTGTGGATGAAATTTTGGCCCATAAATCAGGCGTATGCCAAGATTTTGCCCACCTGCTTTTGCAAATTTTGCGCACGCTGCACATACCGGCCAGGTACGTAAGCGGTTATATTTGCCCAAACAAAAGCGGGTTGCGGGGCGAAGGTGCCACGCATGCATGGGTTGATGCGTGGCTGCCCGGTTACGGCTGGGCGGGCATTGACCCCACCAATAATGTTTGGGTTACCAATAACCATGTAAAACTTGCGGTGGGCAGGCATTTTAACGACTGCAGCCCCGTGAAAGGGGCATTTAAGGGACCCGCAAAGCAACGCCTTTCCGTTTATGTATCAGTTGGATACGAGGACGGCAATGTGTTTGAAGAGCGGAATAATGTACAAATGGAAACGCTTCCGTCAGACCCGAAAGAGGAGATATTGGTTGACGAACGCTTTGCCGTTCAGCAACAACAGCAGCAGCAATAAAATAAATTGTGCATATTGCAGGCTGAATTAGTAATTTTTATGAAGAAATTGATTGTTTATTATAAAGTTGCATCATATATACTTATCGTAATAGCGGGGATATTGTCGCTTGTTGATGTGTTTTCGTTGCTTATTGCGCTGGCAAACCCGATAATGTTACTAAGTGTGTTTATACTTACCGGTGTGATAATATATTCTTTCGCCAGTTTTACTTTTTTTACGCGGAGCATCCAAAACGGCAGGCAGTGCAAGCCCAATCTTAAAGACTGGATAAAAGTAAATGCCTATGTCAGCATAGCGTTTGGGTTGCTGGTTATTGTGCAAAACATTTCCTTTTTTTCAAGCCCTGCCAACATGAACGAGGTGTTAAAACAGGTGAATGAAATGCAGCGTCAAATGAAAACACCCGGTGTTGCAACCTCAACCATAATGTCAACTTTTAAGACTATATTATATTTTATGGTTGTTTATGCGTTGTTGCTGCTCGCACATATATTTATGACTTTTCGCCTGTTAAAAGAAAATAATCATTTATTTGGCGACAAGCCAACGCAGGATTGATTTAATATTTTCCTTGCGCATTTAAGTAATGCGCCGGCTGCCCGTTAAAAATGCTTACCCATGCCACGCAAACTTATCTTTTACAGCTTTCTTACTTTTGTTCTTTTGCCAATATCTGCCATATTAGGTATAACCTGTTTATTCGCAATTCCCACGGCATTTCGGAACCCCACAGCGTTGCTGGATATATTTATACTTGCATCGTTTGTTATATACACATTCAGCGCATTTTCCTTTTTTGTAAGGGGGATACAAACCGGCAAACCATTCAAAGCATCCTTTAGGGACTTTATTAAGGTGAACGGTTATGTGGCCTTTATATCTTCCGCGTTAACCGTTTTGGCAGCGCTGCTTTTTTATTTGGTTCCTGCGTTTCAAAATTATACCGTTACCTGGTTAATGCAAATGCAAACTGCATCGTCTTCCGGTGGTTTGGATAAGCAACATGCCACTTTAATAATTGGTAAAATGCTGGCCGGCAGCGCTGGCTATTCTGCCTTGGTTATTACCCATTTTATTATTACCCTGCAGTTATTAAAAATGTATGGTAGCTTGTTTGTGAAGAAAGAGGGGTGAAGCAATAATTTGAAAATTTGGAAATATGCAAATTTGAAAATGATTTGAAATTTTGCCGTCTTCATTTTCAAATTTTCAAATCAACAAATTTTCAAATTGAGATATTAATTTCCCTGCACCCATTTTATTTTCTCCTTTACTATTTGCATGCTGTCTATCTCAAATTTGTCTAACAGCATTGTTACATTTTGGCCTTGCCAGTTGCCAATGACGGATAGTTGATTTTTGGGAAGTTCTGTATAGTGCAACGTATATTTTTTTGTACTGTCGTCGTTATCAATCAACGTTATTTTCTTTCCTGTGCTGTCCCAAGTATAATCATAGTTAACGGGTACGTCTTTCATGGTATATGCAACAGCAAATTTGCTTCCCCGGTAGGCGGTAAATGCCAGTCTCTTTATGCGAAAGGTATCAGTTAACAAGGGTGGCAATGTATCCTTTCCTCTTACAAAACTGGTAACATCATATACTTTTTGTTGTTGCCGTGCAATGTCTTTTTTTCCTCTTTCAATAAAAGTCACCACAGCATTATAGGTTGCCCAAACCGGAATCAGCAACAGAGCAATCAATACGTATTTTTTCCAAGGTGTTGAAAATGTATACTGCTTTTCAGCCAGCGAAACAGGCTGCAGGTAAACGAAAAATTTAACCAGCTTGGGTATATCTGGCACCAGCATGTATATCGTAATAAACAAAAGCTGCATGCTTAACAGCTTTACTACAACATTGTAATAAATGTTGAAGCACACTACATTTACCATAACTGTTGCCATAAACAAGCAGCCAAATACCCTGGTTCGGCGGCTAAGCACCAGTAGGGATGCAAGAAGTTCGCAAACGCCTGTAAATATGCTGTACCCGGGGCTTACTCCGATAAAGTTCCATAAAAGTAGGAATCTGCTTTTATCGCCCAACGGCTGCAGCAATGAATATGCATTGGGAAAGGGCATTTGCACTACAAGTATTTTGTCTACAGCGTAAATAACCATGGCCAAATAAAGGTAGTAGGCCAAGTAGGTGCGGAACCAATAATTTAACCTGTCGTAATTTTTCCTTTTCTTGTCCGCCAAGCTCCAAACAATGCAACCAATAACGGACAGCCAAACAAAGGTTATAATCAATACCCAGCCTATTTGTGTGTCCAATATTCCAACAACGTTATTTTGATCGGGCTTGAGGCCAATGTGATAAAAATGTTTGTCAAGCCAGTAAAATGGTTTTCCTAAAAATGACATCCATCCGGCAAATTTCCCGAAGTCTAAGTTTAAAATGCTTTCTATTACATTGTATCCAAACCATGTGTTCAGGCATATAAAGATGAAGAAAAAGCGGAAGGCTGTTTTTTGCAACGTTGTCCAGACTGGTACGGTTGTTAGGGACATTGGGTTTGTTGTTTCCATATTGAATTATTATAGTGAATAATTGTTTTACAAGTATCAACTTTTTTATATGGCAACCATCATTCCGAAAGCCAGATATGTAAAAACATATCTGTCAGTCAACTGTAAACACAACATGTTTAATTAAACGTATCAAGCCCTTCAATCTCCCGGTAAGGCTTCTTGTCGCACACTCAATTTCGGATGCACGCCACTTTGCCGCCACCTCTCAAAAAATTCAGCAAGTGAATTTACGGTATTTCGGGGATTAATTTATCAGAATAGCCGAAACTGGAGTATGAGTAAATGTTTATAGTCGTTCAAAGACCAGTGTTTAATTTTTCCTTCGCCTTTTCCGGCACGGGTACTAATTTCTTATTGGCATAATCATAACAAAATAAGCCTGTTTTTGCTTTGCCGGCCAGTATGGTTTCGTTGCTTTTAATAATTTCAATTTTATAAAAAATATCAAAGCCATACTTCTCAAAACCATTGGCGACAACATGTATTTTTATATTGTCTCCATAGTTTAGCTCTCTTTTAAACTCAATAACCGCATCCGTTATTATAAGGCTCGCGCCCTCAAACCCCATCTCGGTCAAACCATGATGCACCAGATATTGTTGCCGTGCCTCATGCACAAGTGTAAGAAAACCATCGTTGCCAACATGGCCGCCATAGTTAAGGTCGGTTACACGAATGGCAATGCTCGCGGCAAATGCAAAATGTTCTGGCAGTTTTATTTTAATGCGTTCCATCTATGGTAAAATTCCAAATTAAGAAAAATTCCAAATCTGAAAAGCAAATCCCAAATGAGGAAAAGTTCCAAAGTCCAAATCAAAAACCAATGCAAGAAATCTCAAATTAAGAAAGATAGCAAACTCCCAAAAAGGTCAAAGCACCAAAGTCCAAATCAAAAACCGATACAAGAAATCTCAAATTATGAAAAGTTTCAAAGTCCAAAAAGGCTAAAGCATCAATGCCCAAGCACCAATGTCCAAATCAAAAATCAATACAAAAAATT
>Ga0207091_1094_pt2 | contig 18495 bp, 12 predicted proteins | sample Alteio_BWMinHeat_47_FD_153534 | JGI IMG/M metagenome (GOLD analysis project Ga0207091, IMG submission 153534) | Enriched cells from forest soil in Barre Woods Harvard Forest LTER site, Petersham, Massachusetts, United States -... | ecosystem: Environmental > Terrestrial > Soil > Temperate forest >... | reverse complement strand
GATCTTTCCGAGGAGTGCATCCCGGCGGGTGCTATCTAGATGGACTCCAAAATCATCGATGCAAAAGAGGGGAGGGGCTCCATGGTGGTCCTTGAGATGGTGCCACTGAGCTAGCCGCATGGCAGCTACGGCAGATCGAAGCTGCCCCTGGCTAGCAAATGAGCGGGCCTCTTGTCCATTGATGAGGATCTCGAGGTCATCGCGGTGGGGTCCGATGAGCGTTGAGCCTAAAATGAGCTCTTTAGCGCGGTGCTGGAGATAGTTTTCGGTGTAGGAAGAGAGATATTTGATCTCTAAGATGTCTTGGTTGTTGGAGAGTTCTAGCATGCCAGCTTTTAAGCCACCAGCTAGGCCTGCGACAACTTCTCGTCTTTTTTGTCTTAAGTAGGCTGCAGAAATCACCATAAGGCTTTCCCATGTTTCGATTGAGGCGATTGTTTTTTTGCGGAGAAGAAAGTTCCGGTGTTTGACGGCTTTATGGTAGCGGGTGAGGTGATAGACATAGAGGGGATCGCTTTGAGCCAAATGGATATCTAAGAAACGGCGCCGATCGGCAGGGGATCCTGTGATCAAAAGCACGTCTTCTGGTGCGAGCAGCACAATCGGCAGCAGTCCTAAAAGATTAGAAAAGTGGGCATAGTTGGTGTTGTTGTAATCGAGCTTTTTGATCTCTCCATCAAAGGAGAGTCTGATGTGTTGTGCAATCCCGTCTTTGAGAAATTCGGCTTCGACAAAGAAAAAAGAGGCGTCATTTTGGATCATCTCTTTGAGGTGGGAAGTCCGAAACGATCTTCCTGTTCCTAAAAGATAGAGTGCTTCCAGGAGATTGGTTTTTCCTTGGGCGTTACTTCCACGGATGAGATTGACGCCTGAAGAAAATGCAATGTCCGCTTCTGCGTAGTTGCGAAAATGCCGTAAATACAGTCTTTGTATAAACATTAGCCTTCAAGGCGCATGGGCATGATCACAAAATGAGCGTTTGTCGAATCGGTGATCAGTCCTGGATTGTAGGCATCGCTTAAGGAAAGTTGAATCGTCTCGTCTTTGCTATGGCGCAAGATGTCGAGGAAATAATGAGGATTGAAGGCGATGTCAAGCTTAGGTCCGCCGTAATTGACGGCCATGCTCACTTTCCCTTCTCCGATCCCGCCGCTCATGGCGGTCAGATGGAGCTCTCCAGAATTAAAGGTAAATCGGACAGCACTGCTTTGGTCACTGGTAAAGAGAGAGACTTGGCGAAGAAGAGACATGAGCTCTTCGCGGTGAAGGGCAATCGGATCGGTCGCTTTTTTGGGGATCACACGGTCGACATCGGGATATTGTCCATTGAGGAGTTTGGTGATCAGTGTGACGGTGCCGGTCTCAATGCCAATCTTATCGGCAAAGAACGTGAGCTTGGATTTTTGATCTTTGACTTCTAAAAGCTTGATCATCTCTTCGACAGCTTTGAGTGGAAGGACGTAAGCGCCGGCTTGTTCATCCGAGAGCTCGACATCGGCAAATAGACGGGCGAGTCTCTTGCCATCGGTGCCGATGAAAGTGGCTAATTTTTGCCGATGCTGGAGTAAGATACCATTGAGAACCTGCCGGTTGTCATCACGGGCTGCAGCAAACGAGCTGCGGACGAGCATCTCTTTAAGCAGATTATTATCAAGATCTAGAGCGATACCGCCAGAAAGATCTGGAAGGGCTGGAAACTCATTTTTGTGCATGCCGCTCATCTTGAAATGGGAAGTGCCGGCATTGATATGGGCCGTTTCAGGGGTTTCGGCATGGATTTCGACTTGAGAAGCGGTGAGTTCACGGACAAGTTGAAAGAATTTTTTCGCAGGAAGCGTGATCGATCCTTCTTCTTCAATTTTGACATTGGCGTAAGCTCGCATACTCACGGTAAGATCGGTGGCACTGATAATCAGTTGATCATCGACAGCTTCCAAAAGGACATTACTCAAAATAGGAAGAGCCGGTTTTGCAGGCACGATGGCTTGGATTTTTCCGATTAAATTGAGCAAGTCAAGGCGTGGAATGATGAATTTCATAGATGATCCTTTTTTCTAAGAAGATACTCGATTCCCAAGACTCGTGTCAATCGCCTCTTTGCAGAATCATCATGATCGCTCTATGCCTAAGCAAAAACCATTGTGGCTTTATACGTTAATTCTATATAATGAGGTCATGGATTGGAAAGTTCCGATCGGCTTGGGGCCTCGGTTTAACCGGGGCTTTGTGCTTTCTGGGTTTTTGGAAAGACTTTTAATCCGCGGCCTTTTTTGTGAATGATTTTTTGCTCTATTATCTTATAGCTTCTGTTTTCTTGCTCGGGGTTGATAATGTGTCGGCCAATTGGATGAGCAACTAAGTCGGCAATTTGTAAGCCACAACTGTTTACCTTCTTGTTAGCAAAGATAATCTTGAATGGTAGACGTGTAAAATACCAGTTACCATGACTAACAATCCGATTGAATGCGACTTCAAGCTCCTTGTCTTCAACTACACCTCGTTGCTCGACAATTACATTTGTCACATGATGTAAACCGCCAAAGGATTGCAATAACAAATAAGCACTCTCCAAACAGAATTTTAATGCTATTTCATAGGGATTGCGAGGTCGATTATATTTTTCTTTAAGTCGCCGTTTGTCAATCACTGAAGTCACAATCCAAAATGGAAGTTCCTCCATAAGTTGGTTTAAGTGAGAAAAAAAATCCTCTCGGATTTCTTTTGACGCTGTTAAGAAACCAAACTCCTTCTCAGGACGTCTGATTTCTCTATTGTGTAAAATCACTAAATCGTGCCCCCAAAATTTGAACTTAAACTGATTGATTTTTGGGAGAACCTCTGAGGTATATTCAGATTTCTTAAAAATACAAAAAGCCAACGCAAAAACCGGATGATCTTCATTGACAGATGTTAATGAATGGTCTCCACTCTCATCTACATAGATAATATATTCGCTAAACTTATTCGAAGCCATTCCGACCATGCTCTTACCAAAGATGGGTAAGAATTTAGACCATTGAAAATTCTTTTAGAAGAATAAAATCAAAAAATGAACTAGGGAGTGTACCTAACCCTTACTCATTCTCTTTCATAGATCGGTCCATTTCCCGTTTATCTTGGCGGGCTTTGAGAGCAGCACGTTTATCGTAGGCTTTTTTCCCTTTGGCAACGCCAAGTCGGACTTTGACAAGGCCATGCTTGAGATACATGCCAAGAGGAATGATCGTGAGCCCTTTTTCATCGATGATCGATTTTAGACGGAGAAGTTCTCGTTTGTGGAGGAGAAGTTTCCGCTCTCTTCGTTCTTCATGGTTGTAGATATTGCCGAATTTGTAAGGAGCTATCGAAGAGTTTTTTAAGAAAGCTTCTCCACGATGGAAGACAACATACGATTCTTGGAGGTTGCCGCCATGATTCCTTAAAGATTTGATCTCGGTTCCTAAAAGAATAATACCCGACTCTAACGTCTCCAAAATCTCATAATTGTGATGAGCTTTACGATTGGAAACTAGGTCTTCCATAGTTTATCCGAATAAAGATTGTCCAAAAGGTGTCACAGCGAAACACTGCCGGCCTTGATACGTTCCAATGGCGGTGATGCCGGCTTCAAAAAGCCATTCAAAAACAATGGCGTGGATGAAAGCTCTTTCGTCGGGGGTGTATTCAGGAAGGGCATATTTCCATCCCTTACCGCATTTTTTGAGAGTCGCTGCAGGGTGATCTCCAAAAGGGACGATCACGCCTTTATCGAACTCGTCATAAAAGACCCAGCCGGTATGGAGAATCCTGAGCACTGCTTTTTCGGCATCTCGCATGACTTTTTCAGAATATGATTGGAGCTTGTTCAAAGGATCTCGGTAGAGATAGAGCGCACGGTTTTCGACGCGCATTTCTAGCCACTCGCTAGCCGGCTGCGCAGCGTGGAGTTTACCTTCGACAACTTCGGCAAGTTTTAACAGTTGGAGCTTGGTGACGACTTGATCAATGTACTGGGGAGATGGAGGGATTTCCTGCAACCGAGCTGCAATGTCAGCGTATCCTTTGGGATTTAGAGGTGTTGGCTGTTTTTTCACAAGCTGAAGAATGGCGGTCATGTCTTCGATGAAAGCAAAATCATGTGATCTGTACCTTTCAATTTTTGCAACGTCGATGATCGGCTGGGTGGTGGTGGTTTTTAAGAAGGTGAGATACTGGCGCCATTCGTGGAAAGGGGTGACTTTTTCTTCCCAGCTATCTCCAGACTGTTGAAGCGTCAGGCAGCAGACAAAATGGAGCTCCAAAATAAGCATGTTCTCCTCGAATTTCTCGCGAGAAAGCCCGTATTTTTTCATCACGTCACTAGCTGTGAGTGTCAAATCAGGTGAGCGTAAGACGTCTTGAGCTATCGCAGAGAGGGCAGGGTCGCCAAACGTCAGCTCTAGGAGATACCGTTGAAAGATCTGTGGTGTAAGAAGATATTTTTCAACTAACGATTCAAAAATATTATTAGATGTCCGAGGAATCGCGTACCAGATTGGAAGGACATGGATAGGAACTTTTTTAAGGGTATTTTGAAGAAATTCCATACCGGGACAGAAATCGGGCTCAAATTTTTCAATTTCAGTTTCAAAATATTTTCTCGTCTCTTTATCGACCGTGATCGAGTCGCCCTCGATCGTTAAAAGCCCTGTTTGAGCGAGTTTTTCTAATGTGGGGAGGATCTCTTCTTCGGTTTTATCGATGTTTTTGGCGATTTTGCGGATTAGAACTTTGATCGGGCTATATAAAATTTCTTCTAATACTGCGACTTCAGAAGTGTTAAAGCTCGCTAATAAAAGTCGATTCTCGATATCTCTACGATAGTTATAATCAGTAAGCGTAATCTTATTTTTCTTGACTTGAGTCAGTTCTATCATAGTCGTATTGGCTCCCGCTGACCAGTCTAGTTGATTTTTCATTTTGAAGCAATTGCCATTATACTGTATTTTTTCTGCATGACAAATTACGACCACCAAAGAATTGAGCAGAAATGGCAGCATCTCTGGGAAGAACAAGAGACTTTCCAGGTCGAGGCCGACCCTTCAAAACCTAAATATTACATTCTAGATATGTTTCCATATCCTTCGGGAGCTGGCCTCCATGTCGGCCACGTTACGGGGTATACCGCGACTGACATCCTATCCCGCTACATGCGAAATAAAGGGTATAATGTCCTCCATCCGATGGGCTGGGACAGTTTTGGCCTCCCTGCCGAACAATATGCCATCCGCACCGGCACGCATCCTGCCATCACGACCGAGCAAAACATCAACACCTACCGCCGCCAGCTCAAATCGTTAGGGTTTAGCTACGACTGGAGCAGAGAAGTCGCTACCAGCGATCCAAATTACTACAAATGGACCCAGTGGATCTTCACCAAACTCTACGAAAAAGGGCTTGCCTACGAAGCCGAAGTCAATGTCAACTACTGCGAGGCACTCGGGACTGTGCTCGCCAACGAAGAAGTCGAAAATGGATTTTCCAAAGAGGGCGGCTATCCTGTCGAAAGACGGCCGCTCCGTCAATGGATCCTTAAGATCACCGCCTACGCCGATCAGCTGATTGAAGATCTCAAACTCGTCGACTGGCCCGAATCTTTAAAACGGCTCCAAGTCAATTGGATCGGCCGCAGCGAAGGGGTCAAGATCCATTTCAAAGAAGAAAAAACAGGGGAGCTCATCACTGTCTTTACCACAAGACACGACACGTCGTTTGGGGTCACGTTTTTGGTTCTTTCTCCAGAACATCCCCTCGTTGCTGAAATCACAACTCCTGGCCAAAAAAAGCAAGTCGAGGCGTATCAAAAAGAAGTCGCTTCCAAAAATGACATGCAGCGCACCGATCTTGCCAAAGAAAAGACCGGAGTCTGGACCGGAGCCTATGCGATCAATCCTTTCAACCAGCAGAAAATTCCAATTTGGGTTGCCGACTACGTCCTCATGACCTATGGAACCGGCGCTGTGATGGGTGTTCCTGGTCACGATGAGAGAGACTTTGAGTTTGTGAAAAAGTTTAACCTCGACATTCTTCCCGTGATCGAGCCGCAAGATCCTGAAACAAAAGCAGCGCTTCTTGCTGGAGAGATCTGCTACTTGGACGCAGATCAAGACCGGATCTTTAACAGCGACTTTTTAGATGGCTTGACCATAACCGAAGCGAAGAAAAAAGCCGCCGACTGGCTCGTTCAAAACAAAGCAGGGGAGAAGACCGTCAATTACAAGCTCCGCGACTGGCTTTTTTCTCGCCAACGTTACTGGGGTGAGCCGTTTCCTATTCTCCATTTTGAAGACGGCACCAAACGGATCTTGGATTTAGATGAACTCCCGCTTTGCCCTCCTGAACTCAAAGACTATAAACCATCTGGCTCCGGAGAAAGTCCTCTTGCCAAAGTTAAGGATTGGGTCGAGATCACCGATCCTAAAACCGGCAAAAAAGCAAGACGCGAAACCAACACCATGCCGCAATGGGCAGGCTCTTGCTGGTATTATTTAAGATTCTGCGATCCACACAACGATAAAGCCGCCTGGGATCTCCAGAAAGAAAAATACTGGATGTCTGTCGATCTTTATGTCGGGGGAGTCGAGCATGCCGTCCTCCATTTACTCTATGCCCGTTTCTGGCATAAAGTTTTGTATGACTCTGGCCTAGTCTCTACTCCAGAGCCGTTCCAAAAGCTCCGGAACCAAGGACTCCTAACCTCCCGCTCGTATCAACTCCCATCTGGCGTTTATATTTCTGCAGAAGAAGTCGTCGAAAAAAATGGCAAATATTTTCAAATCGGCACAAACATAGAGCTCAGGAGCCAAATCGAAAAAATGTCCAAATCCAAACTCAACGGCATCACTCCCGATGAGATGATCGAAGAGTTCGGAGCAGATAGTCTCAGACTCTATGAGATGTTCATGGGGCCGTTTGATCAAGAAAAACTCTGGAACACCGATGCTGTCCAAGGATGCCACCGTTTCTTAAGCCGCTTCTACAACCTCATGACATCGGACAAAATCACCGATGAGACGACAGAAGAAGCCCTCAAACTCGGCCACCGGATTGCTTTTGATGTCGAAAAAGGGATCCAAACCATGTCGTTCAACACCGCAATTGCAAAGATGATGGAGTTCATGAACGACTTCTCTCCACTGCCTAAATACCCTAAAATCGTCTTGAAGATGTTGACCCAAGCACTCTACCCGTTTGCCCCCCATATCGCTGAAGAAGCTTGGGAATTGCTGGGCGAAACAGAGAGTTTGACCTATGCGCCCTATCCCACCGTTGATCCGGCCTATTTAGTCGACTCCACTACCCTTTACGTTATCCAGATCAATGGCAAGGTCCGTGGGAAATGGGAGCTTCCCAAAGATAAAAGCCAAGAAGAGATCTTGGCCTTTGTCAAATCTCAGCCTCAAATCGCCAAACATTTAGAAGGAACGATTGAAAAAGTCATCTTCGTTCCGAACAAACTCCTCAGCTTGGTGATCCATGCTTAGATTCGTCTACGATGTCGCATTACTCCTCTACACGATCGTCTGTTTGCCAAAATTTGTTTGGGAATCGATCCGTTTTCGCAAGCATCGGAAGTCATTTTTAGAAAAGCTCGGCTTTAACCTGCCGTTTTTCACACTTCCCGGCGGTGAAAAGTGCATTTGGGTCCACTCGATCTCGATGGGGGAGACAAGAGCCGTTGTTCCTCTCGTTGAGCAGATCCGCCGCCACTTGCCCAACGCCTCCATCGTCATCTCAACGACCACCGAGACCGGCCTTGCTGAAGCCAAAAGAAGTATGCCCGAGCTCGACCACTATTTTTATCTCCCTTTAGATTTTTCCTGGACCATGAGAAGATTGACCCGCCGCCTCAAACCCGATCTTTTGATCCTCGTTGAGAGCGACTTTTGGTACAACCTCGTCAGCTACAATAAAAAAGTCGTCTTAGTCAATGGGAAAATCTCTGAAACCTCCCAATCGAGATTTAAGCGGTTTCCGTTTTTTACCAAGGCGCTCTTTTCGCAACTTGATCTTCTCTGCCTGCAAAGCCAGCGATTTGCCTCCCGCTTTGAAAACCTCGGAGTCGCTCCTTCCAAAATCGTCGTCACCGGCAACCTGAAATTCGACCAGCCCGCTGCTCACCTTGACATCGAAAGATGGCGATCTGACCTAGGAATTCGCCCCACCGACAAAATCATCACCCTTGGCTCAACCCACGACCCTGAAGAAGACCAGCTCATCTCTGCCATCCTCCCTCTCTTTGATCAATTCCAACACCTAAAAATCCTCCTCGTCCCTCGCCATCCCGAAAGATTTCCTGCTGTTGCAGCCCTCCTCGACAAAAAAAAGATCCACTACGCCAAGTTTTCTGACCACCTTCCCAAACAAGGGAACGAACGGATCATCCTCATCGACGCCATGGGCATCTTAAGCGCCTGCTACCAGCTCTCTGATATCGCCATTGTCGGCGGAAGCTATGTCACCCACGTCGGCGGCCATAATATCTTCGAACCCGCCGCTCTTGGCATCCCCGTCCTCTTTGGACCCCATATGGAGACCCAAAAAGACCTCGTCGACGCCGTCATCCACGGCGGAGCCGGCAAACAGGTCCTCCTCCAGAACCTTGCCTCCACCCTCGAAGAGATGCTAAAAACTCCTCCTCTACAGATGAAACAAGCCGGCCTCAAGCTCGCAGAAGAAGTCCAAGGATCGACAGAGAGAACTTGGAAGTCTATCCAAGCTTTTTTACACGCTTAAGGTATATAATACGAATCCCAACTAAAAAGTTCAGTTTTGACGGCGTCGGCTTGGCAACAAATTTACGGTCTTCGCTCGCGCCTTGTCATTACGACAATGGTCGCTCGCTCCAGACCAAAAATTTGCGCCGCCTTCTTGTCAAATTCTGAACTTTTTAATTGGGATCCGTATAAGACTCACAAGAGCGAGAAACGAAAAAGACAAAACAACCGAAAGCCATCCTAAAACTTTCAAAAAGAACGGTTGAGGCTTTGGTTCTTCCGGGCCGATGGGCTCGAAAGGGTCCGCTATATGCCGCATGGAAATTCTTTCATTGTTTGATTCACCTTCCACTCTGATTTCCATTTGCCCATCGATTTTTTGGCACGAAAAATTTGTCATATTCATTATGCGAGAGAGACCCCACGTTGCCATTCGATCAAATTGAACCGTCCTTCCATCCATTTTAATCAAGCAGTCAGGCGGCGATAAAATAACACAAAACCTGCCTTGGATATAGACATGACCCTGCCCTAAAGAATGTCCTGGGTCAGAAGATAAATCATAGCAAAACTCTTCAATCAGCGTTTCTTGGTCTAAGAAATGCAGCCTGCCTTTAGAGTCATGCATATAACTCGACCATACAACTAACCATTTTCCTGTGATGCCCTGGAATACAACTTCGATAGCATCAGTTGCCCAAGCAGGATAGATTTCTAATACCTTATCGTCATGACCGATTCTTACGATTGATCTTTTTTCCCAATTATATGCAAAGCAAACTTTTAGCAGCCCCAGATGAGGATAGAGAACTTTTAAATCAATTTCAGAGATATAATAGTAAGGTGTAAAACCTATGAAATTCTGCATGTGCATCACGACGTGCAATTGATGATTCTGCACTCTAGCCGAAGAGGTCACAATGTCTACATGCACATTGGGTAGAACGTCCTGGTGGTTGAGCACCATCTTAGGAAGGTGAAACATTTCATCATAATAAAACCTCTCTAGAGGAAACCCATGTTGGTTAGGCGTCCGAGTACAAGACCCCTGTCTCACAAGTAAGTGGAAAATTCGCCAAAATCTCTTCCTTTCTCCTTGTGAAGTATTCCTTTCCGCAACTTCCTTGCAGGTCCAATTGATGAGAGCAATATTTGCCAAATCTAAATTGATAAAGATGTTAGCTAGCACTTCTCTTGGAAATATCTCCCAACGTCCCATTGTGTCGGGTGTGACAGGGAATAGGCTTGCAGAGAACTCGACTTTCTGGGTACCAACTACGCTAGTCATGGCAAAAATTTTAACACATTCTTCGAAATACCAACAGACCTCAAAAATCTCTTTATACATGCCCCTAAAATTGAGATTTGTTTTTAAATGACAGATACAGTAAGCTTTGCCCAAGTTTATCGCGGGGTGGAGCAGTGGTTAGCTCGTTGGGCTCATAACCCAAAGGCCGGAGGTTCGAATCCTTCCCCCGCTATTTTTTTTTGCTTCCTAACCTTTCAATGGCGGTATAGCTCAGTTGGTTAGAGCGGAGGAATCATAATCCTTGTGTCGTTGGTTCGAATCCGACTACCGCTATTTCCCTTTAAATCTCGTGATTGCGACCTTCATTAAAGTAATATTTTTTTCTGGTGTTTTTTGGTGTTATCATTTTCAGAATGATAATAATAGGTTAACCTATCCTTCTGTCAAGGAAAGTGGGTATAAAAAAACCGCTAATTGTTCTATGGACTTAGCCAAATAGCATGATTTATTTGCCTAATTGGCTGGAATTTTATTTGCTTTTTCAGCCAATTAGGTATAAATTAGCATCTAATTGGCTGGGATAGTTTTATGAAACATTATCAAGTACCTGAAAATAAGCGCTTTGTAGGTCGTCAACATGAAGTCAAGACTCTTGATCACCTTTGTGCAAAGCCAGGTTCAAAGATTCTCGTGGTTTATGGTAGAAGGCGCGTAGGAAAGACCGAGCTGCTAGAACAAACGTTTAGAACAAGAGGTCTTTTGAAGTTTGAAGGAAGGGAAAATAGGTCGCAAAAACAGCAAATGCAGTTTGTTATGCAACAGTTAGCTTCCTATGCAGAGGAGCCGCTACTGGCTCGTTTAGCGGTGGAGGACTGGGTTGAGGTTTTTGAAGAGATTGCTGAGCGTACAAAAAGTGGACCCTGGACAGTTTACTTTGAAGAGGTCCAGTGGCTGGCAGACTACGAGACTGATTTTATTACCGCTCTTAAGTATGTTTGGGACAATATGTTCCGCCATAACCAAGAGTTGATCATTATTTTATGCGGTTCATCTCCCTCATTCATGATTAATTCTGTTATTAAGTCGAAAGCCCTGCATAACCGGTCTCAGTATGAATTGCCTTTAAAAGAACTCAACCTGATCGAAGCCGCCGCGATGATAAAACATTATTCTCAAAACGAAGTTTTTGATGCCTATTTGACATTAGGTGGAATTCCTGAATATCTTAAGCATTTCGATACCAAACAATCGTTCTATTTAAATTTATGTAAAGAGTCGTTTGTCCCGGGTGCATTTTTTGCATCAGAATATGAACGAATCTTCACTAGCAGTTTGGCTAGCAATAAACATTATCGGAAAATCATTGCATTCTTAAGCCGCCGTCGATTTGCTACCCGCAATGAAATAATGAAGCATTTGAAGCTCAAGTCTGGCGGAACACTCTCGAGCGAGCTGCTAGATTTGGAAGTATGCGGTTTTATCGATGCTTATGCACCTTATCATCTTCCTAATGGGAGTCATCTTGTTCGTTATTGCATCACAGATGCTTATATGCAGTTTTATTTCCGATTTATCCAACCCGTAGCAAAAGCGATTGAACAAGGAGACTTTCGATCTAATCCTAAAGAAGCCTTAAATATGAGTGCTTATCAACAATGGTTGGGATATGCTTTTGAAAGATTTTGTCGAAAATTTCATCGTCAAATTGCTTCAATTTTAGGTTTTAAAGGTGTGAAATACCATTCAGGCGCTTATTTTAGTCGAAGGACGGATGAAGAAGATCCTGGATTTCAAATCGATCTACTTTTTGATCGGGATGATAAAGTGCTCACCATTTGCGAAGTCAAGTATTCTCAGACTCCTATATCGAGCAAAGTTATTGATGAATTTGAGAAGAAATTGCAGGCACTGCCCAATGTGAATAAAAAGACGATTCAAAAAGTCCTTATCACCAATCGAGGCATAGATACGGGCTTAGAAAGACGTGCCTATTTTGATGTTCTTATACAATTGGAAGACTTTTTCACTTCCCATATCTGGGATTAAAAAAACCGCTAATTGCTTAGCGGCTCCCAGGGTCGGAAGTTGCAAAACCGACCACTGCAAAAAAATAGAATCGTTTTTATTTTTTAATGCGTTTTAGCTGGCTTATATCTATTTTAGATCTATCTAGAGGGTCTGTGCCGTTCGTACGACACTGGTAAATAAACGAATCGTAATCATAAACATGCCCATTATAGAGAACAGGCTGATCAGGAGCGCATAGGGTCATTGCACAGGTGTCATCCTCTGCCAATTCCCGATCTGCCACAGGCAGATCGTCATAGGCTGGAATGACCTGTGCTTGCTTTTGAAACTTGATCCAAGGACTCCAGGTCTGCAAGAAAGCCTCTAATTTTTCATCGGTACATTCTCGCTCGATCTCATCTCCAAAGGCGTTGAGCTGATCAGTGGTTACCTGAGCGCATTCTCTAAAAAACATGTTTCTCGTTTTGACAGGGAGGTCAAATCGATCTGCAAGGCCAATTTGGAAGGCTAGATAGATTTCAATCTCATCAACCCATGTCAGGGTTTCTTTGTGAGCTTTCGCCTTAGCATTGACCATTTCTAGGAGTAAAAAGCTCTTTCCTAATTTCTTGAGCTCTTCAGCGGTATGATGCGTCTTTTCAATCTTATGCAGGAGAAGCATGAGTTCGATCTCTTCTAAGGCGGAGATAATCCTGTCGTCACACGATGTCAAACCTTCGTGGATCAACTCACAGGCTGCTCCCTTGATAGCCTCATCTTGTGACATCTGGTTAAAGACCTCCAGAATTCTGCCAGCCAAATGTTGTCTAGTTTGAAGGTTCTTGTACTCAGCTGTTGTTGTAAGCCGGGCAAGGAAACGTGTCACGTTTGCACTCTCTTGTTCTCGATCAAAAGCGATATTAGGAATAGCAAGGGTTTCGTCTTTGGCTTCTTTAAACCAAAAACAGAGAGCAGTCTCTACATTGGGGAATTGTATTGTTGAGTTAGTTGCAGCATGAGAAAATCGGAATTGCATGCCTGGAGCAGGGGTTTGACGCAGTCTTTCGATAATGGCGTCAGAAAGGCCTGTGTTTGTCAGATCTACAATTCGGGTGGTTCCATCAGGATTCGCACCTAAAGTTGTGATCCAGGAAGGGAGAGAAGTCAAGCTTGCACACTCAGAAAGGCAAACATCTCCATAAATCAACACTAGGTCTTCAGGCAATGATGTCAAGCTTGTACACCCAAAAAGAACCAGATCTTCATGAACCACCAGTCCTTCAGGCAAGGATGTCAAACTTGTACACCCAGAAAGATTCAGATGGCCATAAACCTTCATTCCTGCAGGCAAAAACGTCAAGCTTGCACCACACCTGGTAAGATACAGATGGCCAATAACCACTAGTCCTTCAGGCACTGATGTCAAACTTGTACACCCAGAAAGATTCAGATTGCCTCGAACCTCCATCCCTGCAGGCAACGTTATTAGGCTATGATCACAATTAAAATTGAGAGCGCCTATAACGATAATTTTAGAAGGAAACCGATAGTTTTCAGCTAACAATCGTTTGAATTCTTCAGGAGTACAGGTGATTGATTCTGGTTCAAGTGAGGGGAGAATCGATCCTATACTATTGCTAACCGTTTCTGGTGCATCACGAACAACTTCAACTGCTCTTTCATAGAGTGGATTCGCTACTTCTTCAATTGGCTGTGGAAGAGGTAAATTGGGCTGCTCGACATTAACTGGGTCTTGGGCCCAAATAAAGCCAGATATCGTGCTTGTTACAGCATTTATGAAAGAACTGATGTATTGTGACATATTAAACTCCTTAATTATATTTATTTTTATTAACTTATTAATATTATAACAAAATATTTACTATAAATATAGTAATTATTTAATTAATTCTTAACATGCTGTTAATGAAATTACTAGAATGGCTAGGGTTTAACCTACCTTAGTTCCTAAGAATAAGTCGCTTAAATACGATTATTGCTATAATCAACTGGCTTTAAATGAGTTAATAGCTATGGATATCCAGGACGACCTTGCCCTTGAAGACACGGTAGATATAGGGGAAGTAAAAGAACGAGAGCGGGGCCCCGGTCAGGGTGACCCCCACCATGATCCAGAGGGAGAGCTCTGAGACGGAGCTATTCATGAAGGTCAGGGAATTGATATCCGAGTCTAGAGTTGAGTAGGTCAGATAGGGGAAGGTCCCGATCACAAAGAGAATTAAAAGGAATAGAATCGATAGGCAGGAATATAAAAAGGCCGTGCCGTCTTTTTTCACACGGATCATCTTTAAAATCATGAAAATGGCAATAAAGCTTAGGAGGGGAAAAATCCCCACCAAAGGGTGGTGGAGAAAGGGCTGGGTCATGCGAGGTTGGGTGAGGAAGGTTGCTGTCGTTCCGATAATCCAGGTGATCAGAAAAAAGAGGATCGACCGGTGAGCCCATCGGCGGACTTTGTTATGGAATGCCCCTTCTGTCTTCATGAGGAGGTAGAGGGAGCCGTGCATCATAAAGCAGGCAATGCCAAGAAGAGCAACTATTAGGGGATAGGGGGTGACGAGGTCCATGATACCGCCGACGAGGACGCCATTTGCGTCGATGGGCAAGCCTTGAACGAGGTTGCCTAAGAAGAGGCCAATGATGAAGGCTAGGACAAAACTGGCTAAAAAGAAACCGACATCCCAAAGCTGGGTCCACCATTTTTCATGGCCTTTGCTGCGGAATTCAATGGAGGCGGCTCGGAGCATGAAACCAAAGAGCAGGAGCATGAAAGGGGTATAGAGGTTGGGGGCAAGCGTTGAGAAGGCTTTGGGGAAAGCTGCAAAGAGCACACCGCCGCCAATCACGATCCAGGTGGAATTTCCGTCCCAGACGGGGCCGATGGCATTGATCATGAGGCGCCTTTCTCTATCTCCCTTGGAGAAGAGATGAAGACATCCGACTCCGAGATCAAAACCATCTAAAACGGTATAGGCCACAATCGAAAACATGAAGACGGCATACATGATAAACTGAGCGAAGTAGAGAGTATCCATTAGCTTTCCCTATAAATGTCACGATAGGGGAGCTGCTCATGATCAGCTGGTCCTGCTTTGATTTTTCTGTTGAGGAGGACTAAGAAAAGGACAAAAAATAGGAGGTACATCACAACGAACATGATCAAAGAGCCTAAGACTTGCCCTGCGGAGATCACAGGGGAAAACGCCTCGCTGGTCTTTAAAAGCTTATAAACAGTCCAAGGCTGCCTTCCAATGCAAGAGCTATACCATCCAGCGATGTTGGCAATCTGAGGAAATGCCACGGACCACATCATGAATTTCAGGAAAATAGGTTTGATGTTCCATCTTTTTTTCCACCAGTAATAGCCGCCGATGAAGGCTGCTGCGGTCATGGCTGCCCACATCAAAATCATGAGATGATACATCTGAAACACGACAGGGACTTTAGACCAATTTTCCTTGGGGAATTGATCAAGTCCTGGAACGGGGACGGATGGATCTCGATAAGTCATCCAGCTGAGCAGTCCTGGAACAGAAAGGCCGTAGACTTTTTCATTTTTGGCATCGACCCAGCCAAACGCATAAGCAGGGGTATAGGGCTCTGTTTTATAGACGCCTTCAAAGGCGGCAAATTTTTCAGGGTTGTAAGTGGCCACTTTACGCGCTAGATGATCGGCAGAAACGAGTTGCAAAATAGCAGTCGTCATGGCTAATACAAGTCCGACTTTCATACTTCGGATGGCGAATTTATGGTGGCGGCCTTTTGACATATAATAAGCGGCCACGCTGATGATTAAAAAAGCTCCTGCCATCCAGCAGCCGAGGATGACGTGCGTGAGATGGCTTAGGTTGGAAGGGCTTAAAAAGACCTTCCACCAATTGACAACTTGAGCAACAACGGTGCCATCTGCAAGTGTCGTGATTTTATGTCCAGCAGGGGTCTGCATCCAAGAATTAAAGCTGACAATCCAGATCGCACTAAAGTGGGCTCCAACGGAGACTAAGATTGTCGACATGAAGTGCACCTTTGGACTGACTTTGTTCCAGCCAAATAAGAGGATGCCAAGAAAACCTGCTTCGACTAAGAAAGCAAACATTCCTTCAGCTCCTAGAAGAGAACCGGAGACATCGCTGACAAACCTGGAATAGCGGGACCAGTTGGTCCCTAGGGAGAACATCATCGGAATGCCAGTCGCGACTCCCAATGCGAACGTCATGGCAAACACTTTGAGCCAGAATTTCGTGAGTTTTTCCCAAAGGATATCGCGTGTTTTTAAGTACATCCCTTCCATGATGATCATGGCAAGCGAAATTCCAATGCTTAACGGGGGATAGATGTAGTGAAAAGTAATGGTGAAGGCAAATTGGAGCCTTGAAAGAATTTCTACGTCCACTTATTTACCTCGGCAAGTTTCAGATATTTGTAGTACGCTGTCTGGGAATTATAGAGCGAGATGATAAATCCTTCTTTTCCACCAAAAATACCGCGCTTGAAGATGTAGCTCTTGATAAATGCGGAAAGTCCATGCATGAGAGCTTTGAAGAGAGAAGATTTTTTTTTGCCTCGGTTTTGCTCGGCAAACAGGGTGCTGTATTTTTGCATTTTTTCTAAAAAGTCAGAAATCGTCCGGTAGGGTGTGTGTTTTAAAGTGCCCTGGAGGGCGATCAAATGAAGATCTTCTCGTAAGATTTTTTCATGCACGGCATCATTCGAAAACCGTGTTTTTCTCCGGTTGTAGAGCCGCACGACAGGATCAGGATACCAGCCGGCGCATGAGCGTATTTTTTTTCCGTTGAAGTAGTTGTCGCGCTGGATGGAATAGACGTTATTGGGATCAAGATCAAGTTTGTGGATTTCTTGAATCAGCTCTGGAGTTAAGATTTCGTCGCTATCGATCGATAAGATCCAATCGTTGGAAGCGATGCTGGTGGCTTCATTGTGAAGAGGACCAAATCCTTTGAACTCGGCATGGTGGATTTTAACATTCGGAAATTCTCCGGCAATCTCGAGAGTATCATCAACTGATCCCGTATCGAGAACAATCACTTCAGAAAAAGTCTCGAGCGACTGGAGGGTTGCGACAAGAGAATCTCCAGAGTTCTTGGTTAAAATTGTGACACTTAAGTTTTTCATAGAAATTAATTTACCAGAAAGGGCTCAATTTGAACAGTTTGCTTTTTAAAAAATTCATTTTACAAAAAGCGCATCCTTGGCATTTTTGTTGCAGTATAGTATCCTTTTTTTATGCTTTGGAGAAACTTTAAAGACGCAATTTTACAGCTGACCGGGGTGCAGAAGGTCTTTGTCTTGTGTGCGATGATCTGCGCATTTTGCATCACGGCAGACTATGGCATTGTAAGACCTGTCAGCAATAGTATTTTCCTTACACAGCATGGCACAGATCTTTTCCCTTACGCCTGGCTTGCGATTGTTCCATTAAATTTTCTTCTTGTCGAGCTCTACAACCGGTTTTTATCTAAGCTGGGCGTTCTGCGGATGTTCCTCGCTATTGTGATCTTCATCGCCTTCGTCAACACATTCTGCGCAGTCACCATGACGAAGATTCCGTTTGTTACCTTTTTCTTCTATGTCTGGAAAGAGATCTACATCATGCTCCTTTTCCAACAGCTGTGGTCGGTGATCCATTCGACCATGCAAATGAAACAAGCTAAGTTCCTCTACGGCCTTGTCTTTGCAGTGGGAGGGCTCGGCGGCATCTTTGGCAGCATCCTGCCTGGATTTTTTGCCGTCAGCATCGGATCGCCTAATTTGCTTTTTGCATCGCTTCCGCTCTTCATAGTCCTCACGATTGCTTTCATCTATATGCTGCGGCATAGCTCTGTTGAAAAAGAGGGGACAGGACAAAAACAGATCTGTAATTTCATGCAAGGCGTCAGCGCGATTAAAAACTCAAAATATCTCTCATTTATCTTGATCATTGTCATTTTGATGCAGGTCGCGACCACGCTTGTCTACTATCAATTTAATTCGATGTTGGAAACCACTGTCCCAGAACAAGATCTCCGAACTGAATATTCGGGAAAGATCTTTGCCATGGTCAACTTCATGACAGTGATCTTCCAGCTTTTTGGATCGTTCTTGTTCTTGCACTTTTTTGGACTCAAGCGAAGCCATTTGCTCATGCCGCTGATCCTGTGCTTCAATGCCCTCGGATCTTTGGTCATCCCCTCATTTGCCATGATCTCGGTCGCGTTCATCACCATCAAAGCGTTTGACTTCTCACTCTTTGGCGTCTTAAAAGAAATGCTCTATATCCCACTCAAGCAAGAAGAGAAGTTTCAGGCTAAATCGATTATCGATGTGTTCGCCTACCGCAGCGCCAAAGCCCTTGCCTCAGGCCTCATCCTGCTGCTCCAATGGCTCGGATTTGTCAAAATGATCGACTGCATGACATGGGGATCTCTCTTCCTGCTTGCCGTCTGGGCCTTTGTCGTTTACAAAATGTTTCAGCTCAAAGAAGAG
>Ga0207091_1116_pt1 | contig 18524 bp, 12 predicted proteins | sample Alteio_BWMinHeat_47_FD_153534 | JGI IMG/M metagenome (GOLD analysis project Ga0207091, IMG submission 153534) | Enriched cells from forest soil in Barre Woods Harvard Forest LTER site, Petersham, Massachusetts, United States -... | ecosystem: Environmental > Terrestrial > Soil > Temperate forest >... | reverse complement strand
AACCTTTACTTGAGCCTTTTGCATTAAATTTTGATGATACTCAACCATCAAAACGCATAACTGCAGTAGCATTGCCAGGTTCACAAACCAAGGCTTTATCGCCATGCAGTTTGCAGGAAACAGATATAATAGTTCAGCTCAAGCATGGCAATATTTCCATAAACCGACAATACAATTCATTTTTTTCTCCAAAAGATATTTTTGATAACTTTTGGACATTAAATCTTCCGCATTTGGAAGAGCAAAAAATGCCAGTAAGCAGAACAGAAGACAAAGTTGAATTCACAATGCTTGACTACATTATAACCCCTCTTAACTCTGTTAATATAAAGGCAGATAATATATTTGTGGGGCGGAATTATAGCATTGGTTATGAAACCAAAATGTACGTCTCGTCCGATAATACCCACTGGCATTTTGATAACAACGGAGAATTGGTTGGTATTGAAAGCGGTGCGTTTGTTACGGTTTACCGGAGAGACAAACAAAATAAAATTGAAAAAATAGAGGGCTGGTATAAAGATAAACTTGAAGGATTTATTGACTTGAAATATACTGCGACAGGCAAACTTAGTTCAGCAATGGGAAGTAATAATTTCATGGTTAAATACACATATGATGTCAATGGCAATTTATCGGAACTGCAGTTACCGGATGTTAATTTGAAATATAATTATCAGGGTAAAAAACTGACTGATAAATTTAGGAATAATTCATTAGTTAACCATTTTGAGTATAATGAAAATGGTCAGCTTGTAAATGAATCAAACACAGACAAAAGCGAAGTTAAGTACGAAACGAAAGTTACCGAAAAGGGTTATAGATTTGTTTCTTCATCTAACAGTAAATCCCTGGTAAGGGAATATGATCCTTCATACAGGCCTTTAGCAGTAATATTTCCTGACAAGTCCACTATTAAATTTGATTATAAACCTGACAATTCTGGCAATGCAGAGATCAAAGCTATTTCTGGTGAAAAGTATACAATGTCTTTCTCAGGCGATGGAAGAAAAAGAGATTTGCAAATACCATCCGGTGGTGTAATTAAATCGGAGTTAGATGAAAAAGGCAGATTAGTTAAGTTGAAAAAAAATGACCAGTTGGTGCTTGAGCAAACTTGGAATGCCGATGGGACACTCAATTCTGTAAAAAATGAAAATGGTTTAACTCAATTTGAATATAACAATTACGGTGAACCTGATCGCATAACAACTGGTAACCTAAGCGGTAACAACAAATTGAGCGAATGGATGGAAAAAGACTTTGATGAGGAAGGGCGAGTAGTAAGAGTGAAAGATTTTACCGGCCAAGATATAATCCTTCAATATTTCCCCACTTCAGGTAAATTATCATCAATTTCTTCAAATCAAAAATTGGTTAGATTTAATGATTATAATGCAAATGACAGTACTTATAAAATTGCAACCTCCTGGGGAACATACATGACTTTTAATTACACCAAAAAAGGATTCTTAGACAAGATTTTATCAGGAACATCCACTTCAAATGATAAATTTCAGTTTAATGAAGGGCAACTTTCTTATGTTATACAGTCAGACAGCGGCAAGTGGCAATTTTCATATTATGATACTTCCAAAAATAAGCTACTTAAGGAAGTTATAGCACCCAATAATCTTTCCTTTAATTACGACTACGACTATAGTGAACAACGCCTGTTATCATCGGTTAGAGTGGGGGGGCAATACACAATCCTCTATCAACATGATGATAAAGGAAGAATTATTGGTGTGAAAGAAATTGCCAATAATCGCTGAAAGAAATAGCAAACTAATTGGAGCATTGCGCCTGACGTTACTAAGGAACATTTATGACCAAATACCTACACACAGACAAATTTTGTCTATAAGCATAACTAACACTGGGGAGGTGCATTGAACAAAAATCACCCCCTTCCAGGTTTAATGCGTTAGAGCAATGGTAAGCATCTTTAAAAACCTTTGCAAAATGGAAAAAATTGAGTGGTTCTTCGGATTTTATAAAAACAAGCCAAACCCCATCATTTTCATTTGAAATACCAACACCGCATCTAACATAGGTACTTTGTGAGTATTCACCAAAATTAGAGTTGATAGCACCATTGTCAATTAGCATTGGCCCAGACTGTATAGCATAATTATAATGGATACTACTATTAAAAGTACTCGAATTTCGAATGGACACGTTACCGTCAGCACCTATTGAAAAAATACCATTATTTTCTAAATAAAAATTCCCTTTATTCCCAGCTCCATGGTTAAGGTTGATATTGTTTTCCGTTCTACCACCTGAAATGCAAAGGCCAATAGGGTTACATGACTTATCAACTATACTGGAAGTTATTGCAAAAAACCTTGAATTTAAAGAGTTCGACAACAAATTAAAGTAGTTTTCCTCTGAGAGCCCCCCTTGATTGGTTCGAATATTGAAACTGTTTACTAAGGCATTATTAATCTTTACCTTAAAAACATCATAATAGGCATCGTTGTATTCGACGTGCGGCATTTCTTTAAAAATTAGTTGTCCAGAGTCACAACCCTCGCATAGACAGTCGATGCTAGGATCGAAAATACATCTAAATTCGGCTGGAGTTAAATTTGTAGGCATCGTTACAATAAGAATGCTGCTGGTGTCTGTTTTATAGGTTAAAATTCTTGTGACTTCGTCTCTTATCTCCGCCATATTTTTACAACTTTTGTAGGTATACTTGTCTGGATCATTCTTAAATTTCAAAAAAGAAGAATCCAGATTCACCTCATCACTTTGATTTGGAAAATAGAAAATGTAATTTTCGAAATACTTTTCTGTCCAAAGAATCGCCTTTAAATTCTTTAAAATTGTTTCTCTTGAAATTTTATTTTTTGAATAAAGAGATGTTGGTACGTCTTGGTTTTTAATAGCTTTGGCAATTCCGCTGTCCAATTTTGTCAAGTTGGACATGTCAACCCATGAACTTTTTATATTGCAGTCAACGGTCTCTTCTGAATTATTGTTAATATTTGTTATTGTTGCATTAAAAACGCAAATGGTATCTTTTAACGGAACCGCTAATAGTAAACGAATGTAATCATCTGATAATCTAATTTTGTCGTTGGGTTTTCTAACAATAGATAAAGTCTCCGTAGTCCATATTTTTAGGCCAACTTCCTTACTTTTCTTCTTACAACTATAAGCCGATAGGGCTGTAAGTAGTAATAATGCAAAATATGTCCTCGTCATAAAATAATCTTTTTTGGTTCTTCAATTCAATGGTTGTAAACTCATTATAATAGTCGTAAATTTATTATAATAAAAGTTGGTGGTCTAAACCCTGCCTCACGATTATGCCCTTGCTTATTGCGTTCATTTGGGCTATAATCAATTGATGAAATTGCTCGTCTAACAGTATTCCATGTGTTTTAATGAAATACATTCCTGCCGGATCTTGAAAAATCTGATGTTGCCCAATTATCGCTGGTTGAATAGGAACAACTACTCCAGCGCCTGCGATAGTGTTTATTGGCGTTATGACATCTAAAGCCATATGCACAGTACCACCCGCATCAAGAAATTCTCGGTAATCTTTAGCTATCAAAAAATTGAAACTGGACGTATAGATAAAATAACCTGTATGTTGAATATGTAAAATTGCCCCCATTAAATAACAAACTGATACTCCTACTATTAATGGATCAATACTTACCTCATCGTTTCCAAAGTAATGGGCTTTATAATACATTAATACTTTAAATATTGCAGATAATAATATGAGTCCATAAAACAAATTTCCTAAAAATTTGAACTTTTTTAACTGTCTATTAATATTAATTAATGGAATACCGACCGCATTTACTTTTTGATTTCTTAACGTACATATTTTCCCATGCCACGTGTGTGAAATTACTGCAAGAATAATATCAGTTATTATTAAGGCAATAATCGCTGGCCAAAAGACGCCTTCAGTATACCCCCAGATTGTTGGTACTGCTTCAAGTAACAGAATACCAAAAAAATATCGCATATTTAATGGATAAAGCACTGTTTGATCAAAAAGCCCTGGCAACTCTACTCCAGCCAGTTGAGTTGTCGTTTTCTTTGTATAACGCCATCTCCCTTTAGTCAATACTGCCGGTGAAAAATTAGGAATCGCATTATTAAAGTCGAATTGTCTTAAGCTGAGCATAAAAGTGAGTTTTTATTATTGTTTGACTACCAATAAGATGAATGATAATACTAAGCCTTCATCAAATTTTCTTGAAAACTTTTATTTTTAAGTTACTATCTATCTTGTTTGTTCGTTATTCCCTTTGAGAAATTAAAAGGTTGTGTCTAATTCTTCAGTTACACTTTATAAAAGCACCTTAATTTTAAAAGCTCAAAATAGTTAAAAATACAATTTACTCATTAATCACCTATCCGACTTTTCATGTCAATTTAACAGAACATAGTATGTTCTGTAATAAATGAATGTCAAAAATTCATTGGACATGGCCTTGTTGCTGATTAATATTTATAAGTTAGATAGTATTTTGTTGGGTGTATATAAAAGTATACAAATCTTTGTTTTCATGGCAGTTATTTATTTTACTTAATTCCAAGGGTATCTTTATGACAGGCAAATATTAATAATATTTTTTGAAATAAACAAAAAAAAAATCATCTTTCGGTTTCTTTTTTTCGATTGTAAGTCGTTGAAATCGCCCTATTTATAGAATGTTAGAAAACGTCGGCCAAAGCGGCTCAAACTGCAATAATAATTTAGTCCCATATATGGCAAATTGAGAAAAGTTTATCTTTTCATTTTGTATCAAAGTATTTGCAATTAGTAAATCCCTAAACTTCCAGCATTTAATTCGTTTGGGTTGTTACCCTTTACCCATAAAACTACCGTAGTTGATTAGTTAGTTAAAGCCTATATGAAATTATTTGCGATATCCTCGAAATAGATGCTTTACCAATTTGGGCGCACGCTGGTCATTTTATAAGACATCCTATGCTCATAAAATATTTAATATAAACCTACTTACTCACAAATACTATTACACCAAAATTACCCCCGCCGTCGTTACGTTTTAACGAAGGGCAAAACATTTTCGAAATTGCCCCATCAAGGTATAAGGCATTCCTACAGCTATAGAGCCCAGCGAAAATAGTGGCGAAATCGTAAAAACTTACAGGATTATTAGAAATAGCAAAGACTATTTCCCCATTTCTGTCGATACCAACGCCGCTCCGTATATTTTTATTTGACGAAGCTTTATCGAAAATTGGGTTGATTTCGCCATTAATTACGAGCAAGGGGCCAGACTGAGTAGCGTATTTTATCTTTCCGATATATTGTTTATAGTCGCTTGTTTTAATAATTTTAGCTGAATTCTTAAGAAGCATAAATATGCCATTGGGCTGGATATAGAAATTGCCATAGCCTAAGGTTGCTGTATCTAAGGCACTAAGCTCTTTGCCGTTTTCAATATACAACCCCTTCGGTGAATTATCTTCTCTATATATACCTCCATTTGTAACAAGTAAAACGGTCCTATCTTGGCTTTTCAAAAGAGCAACAGCATTGTCCAGGCTCCTTATCTTTTGCTTGTTTTTGTCATAAAGCATCATGCCAACATTTTGCGACGGGTAACTCACTTTGTAAGCACTATAAGAATCTCCTGCTGATGGGTTATTGGTATTTGCTCGGTTTGAAGTAATTAGTGGAGGGGTAGGTTTGTTGTTTAATCTGGTTTCGGGCTGTTGGTATTTTTTTGAATTTGAAAATTTGGTCAATGAGTCCTGGAAGTGGTTCATTTTATCAGCTAAGAACTCATTATCCTGGCCAAGTATTTTATTTGCTTTTTCAAGTTTGTCTATCTTGATGTAAAGGTTAGCAATGGAATCGGAATATTTCTTTATCAATAAATTGCAATCAGCATACGTAAACCCAGTGTTCGAATCCTTACTTCTTTTAATAGCATCTGTATCCTTATAATTTTTAATCTGGCAATAACTCAGTGCCGGATTAAAAACTAATATAACCAGCATTAAGCAAAGTGACCGTATCATGGTGATTCTATAATTTCTGTCAACATAATATCACCAGATTTTATAAATACCTCTTTAATAAGCACTTATGTAAATCTGGCTTTGAGAGTGAGCAATCCAGCGCAATACAATTAAACCATCTTTTACGCAAGATGAAAATACAAATAATTAGTTAAAAAAAGCTACGAAATACTTGTTAAAATAGAAAATATAATTTTAACTTTCCATAACCATTTATTGCAAAAATCGTTTGCAACTTTAAGCATTGCGGTATTTTTTAATTTATTGGGTTTACCATAGCTTATTGGTGATCAATTATAGCGTTTTTTATTTTTGTGTAGAATATGCCTTTTATTGGACTATAATAATTTAGTAGATTTGGAGTTTAAAGACTATCACAACAAGATTGTATTGGTTACTATTTTCTAAAACTTTAAAGTGACATACCCTTTGAATTGTTTTTATGAAAACAGCCATATCCCTTTTTCTCGTTTCTCTATTTTCAAATAGCCTGTTGGCTCAGAACGGATGGCAGCCTGCGTTATTTTTATATTCCGACCTTAATATAAAGGTTGAGGTGCAATTTAAAATAAACACAGGATTGTGTACTTCAATTTCCGGAAAGCCAAGTCAATACATGTATAATTTAACCGGCCAGCCGGTTGGCTCCGGGTTTTATATAAATTGGAAGGTTGATTACAATGACTGCAGCGGGAATATAATATGCCAAACTAACTATTTGTTTATTTATGACACTATGCCTACTGGACTCATAGTAGACATTCCATATACATTTGCAGGAGTTAAAGTTGATAAGGGACCATATGGTGTAGAAACTTCAACACAACCAGATTTAACCAAACCATATATAGTAGGTACACAAAAACCAATAGTCAGTATTGCCCCAGATAGTATAACAGGCAAGTCAACAATATGCCGGGGAGACAAAAATATTAAGCTCGAAGCAATCGGGGGTAAATTGGTAACTGGTTCTAAATGGGTGTGGTACAGGGATAACTGCAATGGTTTTAGATTTGCTACCGGAGCAACCATTGAAGTGACGCCAAATAAAACAACCGTTTATTATTTACGTGCAGAAGGGCTCCACGATACTACAGATTGCGTGAGCAAAGAGGTTATGGTCGGTGACAAATCGATACCTGCTGTTTCGATCCTCAGTAACACAGCTGAAATAGAAGGAAACCCAACTATTTGCAGGGATAACCCACTTACCTTAAAGGTGGGCGGTGGTAAATTGGCGGAAGGTTCAATTTGGGCTTGGTATGAAAATATTGTTTCGGCAAATAATAAAGTTGGGGAAGGGGAATCTATTAATCTCAGTCCATCAGTCAGCACAACCTATAAAGTGAAAGCAGAAGGCATTTGCGAAAATTCAGATATGCTGAGTTTGCGTGTAACGGTTAACGAAAAATCAAAAATGCCAGATGAAATATATCCAACGTCTGGAGATTATGCAAGGGGGACGCGTTTACAATTGTTCCAACGCGGGGGCACCCTGGCTCCTAATGCCAATTGGGTGTGGTATAGACAGCACGATGAAAGCAGTACGAAAAAGCAAATTGGCACAGGTGAGTCAATTAGTATAAAGCTAAGAAGAAAATCTACTGTAAAAGTAAGGGCTGAAGGTATACTCTGTGATTCAGCAAATGATTTTGCCACAAGCAGTTATACAGTTTCACGCAGCTATATAGGACGCAAGAAATTTATTTATGTAAACATTGGCCTTGCAAGTAGTTACGCTCTAATTGCTAACCCTTATTTAAATCCATTTGGTTTCAATTTAAATCCATTCAATACACCAACGAATTTAACGCTGTCAATAATGAGTAACAAAAAAGGGGCTTTTTGTTGGTACTTGAAAGGAAAATATCCTATTCCACAAGCAAAAACCAAAATTCCTTCGACAGCAAATTACGATAGTACAATTTATACAAGTCAGCAACTTACATTAAGGTATAGTGCCACTGCTGGCATATTATTTGGGTTTCACAGTTTCAGATTTTTTGTAGGGGCCGGTTGGGGCAAAAGTGTTGATAATAGTGTAAGCATAGATGATTACACTAGTGTACAAGGCCAGACTTTGCAAGTGAAAAATTACACACCTTTTGATCAAAACACCTTTGAAGGCTTGGAACTTGAATCTGGATTTGTTTTACGTTTATGGAGGTTTAATGTTCTGGCCGGAGCCAGCACAGTGACACCTCTTATCAGCGACAATAAATCAACAGACCCTTGGAATTTTGCAAAGCATTTTAAATATTTTGATTTTCATACAGGAATAGGGTTTAACTTCTAACAAATAAAATATGAGCAGGAAGAATTTTTATTTACTAATCCCTGGGATTGTTTTGACCATAACAATGTTATTTGGCTACCTAATTGTTGGGGCAAATCAAAACGATTTTATGCCACAGCAAAAGGAAATAGTAAGCGATTGTAATTTTAAACTTTCGCAGTATCTCTCCCGAATAGCTCCAGGGCAGACAGAAGCTCAATTTCCGTATAAAAATTATATTGATTCCACAAATACTGGAAATGTCAGCTGTATTTTAAATGATCTCAAATTGCTTGACAGTGTTACGAAAAATCACAATGAAAGCGAATCAATATTAGCAACAACATTGACTACTAAACTTCAGGATAGAATTGATACAGGGTTTAGCGTTTATAAACCAGACTCTCTAATATTACTAATGCAGTGGGCTGAAAAATTCCAATATTACGGTGAAATAGATAAAAACAATGAGTTGTTTTTTAGCTCAATATTTGATTACTGGTTAAATTATATCTGCACTAAACTCAGCAATTACGCATCCCAAAAACCCTCGCTAAAGTACGATTTTAAATTCAAGTTCCTTGTTGCAAAGTGTATTGAAAAAAGATATAATCCTTCAGTTAAAGTGACATCATTTGAGAAATTTGTTGATAACATGATTCAGTCGAAATGGGGACACCTGGCTAACGCAACATGGAACCAGACATCGTTGACACAAAAAATTGTGTTAGTTCTTTTCTTTGTATTAACGCTATATGGTATTTTATGTATAATACAAAAGCATTTTTTTTGAGCAAAATAAGACATTTACATTTAAATGGGAATCATTTCATTTTTATATCATTTTTTAACGAGTCTAATTAACACAACATGCAAAACAGAATATTACTCCTTTCTTTACTGCTTTCGGTTTCGCATTCATTTGTAAAAGCTCAAGATTTAAGTTCAACATATTCGCAATATGTGGAAATTAAGACTTTTATGAATCGGGCAAAAAATAATGAGCCATATGGTATTTTAAAAATGTCGAGGCGGGATAGCATTATAAAGGTGAAATATTTTGTGGGACGAAGCTATAATGGCACATCGGTTTTTGAACTTTACGATTCCTGGCGACACAATAAAGCCATAATTGCCGTAACGAGCGGCACCTATATGGATCATTGTGACATAGCCATTTCCAGGCCGGTTGGCCTTTGCATGGAGGACGGCCGAATAATTAATAAAAGTTTGGAGCCGAATATGGACGGCTTAATCATCGTATATGCTACAGGTGGCATAGCTACTGCGAATTTACGTGAAGGGGTTAATATTCGGGAAGACAATGGCAATTTTAAGACACTTGATATCCGAGACCCCATTAAACGAGCCGAATTTATATCCTGGGCTCAACAAAAACAGGCCACTATTTTCCAGACTCATTTGTTTGTGTATAGAGACAATTTAATAATCGATTCAATAACCGCCAACCGAAGAAACAACCAAACAGCACCAAGACGGTTCCTGGCTGTTTGCAGAGAAGAGGATGGTACAATAACATATTATGTAATAAATCTCCCCACAGCTTCGACTATTTATGACGGAGTCGTTAAGACAAAAGAATATTTGAAAAATGTAGAAAACGTAAATCAAATAGTTTTTCTGATAAATTTAGACACTGGTTGCCAGAATCTTTACCAAGCTAATGACCCAAGTGGTAATGAAATCAATAACAAATTTTTTAGAGGGGACGTTAAAGTTCATGATGCTATTAATCTATTGGCATTTTACTTTTAGTAAAGAAATTATGAACTCTGAGGACTTTTTAATAATTTCAATGCGCGTAAATTATTTTTAATAAGTGCCCTTTTAAAAAAAAAACGATAGGACGAAAAGTAAAACTACTATAGATTCACAATATTTATAGTCACAACAATAAATGACCAAGGCGTAAGGTTTGCTAATGATTTCGAACTAAAAAGCACCATACATCGTTGTTATAAAAATGCTTAAAAGTCTTGTATAACGAAGGCAGGCTGGTTATACCGCAGTAGGTTTTTTATTATTGGAAAGGAAGCAAGGTTTAAAATCAGACACTAAGTGAACAGATGTTGCGCGCCAGGGGAAAATTAAATGTAACTTCTAAATATTTAAAATTGAAAAACTTAGTCAATAACTCGAAGATGGTATATCCAATAGGTTCTGGATTTATAGCCATCTTACTTGTAATAGCTATTTCAGCTAGCGGACGCAAGATCTTTTTTTTCCAACACATAGAGAACATAAACAGTTCTTCTGATAGCATTGAAAAAAGCCGGCAACGTAGTTTTGACTCAGTAGCGGAAATTGTTTACGAAAATGATGATTTAGCATACCGGCTAAAGAAAATTGAAGAGGATATTGAAAATAAAAAAAGACAAATTCAACAGGCAAAAGGCGATTCTGCAACCATGAGAATGAGTATCAATTTTAAAGATATTTGTTCGGCATTGTCAGTGAAAACAGATAAGCAGATATTTGACTATTTGAAAAGCAAATTCGATAGCCTTTCTGAAATAGTCGATAATATACTTTATTTAACTGATTCACTTAAGTTGTTGATGAAAGATGAGGGCGCAATTCAGCTACGTTATGCAAATGCAGAAAAAAATTACGATAACGTATTGAAATATCTGTCGCATGAAACGGCGCCCCTAAACGGCAAGTATCAATTTAAGTTCAAAAATGTTGAATGCACTTTTTTCTTTGCAGACAAAGATAAGCATAGCGTGAGTATACTGCCGCCCCCTGAGGACGGTCCTTCAACAATAGGCAGCATGTTTCATGTTTCGATGAGTCAGGAGAGGGACACACCCTTAATGATTACAAACGGAGGCATGTTTCGTCCGGATTATAAGCCGCAAGGCTTATTAATATCGAAAAATAGGCAAATGCATGAGGTTGATACGACGCGTATGTTAGTTAAACGTCTCAATTTCTACCTTGAGCCAAATGGTATTTTTTACATTGATTCAGCGGGATACTATGGTATTTTGAGCACAAGTGAATATATGTCATTCTTTAAAAACAAAAGGATGCCGAAATTTGCTACACAATCTGGCCCTTTGTTGGTAAACAAAAGGCAGTTAAATACCAATATAGCCGATGGTTCTTTGAATTTAAACATAAGAAGCGGGGTAGGGTTGATGTCAAATGAGAAAATTGTTTTTGCTATTTCCCAGCAGCCTATTAATTTTTATGATTTTTCTATTATTATGCGGGATTTCTTTCATTGTGATTATGCTTTATTTCTCGATGGAGCCATATCAAAAATGTACACTAATGATAAATATCCCAACGGTGTTTCACCTGTCACTGACGATGGTACGTTTGGGCCGATTATAATTGTTAAACCAAAAAAGTAACCAATGAAATATTTTGCTTTGATATTATTATATACTGTCGTTGCAGTTGGATCGGGTAAGGCGCAGTTTACTGAGACCCATAATTACACATATAATTCAGGTATTTATGACATTTTTATTTTGAAATTGGACAGCAGCATAGGAAATGGATGCAAAATTGTGTCTAACCACGACTCTTTACCCGAGGCAAAATTTTTTGACAGAATTGGATTAACAAACTACTTTGCTATAACTGCCTCAATTGTTGATTCATCTTGTAGCCCTTTAGGTTTATTTGTAACCGGAGATACCGTGTTTAAAAAAATAAACTTAATCAATAAAGGTTTTGGAAATTTTTATAATATTTTGCCGAACGGAATATTTTACGTTACCGATAAAAATGAAATCGGCATCAAAGTTTCCGCTGAATTTGACACAAGCAGCAAATATAGGTGCGCGATCCAGACGGGCCCCATTTTGGTTAATAAAGGAGTAGTAAACACAGGGCTAACTAAAAATTCAATAAATAAATTTATCCGGTGTGGGATAGGTATTTACAAAGATAAAGATGGAAGACATTTGGTTTTTGCCAAGTCTAATAGTCCTGTAAATTACTATGACTTTGCATCGCTTTTTTTAAATGCTTTCAAATGTGACATGGCGTTGACTCTTGAAAGCGGCATTCATTGTTCTCTCCATTTCCCATCGGCCAAAATTAAGTATAGCGATAAAATAATTTGTTGCAAATATTTGCTATTTAAATTGTGAGTCTACGCTTTGAACTTAACGAAAATTGGCTTTATGCTTTGCCATGGCGAAATTTGTTCCGTGATTGCAGGGTCTATGACTGCCCGATAGCTGCCTTCTTCGTCCGGCTCGAAGGTAACTGGGATGCCTTTTACCGTTACCAGTACTTTGTGGGTAAAACCATACCGCAGTATTTGTATGGGGTATTCGGCTTCGGTGTCGTTGAACTTGACAGGAAGGTTAAATGTGTCAGACATCATTTCGCAAAGTAATGGTATAGTTGATTGTTATCAGACTTCCACTAATTCGGCCAACTGCTGGCGAGGGAGAGCATGCAGAAGCGGTACGGCAACTTCAACAAAGTCGCGAAGGAGCGTGTGGAGAAGGAACTGGCCATCATAGATTCGCTCGGTTTCAACGCGTATTTTTTGATTACCTGGGATATCCTGCGGTATGCGAAGGGCCGGGCTTTTTCTATGTCGGGCGCGGCAGTGGCGGGAACTCCATCGTCGCCTACTGCCTTGAAATCACCGACGTGGAGCCGATTGAGCTTGACCTGTATTTTGAGCGTTTCCTGAACCCATACCGCAGCAGTCCGCCGGACTTCGACATGGATTTTTCCTGAAAGGACCGGGACGAGGTTATAGAGTATATCTTTAACCGCTACGGGAGTGAATATGTTTCTTTGTTGGGAGCTTATAGTACTTTTCAGAGCCGTGCGGCGGTGCGGGAGTTTGGCAAGGTGTACGGGACTGCCGAAGAAGGAGATTGACCAGTTGGAGGCCGGGCGGTCAAGGCATGACGACATCCATCAAAAGGTTTTCCGCAACAGCCTGCTGGTCGCCAATTTTCTCCACCACCTGAGCATCCACGCGGGCGACGTGCTGATCTCCGACAAGCCCATCCATACGTATACCGCGACGGAGATGCCGCCGAAGGGTTTCGCCACCTCCCAGATAGACATGTTTATCGCGGAGAAGGTAGGGCTGTTCAAGCTTGACATCCTCAGCCAGCGGGGGCTGGGGCATATCAAGGACGCGGTGGAACTCGTCTGGCAAAACAGGGGGGTGCGGATTGACATCACGCAGGTCGAGCGATTTAAAAAAGACAAGGGTGTGGCGGCGCAGTTGCGGGGCGCGGACACCATCGGCTGTTTTTACATCGAGTCGCCGGGCATGCGGCAACTGCTGAAGAAACTTCGCTGCGGGGATTACCTGACGCTGGTCGCCGCGTCGTCCATCATCCGACCCGGCGTATCGCAGAGCGGGATGATGAAACAATATATTTACCGCTTCCACAACCCCACCGCGTTTGAATACCTGCACCCAAAAATGGAGGAGCTTCTAAAAGAGACCTACGGGGTGATGGTGTACCAGGAGGATGTCATCAAGGTGGCGCACCATTTTGGCAAGCTGGACATGGGCGAGGCGGACGTGCTCAGGCGGGCGATGTCCGGCAAATACCGCGGCCACAAGCATTTTGAGGAGATCAGGACGAAATATTTTGCCAACTGCAAAGATGAAGGCTACCCGGACCATATCACGGCCGAAGTGTGGCGGCAGATCGAAAGCTTTGGCGGCTACTCGTTCTCGAAGGCGCACAGTGCCAGCTTCGCGGTCGAAAGTTACCAGTCGCTGTTTTTGAAGACCTATTACCCGATGGAATTTATGGTGGCTGTGATCAACAACTGGGGCGGGTTCTATTCCCGCGAACTATACTTCCATGAATTGAAACGTGTCGGCGCGAACTTGCACCTGCCCTGTGTGAATAACAGCGAGGGTTTCACGAACATCAAGGGCTGCGAGGTGTACATGGGACTTTGCCATATCCTTGGCATGCGGCAGGAACTGATGCTGGCCTTGCTGGAACAGCGCGGCAAGTTTGGGGCTTTCAAGCACCTGCAGGATTTTATAGAACGCGTAAGGCCTGAGCCGGAGCAGGTCCACAAGCTCATCCGCATTGGGGCTTTCCGGTTTACGGGCAAGGGCAAGCAGGCTTTGTTGTGGGAGGCGGATTTTTTATTGTCCAAGGCAAAGCTGCATGCCACGGGCAACACGCTTTTCAGGAATGAAGAACCTGTTGAATTTGAACTGCCCCCGCTTCATTACGACTCGCTGGATGATTACCTTGACCAGATTGAATTGCTGGGGTTTATCGTGGGCGACCCTTTCGAGATGGCCGATATAGACTTGTCAAAATTTATTACGGCATGCGAGCTTGAAAAGCACCGGGGCCAGGAAGTCAACGTCATTGGCTACCTGATCACGACAAAGCCAGTCCATACCATCAAAAACGAAGCGATGTATTTCCATACCTTTCTTGACCAGCAGGGCAACTGGCTTGATACTGTGCATTTCCCCCAGGTTGCTTCGCAGTACCCCATCATGGGGCGGGGTTTTTATGGCATGCGGGGCGTGGTGACCGAAGAATTTGGGGTGTATTCGGTGGAGGTTCATTATTGCAGGAAGATGGGTTACAAGCAGAAGGCGGAGAAGGTGGACGAGCTGCTGAAGGGGGATAGGAGTTATATAGAGGGAGGAGGTATGATTTGCCCAACAAACAGGTAACAAGCGTCATCATATTGATCTGCTAATGTTGACTGACTAATTTAACCTCCAACACACCGGCGTCCATGCGTTTGAACATTTGATAGCGATAATGTTTTTATTGGTTACTTTTAATAAAGTTACTCACTTGCTGGGGGATCGAGTTCTTTACCTCTTTCTCCCATTCAAGAAGCATTTGCCCGGCCACTTCGGTCTGTATCCTTGTCACTTCTCGTAAGATTTGAATGTTTAATGTCGTTTGGCTGGTTTGTCTTTCATTCTCGGTGTCTTGCGCTATCTTGGTTTCTGCAGCGGCTCTTAACTGTTGAACCTGTTTTGTTATCTCAAAATCTGTATGCTTTTTTTCCTGAAAACTCTTTTCGTTATAATAAATAGCCCAGTCATAATCGCCGATTTTCGTTTTAAGCTTGTTATAGGTAGGAAAAATCTCTATCACAATAAAAGCAATTTCGAGCATTAAAACAAGAAAAAAAGTCCCGAAATCAGAAAATGCCGCTCTCCAAAGTGCAACGAACTGTGCAACAAAATCTGTATGCCTGCTTTGCAGAGTCTGGTCAAAGGCAGTTGCCAGTTTATTAATGGAATTGTCTGCGGAATTTAGCAACTTATTGTTAGTTTCTTTGAGGGAGTCATTTTCAACAATTTGTCCTTTAATCTTAGCCAGATAATTGTTCTTGATAATCCCGGCACTCGCGAAAAGTGCATCCTGTTCAGCCAATTTTGCTTCGTAGGCTGTTTTTGCCGTATTTCTTTGGTTAATGATTTTCCAGTCGTCAAGAGTATAGCAATCCGATGGCCTTTTCATAGCCGTGTCGCATGGATTTCTTAAGTAATACGACCTGATCCCATCGGTTTTGCTTTGTAAGTCATTAAGCTGCTGCCGGAGTCGGGGAACTTCTACGTCCTTGGCATTCGTATAGAGGCGCATGGTATCAATGTAGTCAGGGTCGGGGCATTCTTCGCTCAGCTTTGCATTAAGCACGCTGTCTGTTTTGTCAAGGGCTTTCCCCTGGGTTTCAAAAACATTTTTACTATAGGCTTCATTTAACTTTTCTTTTTGCGCCGCCAATTCATTTACATTGTCCCTTGAAATCTGTGTTTCAATCTGGGTATAAAAGAAAGTATGGTAAAGCGGGATGGTCATAAAAAAAGCAATGATAAAAGCAAACCCCAACCTGATTAATAATGGCTTCCAAAAGGGTTGTTCATCATCAGGAATGGTAGGGTTCTTTTTTAACGAAATAACCATAAACCTGTCGATACAAAATATTAGATATCCCCATATCATTGCAATAACAATAGCTGCGGTCCAACTATTATTACCGTATGTATAACCCGCGAAACCGGCAATAATTGATGCGGTCAAACAGGTAGCCAAAATAAGCGCCCCCGATGTGGCATACCGGTTATAATCGTTTTCACATTCCTTGAGAACTGAGATTTCAGAACCGGAAATTAACCAAAAGAAATATTGCAACCGGGAATACTTTTTCATAATTTATACTTGTTTTTAATACTGCTGGTTTTTGGAAAAGGAAATTCCTTTTGAAGGAATTTCATAATTGCTGCAAAAGGACCGGAGATGCTGCTTTGAAATAAATGCTGCTTATTTTGAAACCCACCTTCCACCGGACTGTCTATTTCCGGGACCCGGAAGGACATTTCCGGAAAGTTTGTGCTGTAAATGACAGGCGGTTTGGGAAACTGAAGGGACATTATTCTAGGTAACGGAAGAACCTCAATTCTTACCGTCTTCCGGTTATCACCAAATAGCTCATTGCTTGCAACCATCCTGAACGTTGTTGAATCACGGGGCGTTACTTCGACTTCGCCGGCATTGGTCACGTCACCAACCCCAGGTTCAATAACGAGTTTGTTTGCATGGAATACTTCCCAGCGTAATATGACCGGTTTGCCCTGTATTGTAAACGGGCTATTGCTCGTAAAAGAGATTACTTTGACAGGTGAAAAAACACTGATTTTTATCTTAGCTGTAACCGACACCCTGTTGCCGGTACTACGTATCTCCAACATATATTCAGTATCTTCTTCAGGTTGAACGGCAGCGGAACCTTTTCCGTTTTTGGATTCTTTAGTGATATCTTCCCCGTTTAACCAAATAGTTTCAGCATATATTACCTGCCACCGAAGATTTGTTGCTTGGCGCGGTTTAATCTTATCGTTTTCGGCCTTGAATAAGACAATTTCAGGCCGTGGGTGGACTTTAATGCAAACGGACTGGGCGGCCTGCTGGTTGAAAAAATTAGCTGCTTTCAGGGTAAAAACTGTTGTTTTTTTCAATAATAGTTTTTGTGATCCGATGCTTCCTACTGGACCAATGTTTTCAATGGTTATTTCATGGGCATTTTCTGTTTCCCATTCAAGCATGATTTCCTCCCCGGCAATAATTTCAGAAGGACTGCCTGTCCAAGTAAATTTTACAATTGCCGGCGGTTTTAAATATTCCTGGAAAGGAAGGATATTGGTGAAGCTTTTTTCTGCAAGATAGTCCCCCAAAATGGATACCAGAAACTTTATGGTAGGTGATAGCTTAAGTAAATCTGTTTTTATGGATGACTGGCCAAAGCTTTCAAAATCTTCCCGGCTGAACAACAAAACCTCAGTATCATCTACCTGATACTGGGCCCATAATCCGGGCTGTTCTGCAATCGCCAACACAGAGAGGTAAATGACCAGTTCGGAAAAATAGTCAGCCTTGACTGAGCATGTTGACGACGAAAACCTTGAGGGATGCTGGTACCCAATCAAGCCAGTCACCAATTCTTTTTGCCCGTCCATAGAAGGCACGCAAATAGAATCGTAATCAATTAAAGTTAAACTGCCGTTCTTTTGAATGATGATATTTCCGTGTTGCAGGTCACCGTGGGATATTGATTGGCTGTGCAATTCCTTGGTCAATGATAAAAACTTATCCGCAAATTCATTAAGCTTGGTTGGATTGTTAAGGTTTTCCCGGATAAAATCTTTCAGGAGTGGCCCATCTACCCATTTCATCCGGCTGGTATCGAGCAACTGGCCATTGACCAATATCCCATTTTCAACATAGGCAAAGTCTGCAAAGCAGCGGATATTTTTTCCTTTTAAAAAAACAGAGATTTCCTTATACCTCTCTTTAACATGTTCAATCGGAGTATGCCACACTTTCATGCCCCACTTTTCGCCACCTTTAACCATGGGGAATACCATGCTAAAGCCACCGTTGAACATCACCGGCGTCCCTGATTTGGCAATTAACACGTTTGACCCTGTCAGGACCGGATCCTTAATTAACTGTGGTACTTTAACTGCGGAAATGATATCCGGCATAGATGGATAACTCACGATGATTCAAAATTTTGAAGGTTTAAAATAAATCATATCCGCTATTAAAACCTATTGATTATTTTATCCGTATCTGGTTTTGTGGATGCCCGCTTGCTGCCGGCATTGGCTACATTATCAAACTTGCTTACAATAGCTTTGGTTGGATGTTTTGATGCCCCACCCCTTATTTCAATTCCATTGTTGGCAAACCTTTCATAA